>Ga0265297_10010457_pt1 | contig 11658 bp, 11 predicted proteins | sample Munlanlwell13791_FD_192502 | JGI IMG/M metagenome (GOLD analysis project Ga0265297, IMG submission 192502) | Leachate microbial communities from a municipal landfill in Southern Ontario, Canada - Leachate well 137-91 | ecosystem: Engineered > Solid waste > Landfill > Unclassified | place...
TCGTGCTGCAGCTTGGCCTTGTCCAATTGTTGACGACTGACCACCTCTTCCTTGAACAGATTGCTGAAGCGGTCGTAATCCGCCTTGGCATCGACATAGGCGCTTTCGGCCTGGGTCACCGAGGCGTTGGCCTGCGCGACCTGGCCCTGGACATCCAGGGGGTCCACGGTGAACAGGCGCTGGCCACGGCTGACCGCCTGGCCCTCGACCACGGCGATGTCGCGGATATAGCCCATCAGGCGGGAGGCGACCTCGGCCCGGTCCTGCGCCACCACGGTGGCCGGCGTGGCGGTGTAGGCCGCACGGGCGTCCTGCGCCACGACCATGGTTTTGGCCTGCATGGCGCGGGGCGCCGGCGCGGTCGCGGCTTCGTCATGGCCACCGCAGCCGGCCAGCAACAGGGCCAGGAGGGGCGTGGCGATAATCTTGTGGGTCATTTTGCAGTCCTTAAAGCGTATCCGCGCCGAGCATGCCGGCGGCGCGTTTCAGTTCGATTCGGCTGACTTCCTGGCTGTGCCGGGCGGCGACCAGGTCGGCCCGCGTCTTGTCCAGCTGGGTCTGCACCGAAAGCAGATCGACCAGGGTGGCGAGGCCGTTTTCGTAGCGCTTGCGGGTCAGGCGCTGGGCCTCCTCGGCGTCGGCCACGGCGGCCTCGCGGGCACCCAGGCGAACCTCCGCCTCCATGACCAGGCGACGGGCGTCGCGCAACTGGAACTGCACCGCCGCCTCGGCCTGGCGCAGGTTGGCCTCCGCCTCGGCATAGCCGGCCTGGGCGCGCTGGATACCGGCATCGGCGACACCGCCGTCGAAGGCATTCCAGCTCAGCACACCGGCCACGGTATAGGACGAGGCCGACAGGCCCAGGGCCTCGTCGTTCCAGTCCTGGCGGGCCATGACGTTGAGTTGGGGCCGGCGGCCGGCGCGGGCGGCTTCGACTTGGGCGCGGGCCGCTTCCAGTTGGGCACGCCGGGCCAGCAGGCCGGGATGGCTTGTGCGCGCCTGCTCCAGCAGGGTCGCCTCGTCGGCCGTCGGCATTGCTGTCGCATGGGCAGCGCCGACCTCCAGCGCCTCGGTCATGGGATAGCCCATCAGCAGCTTGAGTTGGTCGAGCGCGGCCGCTTCGCGCCGCTTCGCCTCGACCACACCCAGCCTGGCATCCTCCAGGTTGAGCCGTGCCGTCAGCAGGTCGCTCTTCACCGCCATGCCCTGCTTGTGCAGGCTCTCGGTGACCCGGAGATACTCGGTCGCCGCCGCCACCGATTCCTCGGCCACCTTCAGATAGGCGCGCGCGCTGTGCACACCCTGGTAGGCCTCGGCGATCTGGCGGATGAGTTGCTGCCGGAAGGCGCTGTCGCCCTGCCGCGCGGCACGTGCGCCGGCGCGCGCCTGGTCGGCCTGCGCAGTGAGCTGGCCCCCGGTGTAGAGCGGGGCGACGACCTCGATACGGGTATTGAGATTGTTGACCCCGCTCGGGTCGTTCAGGTTTGCCGGGACGAAGTCATCGCTCGTGACCGCGCCCTGTCCGAGCTTGAGACCGAAGGCATTCAGGGGGTCGTTGCTGCGGGTCGCGGTCATCGACAGGTTGACCCGGGGCAGATGGGCGCCCTCGGCCTGGGCCACGCCCGCATCGGCCTGCCCGATGCGGGATCCGCTGGCAGCCAGATCCGGGTTGCGGTTCAGGGCCTCGGCCACACAGCGCTTGAAGTCGAACGGCTCGGCCTGCGCCGGCAGGACGATTGCCACGGCCAACAGCCATGCATAGCGCAGCGATTTGATCATGCTGGTCATATCGACAGAATTAATATTAGAAAAGTCTAATATATCAGAAAAACTTATTGCCTGATAAAAAAGATAGCAGGATTCGGGCCTGCACGGGAGAATAGTTGGATGACCCCGCTCAGGCGGGGCCGGCGCCCACCGTCACGAACGGACGGCGACGCGGGTCAGACAATACTTCAGGGCCGAGGGTTTATTTCGTGAAACCGCAAAAAACGTCGCGCATCATGCTGATGAGTTGCAAGGTACGGGTATCGGCCACGCGGTAAAATACCCGGTTGGCGTCCTTGCGGGTACGCAGCACGCCTTTGTCGCGCAGGATGGCCAGATGTTGGGATATATTGCTTTGCGAAGTGCCTACGCTGTCCACGATGTCCTGGACGCTGACCTCGTTGTCGCCCAGGACGCACAGTATCTTCAGGCGCAGAGGGTGGGACATGGCCTTGAGTGCACGCGAGGCTTGTTCGATGTGTTCGTCTTTCTCGATGAGATCCGAGAGGGACTCCGTGTTCATGATCAAAAAGCTCCCTTCCACCCTGGATCGGGCATGTGTAAAGGCTGAAATACCACTGATGTATTCAAATATACTAAAATACTGAGCGAAAAGCGCTTCTGTCTACGATAAAATATTCTGATGCCTCCTAACGCCCGCCCCGTCCTGCTTATCATCCTCGATGGCTTCGGATATCGTGAGTCCGAACTGAACAATGCCGTTGCCGCCGCCCACAAGCCCAATTTCGACCAGCTCTGGAGCACCTGTCCGCACACCCTGATCCACGCCTCCGAGGCGGCTGTCGGCCTGCCGCGCGGGCAGATGGGCAATTCGGAGGTGGGTCACTTGAACATTGGCGCCGGCCGCGTGGTGTATCAGGAATTCACCCGCATCGACCGCTCCATCCAGGTCGGCCATTTCTTCGAGAACTACGCCCTGCGTGAGCTGATCGACAAGGTCAAGGCCAACAATTCCACCCTGCACGTCTTCGGCCTGCTGTCAGATGGCGGTGTCCATAGCCATGAAGGCCACATCCACGCGATGTTGGAAATGGCGGAGCGTGGTGGCCTGGACAAGATCATGGTGCACGCCTTTCTGGACGGCCGCGATACACCGCCAAAGTGTGCCGATATCTTTCTGCAGCGCCTGCAGGACAAGCTGGATGCCCTTGGCAAGGGCCGCATCGCCACCATCAGCGGCCGCTACTACGGCATGGACCGCGACAAGCGCTGGCCGCGGGTGCAGGTCGCCTATGACATGATCACCCTGGGCGAGGCCGAATACCGGGCGCCAACCGCGTTGGCGGGCCTGGCCATGGCCTACGAACGGGGTGAGAGCGACGAGTTCGTCAGGCCGACCATCATCGCGGCCGAGGGCGAGGCGGCGCCGCGGATGCACGACGGCGATGCTGTGGTATTCATGAATTTCCGCTCCGACCGTGCCCGTCAGCTGACCAAGGCCTTCCTGCAGCCCGACTTCGACGGTTTTGAGCGCAAGTATGTGCCCAAGCTCTCGGACTATTGCACCCTGACCCACTACAGCGACGAATTCGATGTCCCGGTGGCATTCCCGCCCGAGCGCCTGCGCAATGGCTTTGGCGAGTACATCGCCAGCCTTGGCCTGCGCCAGCTGCGCATTGCCGAGACGGAAAAATATCCCCACGTCACCTATTTCTTCAATGGTGGCGAGGAGACGGTGTATCCAGGCGAGGACAGGATCCTGGTGAAATCGCCGCCCGTATCCCACTATGACAAGCAGCCCGAGATGAGCGCACCCGAGGTGACCGACAGGCTGGTCGAGGCCATCCAGAGCCGCAAGTACGACGCCATCATCTGCAACTATGCCAACGCCGACATGGTCGGGCACACCGGCAATTTCGAGGCAACCCGGCAGGCCGTCGAGGCCATAGATCTCTGTCTCGGCCGGGTCGTTCCCGCCATGCTGGAAATCGGTGGCGAGGTGCTGATCACCGCCGACCACGGCAATGCAGAATGCATGGCCGACCTGGAGAACGACCAAGTGCATACGGCACACACCACCAACGTGGTGCCCCTGCTGTATGTCGGCCGGCCGGCCAACCTGGCGGAAACCGGTGCCCTGGAGGATATCGCGCCGACCCTCCTGAAGATCATGGAGCTGCCCCAGCCTGGCGAGATGACCGGGCATCCGTTGGTCAACTTCGATACCTAGCCATCACAGACCGGCTCGTGTTCCGACTGCTCGTTCTGCTGACCTTGCTGCTGACCGGCCCGGTCGGGGCGGCGGTGGATGGCAAGCAACAGGAATTGGGCGATCTGCGCGGCCGCATCGCCCAGTTGCGTGACGAGGTCGAGCGGGCCTCGGAAGATCGCAAGGAGGCTGCCGACGATCTGCGCGACTCGGAACGGCGCATCTCGGAGGTGAAACGCGCCCTGCTCGGCCTGGGCAAGGACGAACAGAAGATAGGCACCACCCTGACCCGGCTGGTCGGCGAACAGGCGGCGATCGAGGCAAAGCTGAAGGAAGAAGAGGCGCAACTGGCCAACCTGGTCAGGCAGCGCTACTTCCGTGGCGACGTCGATAGCGTGCGCCTGCTTCTGTCCGGCCGCAGTCCCGGCGACATCCAGCGTGATCTCGGTTACTACGCCTACATCGGCCGCGCCCGGTCGGCCTTGATCGACAGCCACAAGGCGACCCTGGAACAGCTGCAAGCCGTGGCAGACAAGACGCGGCAACATCAAGTCGAGCTGGAACGGGTCAAGCGGGCGCAACTGGCCCAGCGCCAGACGCTGAGCGCCGAAAAGCAGGCCCGACAAACCGTCTATGACAAGCTGTCCAGACAGATCGGCCAGCAGCGCAAGGAAATTGCCAGCCTGGTACGCGACGAACAACGCTTGACCCGCCTGATCGAACGCCTGCGGCGCCTGGCCGAGGAGGCCAAGGCCAAGCGGGCGGCCAGGGAACGGGAACAACGGCAAAGCAAGACGGTCACAAAGGGCGAATTGGTGAGCCGTGTGGCCGACGCCAGTCTGGCTGGCTATAGTTTTTCCAAGCTGCGCGGCAAGCTCGCCTTGCCAACCGTAGGCGAGATCGTGGCCAAGTTCGGCCAGGTTCGCAGCGGCGGCGGACCGGCCTGGAAGGGCCTGTTCATAAAGACGCGCACAGGTCAGCAGGTGCGCGCGGTAGGCAGCGGCGAGGTGGTGTTTTCCGATTGGCTACGCGGCTTCGGCAACCTGTTGATCATCGACCATGGCGAGGGTTACCTCAGCCTGTACAGCAATAATGAAAGTCTGTATAAACAGGCGGGAGACAGCATCCGGGCTGGCGATGTGGTCGCCGCCACGGGCAACACGGGCGGGCATGACGAGTCCGGACTTTACTTCGAGTTGCGCCGCCAGGGCCAACCGTTCGACCCGTTATCCTGGGTCAAATAAGAGACAAAGAGACAGCGTTTATGACCGGCAAATTCAAGCAATTCGGACTCATCGGCCTGGGTGTGGCACTCGGTGCCGCGCTCACCCTGAACTTCTCCGCCGTCGCCGAGCGCGAGCAGGAGCCGTTGCCCATCGAGGACCTGCGTGCCTTCGCCGAGATATTCGGCAAGATCAAGAGCGACTACGTCGAGCCGGTCGAAGACAAGAAACTGATCACCGAGGCCATCAACGGCATGCTCTCCGGGCTCGACCCGCACTCGGCCTACCTCGACCCCGAGGCCTTCAAGGAGATGCAGGTCGGCACCCAGGGCGAATTCGGCGGCCTTGGGATCGAAGTCGGCATGGAAGACGGTTTCGTCAAGGTGGTCTCGCCGATCGAGGACACCCCGGCATTCAAGGCCGGCCTGAAAAGCGGCGACCTGATCATCAAGCTGGACGACACCCCGGTCAAGGGCATGACCCTGAACGATGCGGTCAAGCGCATGCGCGGCAAGCCCGGCACCGACATCATCCTGACCATCATCCGCAAGGGCGAGAACAAGCCGGTCATCGCCACCCTGACCCGCGCCATCATCAAGATCAAGAGCGTCAAGTACAAGCTGGCCGAACCGGGTTACGGCTACGTCCGCGTCACCCAGTTCCAGGAGCGCACCGGCGACAATCTGGTCGCTGCGCTGAAGGATCTGGAAACGACCAACAAGGGCGCCCTGAAGGGGTTGATCCTGGATCTGCGCAACGACCCGGGTGGCCTGCTCAATACCGCCGTCGGTGTCGCCGGCGCCTTCCTGAAGCCGGGCGAACTGGTGGTCTATACCGATGGCCGGACGGATGACGCCAAGATGAAGCTCACCAACAGCCGGGAAAACTACCTGCGCCACGGCGATAGCGACTATCTGAAGGGCCTGCCCGCCTGGATCAAGGATGTGCCCATGGTGGTGCTGGTCAACGGCGGCTCCGCCTCCGCCTCCGAGATCGTTGCCGGTGCCCTCCAGGACCATAAGCGCGCCCTGATCGTCGGCACCCAGAGTTTCGGCAAGGGCTCGGTGCAGACTATCCTGCCGCTCGCCAACGGCACCGCGATCAAGCTGACCACGGCGCGCTACTTCACGCCGAACGGCCGCTCCATCCAGGCCAAGGGCATCACGCCGGACATCGTCGCTGAAGAGGCCACCGTCACCGAAGGCAGCACCGGCGCCAGGATGGACGTGCGCGAGGCCGATCTCCAGCACCACCTGACCAACGGCAACGAAGAGATTCCAAGCAAGAAGGTCAAGCCGGTCCCGGTTGATAAGGCCCCGGCCGCACCGGGCACCGACAGCGAGGACAAGCAGGAGCTCGACCCGACCGAGATCGTGTCCAAGAAGGACTTCCAGTTCAACCAGGCGCTGATCCTGCTCAAGGGCCTGTACCTGTTGCGGGATCGCTGACCACGGGGCGGGTGGATGGACGATAGCCAGTTACTGCGCTATTCCCGCCACCTGCTGCTGGACGAGATCGGCATTGCCGGCCAGGAGCGTCTGGCCGGCAGCCGGGTCCTGATTGTCGGGGCCGGCGGCCTGGGCTCACCGGTCGCGCTCTACCTGGCCGCCGCCGGCGTCGGCCGGATCACCCTGGCGGACAACGACGAGGTCGACCTGACCAATCTGCAGCGCCAGATCGCCCACGACATGGCCAGCATCGGCGAGAACAAGGCCGTCTCGGCCGCCCGTCGCATGGCGGCGATGAACCCCGAGATCGCGATCACCCCCTTGCCGGCCCGGCTGGCCGGCGCCGAATTGTCGGCCCGGGTCGCGGCCGCCGACCTGGTGCTGGACTGCTGCGACAACTTTGCCACCCGGCACGCCGTCAACCGGGCCTGCGTCGCCCAACGCAAGCCGCTGGTGTCCGGCGCTGCGGTGCGCTTCGATGGCCAGGTCAGCGTATTCGACCTGAGGCACGACGACGCCCCCTGCTATGCCTGCCTGTTTCCCGAGAACGCCCGCGATGCCGAGATGCGCTGCGCCGAGTTCGGCGTCTTCACGCCCCTGGTCGGTGTGGTCGGCGCCGTGCAGGCGGCCGAGGCGCTCAAACTCCTGATGGCTATCGGTACCAGCCTGTCCGGCCGCCTGCTGCTGTACAACGCCCTGGCGGCGGACTGGCGCAGCATCCGGCTGAAGAAGGACCCGGGCTGTCCGGTGTGCGGCGCCGGGGGCTGATCAGCCTGTTCAGGGCGCGATGGCCCTGGTCAACAACGCCCATTGCCCGGCCCAGTGTTCCGTGGGCAGCCGGCTGAAGCCGCTCTTGGCGAACTGTTGCCAGCGCCCCTGCGCGTAGGCCAGGATCAGATTGGCGGTGACACCGACATCGACGCCATCTGCCAGCCCGCCCTGAGTGGCGGCGATGCGTAGCGACTGCTTGAGGCTCACCTCGACCCGGTCGAGCAGTTGATTCACCCGTGCCTGCAGGCGGGGATTCTCGTTGACCAGCACCTCGCCGGTCAGGACCCGGCACATGCCGCGATTCTTCTCGGCGAAGCCCAGCAGGACCTGGACCATGGCCCGGACCTGCTCGATGCCAGGCGTCTCCTCGGTCGTGATGCGGTTGATCAGGCCGAACAGCGTGGTCTCGATGAACTCGATCAGGCCTTCATACATCTGCGCCTTGCTGGCGAAGTGCCGGTACAACGCGGCCTCCGAAACCTCCAGGCGGCCCGCCAGGGCGGCGGTGGTGATCTTCTCCGCCTGGGGCGACTCCAGCATTCCGGCCAGGGTTTGCAGGATCTGCAGCTTGCGTTCGCCGGGCTTGGCCATGGCTTAACCCATATAGGGCAAGGGCCGGAATGCCAGCCTGGCGCCGTCGGCCGAACCGAGATGCACCGCGCCGGATTCGTAGCTGGCGATCTGCATCACCGCCAGCAGGTCGCAGCCACCTCCTGGTGCGGCGGCCGCGTTGACCACGGTGCCGGAGGCCTGGCCGCCCAGGTCCGGGCTGTAGACCGGATCGCCCGCCTTGGCCTCGGCGTCGACGTGGGCAAGGTACATGCGGCGTTTCTGGCTGCCCAGGTACTGGCTACGGGCGACGATCTCCTGGCCGGGGTAGCAGCCCTTCTGGAAACTGACGCCGCCCAGTTCGACCATGTTGGCCATCTGGGGCACGAACTGGTCCTGGGTCTCGGGCAGGATGGCCGGGATGCCGGCGTCCACCATCAGCCAGTCCCAGGCTGCGGCACTGACCGGCCGGGCCTGGGTGGCCAGCTCTTGCCACAGCGCGGGCGCCTGGGCGGGCGCGACGAAGAGATCGAATCGGTCGGCGCCGAGACGGATGGCAAAGGCGGTCTCGGTGTGTGTCATGGCCATGATCTCGGCGCCGGGCACCTCAGCCATGACCTCGGCCAGTAATTCAGCGGCGCCGGGACCGGACAGGCCGAGGCGAACCCATTCGCTGCCAGCGTCGCGGGCCTTTACCTTGGCGCGCAGGATGAACATGGTCAGGCGCTTCTGGACGGTCTCCCGTAGCGGCTCGGGCAGCATCACGATGATGTCGGCGCCGCGCTTGCATACCAGGAAATTGGCCAGCATGCGGCCCTTGGCCGAGCAGTAGCCGGCGAATACGGCCCGTGCCTGACTCAGGTTGCGCAGGTCGTTGGTGATCTGGCCGTGCAGGAAGGTCTGGGCGTCGTCGCCGGAGAAAGCGATCAGTCCCCAGTGAGACAGGTCGGCCACGACCAGGCCGGTGCGGGCGGCGGTCAGGTCGGCCTCGGCATCCTTGCCGATGGCCTGGCCAGCCAGAAATTCGTTCCAGTCCGAAAGCATGATTGATTGCACCAAGTGGAAGAGCCGGTAAGTTAATGGTCACTTCGGCAATTTACAAGGCCTGAAGACCGGTTTGGCTCAAAAGGCATGATCGGCAAAGGCCTTTGCCGATGTATTCTGGGTGACTGAAGGATGGCGGTCAGGCCTGCCGTTCCACCACCACGGTATGCAGCCGGCGACTGTCGGCGCGGGTGACCCGGAAGCGATAGCCGTCGATCACGACCTGCTCGCCGCGCTTCGGCAGGCGGCCGAAGGCGTTGACCACCAGACCGCCGACAGTATCGAAGTCTTCGTCGGAAAAGCCGGTACCGACGATCTCGTTGAAGTCGACGATCTCGGTCTGGGCCTTGACCCGCCAGGTGTGCTCGGACTCCTGGAGGATGTTGTCCTCGTCCTCGTCGTAGTCGTATTCGTCCTCGATGTCGCCGACGATCTGCTCCAGCACGTCCTCGATGGTGACCAGGCCCGCGGCGCCGCCGTACTCGTCGACCACGATAGCGATATGGTTGCGCGAGGAGCGGAACTCACGCAGCAGTACGTTGAGCCGCTTCGACTCCGGCACGAACACGGCCGGGCGCAACATCTCGCGCAGGCTGACGCCCTCCTCGGCATACAGCCGCAGCAGGTCCTTGGCGAGCAGGATGCCGACGATATTGTCGCGCCCGCCGTCGACGGCGGGGAAGCGGGAATGCGCGGTTTCGAGGACGAAGCGGAGGATCTCGTCGTGCGGGTCGTTGATGTCGACCACGTCCATCTGGGCGCGCGGGATCATGATCTCGCGCACCTGCATCTCGGATACCTGCATGACCCCTTCGATCATCGACAAGGCGTCGGCGTCGAGCAGATTCTTGTCGTAGGCCGCGTGCAGGAGTTCCAGAAGCTCCTCGCGGTTGTCCGGCTCGGGGGAGAGCCAGGCGGTAATGCGTTCGATCAAACTAGGTCGCGTACTACTGTCATCACTCATGGTTCAGGTATGGATCGGGGTAGCCCAACCGCATCATAACAAAACTTTCCAACGCCTCCATGACAGCAGCCTCGGCCTCGTCTTCATGGTCGTAGCCCTGCAGGTGCAGCATGCCATGCACCACCAGGTGGGCGTAGTGGGCTTCGAGCGTCTTGCCCTGCTCGGCTGCCTCGCGCGTAACCACGGGCGCGCACAGGACGATGTCGCCGCTCATCGGCGCCGCGGCCAGGGTCTCGTCCGGGCCGTATTCGAAGGTCAGCACGTTGGTGGCGTAGTCCTTGGCGCGGTAATCACGGTTGAGCTGGCGGCCTTCGTCTTCATCGACGATGCGCAGGGTGGCCTGGGCGGCGTGGGCTAGCGCCGCCTTCGCCCAGGCGCGAAACTGCGCCCGGGTCGGCAGGCCGTCCCGGGCGATGGCGTACTGGATGGCGAGATCAAGCGCCGGGGCAGTCGTTCTTGGCATAGGCGTCGTAGGCGTCGATGATGCGGGCGACCAGCGGGTGGCGCACTACGTCTTCGTTCTGGAACTCGGTGAAGGCGATGCCGCGCACTGCCTGCAGTACCAGGCGCGCCTCGATCAGGCCGCTCTTCTGGCCGCGCGCGAGGTCGATCTGGGTGACGTCGCCGGTGACCACGGCCTTGGAGCCGAAACCGATCCGGGTCAGGAACATCTTCATCTGCTCCGGCGTGGTGTTCTGCGCCTCGTCCAGGATGATGAAGGCCTGGTTCAGGGTGCGCCCGCGCATGAAGGCGAGCGGTGCGATCTCGATGGCGGCCTTCTCGAACATCCGGGTCGCCTTGTCGAAGCCCATCAGGTCGTAGAGGGCGTCGTAGAGCGGGCGCAGATAGGGGTCGACCTTCTGCACCAGATCACCGGGCAGGAAACCCAGGCGCTCGCCGGCCTCGACCGCCGGGCGGACCAGAACGATGCGCTTGACCAGGTCGCGCTCCAGGGCGTCCACGGCACTGGCCACGGCGAGATAGGTCTTGCCGGTGCCGGCGGGGCCGACGCCGAAGGTGATGTCGTGTTCCTGGACCTGACGGAGGTACTGGTTCTGCCGCGCCGTGCGGCCATGCAGGCCCGCCCGGCGCGTCATCAGCACCGGCATGTCGCTTTCGCTGTCGGCACCGCTCGCTGGCCGGTGCGCCACCTCGACCAGGGCAAGCTGGATGTCCTCGATGTCGAGCGGTTTGCGGGCGCGCTGGTAGAAATCCTTCAGCAGCCGTTCGACCTGCTCGATCTGACGCTCCGGGCCGGTGACGTTGAAGACCTCGCCGCGGCGGGCGATGTTGACGTTGAGCGCCGTCTCGATCTGGCGCAGGTTTTCGTCCAGGGCGCCGCACAGATTGGCCAGCCGATGGTTGTCGGCGTCGGGAAAGATGATTTGCATAGGGTGCAGCTGAAGCCTCAGTGTTCTGAGGTTAGCACTTCGCCGCGCAGGCTGTTGGGCAAGGCCCGGGTGATGGTCACCTCGACGAAATGACCGATCAGACGTGCCGGGGCGGCAAAGTTGACCACCCGGTTGTTCTCGGTGCGGCCCATCAGCTCGTTCGGGTCCTTCTTCGACGGCCCCTCGACCAGGACGCGCTGCACCGTGCCGACCATGGCCTCGCTGTAGGCCCTGACCTGCTTGTCGAGCTGTGCCTGGAGCCGGTACAGGCGCTGCAGCTTGGCCTCCCGGGACAGGTCGTCGCCAAGGCCGGCGGCCGGGGTGCCGGGGC
>Ga0265297_10010458_pt1 | contig 11657 bp, 15 predicted proteins | sample Munlanlwell13791_FD_192502 | JGI IMG/M metagenome (GOLD analysis project Ga0265297, IMG submission 192502) | Leachate microbial communities from a municipal landfill in Southern Ontario, Canada - Leachate well 137-91 | ecosystem: Engineered > Solid waste > Landfill > Unclassified | place...
TCAATTAGATCAGTTTTAAGTATATTATACTCATCATCCATCCAAACTACTTGCAAGTTAATAGTCAAATTACTAATAGAACCTTTTGCAGCTATACTAACAGTGTAAGTTTCATTTTCTATTATAGCAACAGTATTAGTATTAGTAACTTCAAAACCAGTTATTTCGGAATCTATTGTTAATAAACAAGAATAATTATCTGTATTGGAGTCACTGGACAACGACTCTACAGAATTATCACTAATAAATAACCAATTATCTAAACCAACCTCGAAGCCAGGATTATAGTCACCAAAGAAATTGACTGCATCCTGGCCCGAGGTGATTGGTGTAAATGTAATATCTGCGGCACCAAATAAAAGCATTAGACTATGGTGTCGTCACCAAAACAACCGATTTCAGTATTAGAATCAGGATAACCAGTTGCTTCAAACTTAATGACTCGCTGAGTTGACGCATCATAAGTGAGATCAAGCTGGGCGCGGATACCAGCTTTGAAAAGAGTTATCCATTTGTTAGCATCAGTTGTAGGAACGCCAGCAACGTAAGGCTTGATAACAAGCTTTTTTGCATTAGTCATAAGTGATGTGCCGGCATTGGGAACAATAACAACTTTTTTCTTAGTTGTACTGGTTTCAACAGATCCTTTAAGCATGAAAGCCATGTTCTCAAGAGAGATATCAGCAAGAGCGGCAGAGACTTTAACTACTGTCCCAGTGATCATGTCATCTTCTGGTGTTTCACCAGCTTGGTCAGTTTTAAGCTGCTGAGAAGACTCTTCAATGGTAACTTTCACACCACCAAAGGTCTTTCCAAGATCTACCAGGCCCCCAGATGAGCCATCAACATCGGTATAAAGAATCTGACATGGACCAAGTTCATAATTAGCCATTTATTAATCCTCCTGTAGTCCTATTTTTAATAAAACACTATGAACAGTTCGTTTCATAGAGTCTACGCCTTCATACTTTATTACTATGTCACCTATCACGCCCCAAGAGTTTTCATCAATTCCGCGTTTTTCATTCAGTGCGGAAAGAATAGTATTTGCATTATTTAATGACTCAACTGGGTCCAAATGATGAATATAAATGGTGACGTTGCGAGCATTTAAGCTACCAAAAGGAGTGGTTGCATTTATTACCTTAACAACGATGATATTTTTCTCCTTGGTGGCATTTGGATCTGTCCAAAGGTCAACTTCACGCACAAATGAAGTTTTATCTTCAAGATATTCAATTATTTCAGTTTCCACTTAATATCTCCTGGCATTTACGATTAATAAGTTCTTTTATCCGCCCTCTAGAAATCACCAGCCCTGATGCAATAAAAGTCTTGACTTGAGCTTCTTTAAAAGCTTTTGTTAGTACAAATTCAGCGTAGTCGAATATTTTTTGGCCTCCATAGTAAGTAAAAACAGAAGCATTTGGGGTTGCTGGTTTTGGAGTAAAAAACTTTATAGTAATTCTTTTAACTCCTTGTACATAGCCAAAACCTTCCATTTGAGGCTCGTCTATGCCAAATTTACTTTCATTTCGTCCTTTATCAGTCGTTGCAACTAAAATACCGTCAACATAACCAAAACCACTGTCTACAAGTCTGGCTTTATCAACTGGTACGTTATTCTCAAACTCATTTAACACATCTTCACAGATAATAGTACCTTCTTCCTGTCCTATAGAGTTTACTAGGCGTTCAATATCTCTATAAAGTTGATTAATACTTCTAGCCATAGTAAAACTCCACATGATGGACCTGTGCTCGATGATCCATGTTCTTCTGATATTTAAAGATCTCATAAGTTATGCTATCATATTCCATGTAACAATCAAATAAGTTAACATCTTCAAATATTAAGCAAAGCCCTTTTGGAATGTCTCGATGATACATATTGTCCATATGTCCACCGAAGTACACAGTTAAAATATCATCCGTTAGGTGTTCTTCAATCCAAGCGTCATACTCGCCTACAAGGATAGGAGAAAAAGAATCAACTTGAGTTCCACGGTAGTCTTTAATTCGCTGATAAATTTTTACTCTCGCGTTGGTGCGACCCATTTATATCTCTCCAACGGATAAGCAGTTTCATCAGTAAAGTCAGTTGTAGTTGGAGTAACAGCAAGTTTGCCGGCATTTACTGACTGGGCATATTCTTTATAACGCTTGTCGTAAGATTTATATTTAGCAGAGAGTTCTTCATAAGAAGACCCCATTTTGTACGTTGGGAGGAATTTCTTACGTAGGAGATCAAAAGTTTTCATTCCTGCTTGGCGGACTTGAGCATCTGTAAATAAAGCCAAGATAGCTGTTTTTTCAGCAGTGGTCAGATCCAGGAGGGCTTCACTTCCTACTTCCAGCAATAAGATAGATTCTGTCATAATGAAAAATAGTAAGAAGGGGGATTTCTCCCCCTCACTCGCTTAGGAAACCATGTTCTCGCAGAAAACAGCCAGATCCGTACCGACGGCTACCTGATCAATGTACATATCAGCTTCGATACGCACAGCATCATTCTTTTCAGGCATGAGGATCTTGCGGGTGCCGATAGTACGACCATTGGACTCTCCAACATAGCCAATGTTATAGCCAGCTGAAGGAGCTGCTTTGGTCGGACGAGGCGGAGTGTAGCATAACAGCATTTTGCCGTTGACCATGAAGTCAGTCCCACCTTCATTAACTGCATCTAAGACTTCAATGCGCTCAACCTCGAAGAGGTTAGCAAGAAGTGCAAGAGTGACAGTCTTGTCAGTGGTAGTCTTCATGCGGTCCATAATCTTGGTGTTGGACTTGAGAGCCTTAAGAACATCAAAGGTAATGATCATCTTGTTGGCCTGATAACCAGTTGTGGACTTAATCGTCGAGTGGTAAGACATAACTTCATCGACTGGATCGGCATCCGACACCCCGGAGGTTTTCGCATCCCACTTGCTATAACTGGAGTCATCATAGTCAACATCCGTTCCCCAAATGCTGGAAGCAAAGAAAGACGTGATAAGTTCGCTCAAGAGAACTCGCTGCAAACGGTTCACAACAAAATCAATGGAATCGTTAACAGGATCGAACGGGTTATCATACTCATTCCGATCATCCTTGGTTATGTCTTTGTGGAAGGAGTACTGTTCGCAACGATATGCCTGCTTGCCAACAGTGTAGTCATCGCCAACAGATTCGGATGCGCCTACCCGTTTGTAAAGAGAGGTCGTTCCGATGCGAAGCCAGTCAGACTTCGTATAAGTTGCGATGTAACCCGCAAGCTTCTGCGATGTAATAAGCGGGAAGATGTTGAAAACCTTGAAAGGGTTCTCAATCATATACCGATTTGCTACATTTGCAATGTAGGTGGTGTTTACTTGATCACTCCAGTGAGCCATTTATAACCTCCTTATGCCGGAATTCGAACACGGATTTTGGTGATGGTAGTAGCAGCTTCAAGAGCTGTTGCCTTGACATGATCCGTGCCCACCGTTGCTTTAGTAAAAACACCATCAACTGTAGAGCGACCAACTCCAGAACCAGCACCATCAGGTGTTAATGGATCACCAATAGAAATGGCGGAAACAGTACCATCAACGTAAGCTTCCATCTCACCAGAGATGACAACATCGGAAGCGAGATTAGCAGCAAAACCTTCATAAACGATACCTTTAGCCATCTGGCTACGAGTCGTAGTCTTAGCACCAGAATCGTCTACAATGTAGTTTTCTGCATCCACCAAAGTGGCAGACGGAACTACAGTGTCGTGAATTAGATTCTTCTCAAGATCAGCCATTATTACACCCCCTCGCTAAATTCGGCAGGATGCTCTTTCGCATAAGCGGCCCAAGCATCACTTTCTTTCATGTTGTTGGCTTTGGCATAGTCAGCAACCTTAGCTTCAAGATTCTTACCAGGAGTAGGAATCTCTTTGGAAAGCTTGCCTTTACCAAGTTCGTTAATGATGTCTTGCTGGAACTTGATAACATCCAGAACTTTAGCAAGATCAGCATCGCTGAGTTTTTCATACAGTGGGGAGATGACCGGAATGAGAGCATTACCAACTTTAGTAGCCACCGTAGAGTTGAACTTGTCGAGCTTCAATTCCCTAATTTCTTTGTTCTGAGCTTCCATCTGCTTTTTGACAGCATCAGGAATGTCAGCAACTTTGGTCTTCTCAACAATGTCAAACTTGTTAGTGTCAACCAGTTTTACACCGTCCATAGTTTTGCTAATAGTGTAACCAGCTAACTGATCTTTGAAGATATCGAGAATATCTTCCGAAGAAACGTCCTTATCGACGGTCTTCAACTCTTCCTGAACAACTACAGGCACATTTGCCGACTTAGCTGCCAAGAACGCCATAAGTTTTAAAAACTTATCCATTAAGATGCCTCCTTTAGTATCTTTAATGCAGATAAACCGCTTTTTATTTTTTGGATTAGCCGCCAAACTCACTTCGTTGACTTGTATATCTTCAATAATCATTGTGGCCTCGCTAGGTCATGATATTGGGCTAAAGTTTAAAATTAGTCAAATTAAAATGGGGATAAAAAAGACCGTCGGAGTGGGCAGTCTCCGACGGCCAACAGAGAAGTGGAAAGAGAGTTAACCACGGGATGAATTGTCTATAATGAAGCCACCTAACGAGAACCCAACAATCTCTTTGTCACGGATTTGGCGTTGCAGTTCAGGATCTTTTATTTTCCAGCGTTGAACCCAGGTGCCTTCTTTAACAGTTTCACCTTCAAGCACAAGATCAGTAGGAACACAGTAACTTTCTAAAAGATTTACTTGCTCTGTGTTAAGACGAAGTCCATGTCGATAAGCTGTTCCCTGAAAATATGTGTTATATTCATAACAAGCTTTACGAATAGCTTCTTTTGTGAAAGTGTCGCCATCTGTATCTAATTCATCAGGAGCAATTACAATACCAAAAACTTCTTCACCTTGAATATCGAGCTTCTTGATTTCGATGTCCTTTTCTTTTTCTTTACAACTTTTTTCATAAATGGTGCGAGCCTTGATTTCAACTTCATTGTAATTATATTGAGCTGCACGAGACATAGCGGCTCTAAGAAGTCCACAATGAATGGCACCTGATTTAGGATCTCGGTAAGGAAATTTTCGGTTGCCACTTGAGTCAACTAGGAGAAAGTGACTAGGTGGAAATTTCTGGCGCTTACTTTGGGTATTGTAAGCTTCATAAATGTAAGCAGGAATGGTTTTGGATCTATCTATACTAGGCATTGTTCTCCTCCAAAGAGTTTTTATCAGTCGTAGCGTTTGGATCTATGAGGGGTTCATCGTCCGGGAAGTCTAAAAGTTCCAGAATGGTGTGTTTGATGCTTTCAGTCGGACGAATCAACCCCTTTTCAGTAACTGCTGACAGAAAAGTGCCAAGGGCCTTTAGAATGCCAATATTTTTTAATTTTAAAGTCATGCGAGGCTGTTGCTCAATACGATTATATTTGCAAATAGGTTTAATAATCTGTTTATTGAAAGTATCAGCAATAATATTGACATAGGATTCACAAGCAGCTAAGAAATTAGCTACATGAATTTCGGTGTTAGCATTGTTGGTCGTTGCAAATGCTCCAAGAGAGATAAAGTTAGCAAGGATGCCAGTTGTCATCTCAGTGTTGTATCGAGCAATGATGTCGGAAGTCGGGACAGCTGCCCGTTGCTCACCACGAAGAATAGTAAAGTCCCATCCAAAGGGTTTAACAACACCTTGCTGCTGATCACGACGAACTTGAGAAACTAGGGAAATAGCCCAGTCCAAAGTCTGAGCAATTTCCTCACTATAAGTAGGTGAACCCTCAATAGCGGAATTGAAGTCAAATCCTTCAGGAGCAGTCATTATAGGAAGTCCACCTAAGTCACGTTCGATTCCTAATGCCTCCGCTGCTTCAATGGATACCTTATAATAGTAAGGTTTGTAAAGATGACGAAGGATCGAGGAACCAAATGGATTGCGGCATTCAGTTGAAAAGGTAATATGAAGACATTTTGCATAAGGAATAGTTAACTGCCCTTTGGAGTCAGTATTCTGGAGAACCATCCCATCGTCATCATTAATAGCTTCGATCGTGAGTTGTGAACGAGGGGCGATGTCAACTAAGGTCACAAGACCATTTTTAACTTGCCAAACTTTTTCTCCTAAATAAAAACCGTAGCAGAAAGCTTCAGAAATTTCTCCAAAGATTTGTGCCATTGGAGTTTCCATTTCGTCAAACATCTTTTTTACCAAGGACGCATTAGGTCCAGTTATCTCCCATTTCAGACGTTTCATAACAGTTTCAAGTAATAAAATCAGTCCTCCGACAATGGGGTCGTTCTTTCGCATCTTTTGGTAAATCTTCAACCCACCAGGAGCAAGTAATTCACTCATTGGTTCAGCAGTCGAAGAAGGATAACCTTTCATAGCGCTATCCAAGCCTGTTATACCGTAGATGTTTTTAGCGTTTCCAAGTGAGGATAATTTTATTCTAGGAAACTCAGAAGTTTCTTTGTATAAGGTGGGTGGATTGACGATTACTGCGCCCTTTGAAAGCGGAATAAAATTTCGTAAGTTTATCATTTTAAACTCCTTAAGCATTTTGCATAATGAAAAAATCTATCGTATAAAACGAGCAAACTTACCATAACGCTGTTCTCGGTTGCGTTGCAGCATTAATGAGCTAAGTTTTGTCCTAGCTCCAGGAGATACAAATCCAGAAGATGCCATCATTGAAAAACTATCTATAAGGGTTGTTAAAGTGAGAGCATCGGCATTGTCAGGAGAGAACCCTAGACGCGAAACAAGTTGTTTCTTGGTAAGTTTCATCTGGATCTTCAGCCCAGAATAGTCAAATTCAATATTAACTAGCTCTTTTTTGAGCCTTTCTGGTGGCTTTACTGGGAATTGAAGATCAAGGATGGTTTGTTTCAGCTTGTAGTAAGCTTCGGTTCGTTTGTTATCGAACATATTTTCTTGGAAGGCTTTTTCTGACCCAATATGGCCAATAACAGGAAATTTACGAGAACGAGAAAGGTAACTGTAGACGCCTGCACCTATTCCTAAGGCATCAACAACTACACATACGTTCTTGTTAGCATACTTGGTGGCGACGATACGATTGATTTCTTCTACCAAAAAGGCGGTATCGTTGATTGCAAAGTCATTCCATGCTATAATCGAGTTACCTTGACGATGACAAATGACGGATGGGTCTGAGCCTGAGCCACCAACATCAACTCCCAGGATAACTCTTCCATCCATTATCATGGTGTTATCACGAATAAGTTTATCGTATGCTTGAGGAGTTATAAGAAAGGCTTCATCTAAGCCAATAGGTAAACCCATGACCTTAGCACGGAACATTGCTGAGTCACGGCCATAACGGGCTGCTATTAATTCTTCAAAATTCTTATCAACTAATGGACTACTACGGGCATCAAAGTAAAGAACAGTATAATGTTTACCTTTACCTTCTGGATCACTTATGGTATCATAATAGTAGCCACCAGTGGAAACTGGATTGGAGATCAGGAGAACACTAGCTCCTTTGGAAGTTAAAGCACCATCCAAAGCAGTAAAAACAGGATCAGGCACACCAGAAGCTTCATCGACAACTATAAAAATATTGCCTGATGAGGAATGCAATCCAGCAAGGGTGTCGTTAAGTTGGCGAGCGTCCTTAGAAACGGTACGAGCTACTGCATACCATTCTTTGAAATGCTTGACATAAAGCTTTTGGGAGAGAAGGGTGAAGAGATCTTGGTATTTATAGCGTTTAAGCCACTGACTTATCTGTGACCATAAGACATCTTCGAGTTGTTTTGCTGTTGGGGCTGTTGTGGCAACAATAGCGTAAGGATGACATGAGAGATACCAAATAGTTAAAAGTGCAGCCAAGGCGGATTTGCCTATACCACCCCCTGCGCTAACACAGACGAATTTATCTTTGACTAAAGTTTGGGAAATTTTAGATTGTTGCTCGGTAAGCGATGAATAGGTTAAACCAGAAAAGTCTATTGTTTCTCTAGCCCACTTCTCAAAGTCCTGTCCGTAGGCTTTGTTTAATTGAGAAACTATGTATAAAACTTGCTTTTGAGATGCCTTTTCATTCGCCATTACCTCCAGTTATCAAATCTTTCATTAAATTGTCGAGGTCAGAATTTTCCGTGGGTTTTCCGGTTGGCTTAGAAACAGATAAAATAGCTCGACAGGCAGTGATCAAGTCTTTGTTGTCTAAAGCAGGTGCAGTTGGGTCAATAATCTCAACAAGGCGTCTAAGTGCCTGAGTTGAACCTTGACGGACTAAAAGATCTGTTTCATTACTTGATTCTGTTTCAACTGCATTTTTAAATTTTAATTCCAGTTCAGGAAATTCAACAAAAAACTTATGGAAAATACCTACTTCATATCCTAATTCAAGAGCAATAACATCAAGAGGTTTAGGTAAAATAAATCTTTTTGCCAGGTATGTTATGAATTTTTGATCTTTAAACTTTTCATATAAATCTAAAATAGACTTATTTGTGTATGGATCATCGAATATTGCCATTTGTCCCCCTTGTCAGTATATCTAGGATACGATCAGCAATAATAAACTTGCCATCACCCATTAAACGCCAAAGATTTTTCTCTAATTCCATCCTATCACTTTTTACTCCAGCCAATGTAGGCACATAACAAAATATTTCGCAGTCAATCATATAGATTTTAAAAACATTATCAATCCACCAATCAAGCTTTTTAGAAAATCGTGGATCTTTTTGCCAATCATGAGTAAAAAGTATAGGACAAATGGGAACGTCGCCAGCAATTAGTATTCGTCTGCAAACAAGGTCTATATTTGTCCTATGATTCTTCATTACCTGGAGAGTCGCCCCCTCCAGTGGTCCCGTTACATAGACTCGTCTGTGCATCGTCCACTCCTTCTAATGCACTTACTGTTATTTGCCTTGCCAATTCGTCAACAATTTCAGCAATAGCCTGCAACTTAGCGATATGTCGAGGCTGCGTCAATACATAATTTCGATCTTTATGTGTAAATTCAATCATGGTCATGTCAGGACTTGGAATAACCCTGATTTTTGTGTCCTTTGACCATCGGGTTAGAATGGAGAAAAATTGTTCGGCGGTTGTGGAGTTATGAAGGGCAAATTTTATGTTATGAGCGTTCACATTAAACAGGTTCCAAGCTTCTATCTCCCATTGTGAAAAATTATAGGAAAAATCAAGGTTATTAATAACGATGTCCCGGACTAGGTCCGAAACAGTAACTTTGTTACCACCAATGGAGCGTTCCTTAGCCATCTTTTTTAAGCGTTCTGCAAATTCCAAAGAGAAGCGAACACCGATAATCTGTGACTCACCCATTTAATCCTCCTTTGTTTTGAGATAAATAAAAGTTCTTGATGACTCGATCTTGAGTTCTATATCATTTGTCTCTTTTAAGATTTGTAAGACCGTTTTGAAATCATTTGGTTCAAGTTCGGTATGGAAGATGCTATAGAGTTTTGTGACTTCCATGCGGCCACTATTTATCTTTACAATGTCTTTTATACGTTGGACATGAGGAGCGAGACGGTTTCCGCCGGCAATTAAGTAAGCTGTTCTGATGCGTTTTTCTGTTAAGTTGAACACATGCAAAGAGCGTTCAATATCAACTTTATCAATCAAGAATCTACCATCCCCTAATGCCATTAAAGCAGCAACTTTAAGAACGAAAACTTTTGTTCGTCGCTCCAGATAAGCAACTATCCGAAAGTCCTCAGTTGGAGAAGGTTCTTGAGTCATATACCAAGACCGGTAAAAATCATTTGCTTCTTTAGAAGTAGGAATTGGGCCAAAATGGCTTTGCATAGCGAGCAAATGATTTACACATCGGTTACGTGCCTCCCATTGTTCAGGTGTAACTATTGGATCTGGGAATTTACCTCTTTTTTTGTCTTGATAAACCAGGATGCAGCGAGCCAACAAGCCAGTTGCACCCATATCTGATGCTAAGTTAGTACCGAACCATTGTGGGACGGCAGCAGTTAACAAGTTAAAATAAGGATAAGGAATCTCAGTTTGACCTGAGTTCTTTGTTTTGTAGACATATAAGTCATCACGGCCCCAAATATCCACTAAAAATGTTCCCATCTCAGATCCACTTGTAAGTAAGGTCTTAAGTTCGTCACTTAAATAGGTAATGCTGCAATGCGGAAAAGTAGTATTATCGTCAACTTGAAAGTCACGGCGTTGTTGTACCATCTCAAGAATGATTTTTTCCTTCAGAACTGATCCTTCAAGAACTGAATAACCAGTCTCTTTCAGCATTTTTCCACCAAGTTCTAGTGAAGTTGATTTAGAACAGACCCCTGGTGGGCCTAATAAGACGATATACAAGTTTAGATAGTTACGAAAGAATCCTCGTTCTATCCAAACTCGTTTTTCTGCTGCTCCAGCAAGGACTGAAATACCAACCCAAAGATGCATTATCTCCGGTGTTTCATTTCCTTGAGTGAAGAATAAATAATCTTCCAGAAATTTGCATAATTTCATATGCCATCACAATAAATTTAATGTGGAAAGTCTGCTAAACTGAAGTTCTTCATGCACCTTTTTAATGTCATTTAAAGATTTTAGTTCAATCATATTTTTCCAATCATAACCTAATTCAAAATTTAACGGAATACGGAAAGTTATATTATTTACAGTTAAATCAACCTCAATTAATTCTTTCATCTGTCGAAAAACTGTATCAATAGTTTCAAAATTATCAGGCATTTGAAAAAGAATAGAATCGTGAACTTGATTACGAAAATCAAACTCAGGAATTGTTTTATAGCATTTAACAAGCCCTTGATTGATATAAGAAACAGAAATAGATTGAGGTTCGGCAGCAATAGCTTCTCTGTGTATCTTTGAGAAATTTTGTCCTTCATTATCTGTTATTGGGCCAAAAAATTGAATAACACGCCCAAAAGGTGTTTTAATACATTTAGTGGTAATTAACGTATTAGCTACTTTTTTGTGCCAATCAGTCACTTTATTACGAATTTCCAGATACCGATCTCGATATTGTTTAGCTTGTCTTGGAGTACACCCAAGGATTTCACTAAGTAACATTGGTCCCATTCCGTAATGAGTTCCATGTGCTATCTTTTTAGCTATGTTTCTTTGCCATTTAATTACTTTATCAGGAGTTATGTTGAATAATAGAGCAGCTACAGCAGTATGTAGATCAGTTAAATCGAACTCTTTAAGCCACACAGGATCACCACAAAGGGCTGCGACTATTCTGGCCTCAGATTGAGATAAGTCACTTTGGCCAAAAATATAACCATCTTCTGCGACGTAAACTTCTCGGGCTTCTTTTGGCTGATTTTGTAAATTTGACCCACTTCCAGTGATACTTTTGCTAGTAGATAATCGACCTGTATAAGTACCTGTAACTTTTACAGAACAACGGACATGATTATCAGAGTCAACATTTGGATTAAAGAAAGTTGACATTTTCTTTTGTTTTTTTAATGTGACCAATAAACCAAGAGCAGTTTGATAAGGAGTTGGATAACGAGCTAATGATCTAAGTTGTTTTTCACCAGTTGCGCCACCAGATTCTTCATCCTGTGGTTCTGCTATATTGCGCCCTTTTGGCTTAGGAAAGTCCCAAGTCCCATAAATAAGTTCAGACATTTGTTTA
>Ga0265297_10010459_pt1 | contig 11657 bp, 18 predicted proteins | sample Munlanlwell13791_FD_192502 | JGI IMG/M metagenome (GOLD analysis project Ga0265297, IMG submission 192502) | Leachate microbial communities from a municipal landfill in Southern Ontario, Canada - Leachate well 137-91 | ecosystem: Engineered > Solid waste > Landfill > Unclassified | place...
AGATGAGGCGGTAAGATTGTGCGAGCAGGATGGCGGCCCGGTAGGGCGTATCCTGGCGATAAGCGCGCATATCCGCCATAAGCCGGCAGAAGAGCGGGAAAAATTAATCTCCCGGGCAGGCTCCAGGATTGTCCGCCAGATGGAGCAATACCTGCGCGCCCTTGCGGTAATCGTGAATACCGCCACTCTTTTGGGGCTGCTGGGTACGGTTACCGGGATGATCAAGGCCTTTATGAAGATCCAGGAACTGGGGGGGAGAGTAGATGCTTCGGTGCTGGCGGGGGGCATCTGGGAAGCGTTGATCACTACTGCCGCAGGGCTGTTCGTTGCCATACCTACCATGCTTTTTTACCATTATTTCGAAAGCAAGGTGGATAATACCGCGGATTCGATGAAAGAAGCGGCGATGGAATTTCTGGAGGGATGATGGAATTCGAAGCAAGGAAGAAAATAAGCACGGAGATGAATATCGCTCCTTTGATCGACGTAATTTTCCTGCTTATCCTGTTTTTTATGCTTACCGCCAATTTCGTGATTTCCCCGGGGATAAAACTCGATTTGCCCAGCGCGCTTTCCGCAAAGCCCCAAGAGGAGGAAAATACGGTTGTTTCGGTAACCCGGGACGGCGGGCTGTTCCTGAACGATAAAGGTATTTCCGGGCAGGAGCTTCCCGGGGCATTGAAGAAAGAACTGGAACGCGCGAAAAACAAGACGGTAGTGATCCGGGCGGATGAAAATGTCAATTTCGGCCTTGCGGTGGATGTCCTGGATATAGCCAAACAGGCTTCAGCAGAGGGCGTGGTCATCTCGACCACTAAAAAGGAAAATGCCGGGGAATAATTCTATCAAATTCGCTTTCTTGGTTTCTTTTGCCGGCCACTGTGTGTTTCTGGGCGCAGGGAATCCCGGCCTGCCGGTTCTCCGCAAGAAAGACCAGCCTAAGGAGATGAAGGTCGAATTCGATATCCGTAGGGAGGTTCTTCTGCCGAGAGTGGATCTCATGGGACCGGAGAAGAAATTCAAGCCGATGGAGGAGAAGAAGCAGGCGGCCGCCCCGGAGAAACGTGAGGCGCCTCCCGAGGAAAAACAAGCGAAGCCTTTGAAACTGGCGGCGGAAGAAAAGACAGGGAAAAAGATTGAAGAGAAGAAGCCTGAACCCTTACCCGGCAGAGAGCATTCGCTGGAGCAGGAAAAGGTAGATACCGCCCTTTCCGACAGGGATATCATGATGCGTTACCAGGATATGGTAAAGCAGAGGATCGAGGCGGTGAGAAGGTACCCTCTGTGGGCCAGGAAACATGGCGTAGAGGGGATAAGCCGGGTATCTTTTAAGGTTTTTCCCCGGGGAGAAGCGGGAGCGGTGCGCTTATCTGCCTCTTCCGGGTCGAAGATACTCGACGATGAATCAATTTCTACCGTCAGGAGGGCAAGCCCTTTTCCTCCGGCTCCCGGAGAGCTTTCTGGCAGGGCCGTGGATATGGAAGTGTCCATAGTTTTTTCTCTGAAAGAATGAAAAATGTTTCAACCTCGCCGGCTTTGTGATAGACTGCTATCATGCGCCCGGAAAGACTCATACGCTTTACTTTTGCAGTTTCCTTATTTTCGCACGGGTTGTTCCTTATACAGGGGCCGGAAATAAACCCGCTTACCCCTCCTCCCAAAGAACAGCTGATAAAGGTGCGCTACCTTGACCGCAGGGAACTTGTCTCCAGGACTTCCGCCGGTAAGGCCGCCTCCCGTAAGACTTTTTCTTCCCCCCGGGCCGAGGCTTTTATGCAGCCTTCAGGAAAGGTCTCCAGGGGTATCCCCTTGACGCCTCCTGTCGAGAAAAAGTTCTTGAGAGACCCGGGAATCCTGCCTTCAGGCAAGGCGCCGGATTTCGCCAAGCCTAATTTTTCCAGCCCCGCGATGATTTCGATAAGAAAAAGAGTCACTCTTCCCGAAATCGAGATGCCTAAAATAGATAATCCGAGCTATATCAGCTATTACCAGATAGTCCGGGAGAAAATACGAAGGAGCGCCTATAAGAACTACACGCGCAACGAGATCGGAGAAGTTTATATCTCTTTTGTCATATCCAATGACGGCTATATCAGGGATATCCGCCTTATAGAACCCAAGACTTCCGCCAGCGATTACCTGAAAGGCATAGCTTCAAGAAGCGTTAAGGACGCTTCGCCTTTTCCCAGTTTCCCCAAGGAATTGGATTATCCGCAGCTATCTTTTAATATAGTGATATCTTTTGAGCTTGAGTAGCCAATCCAGTTATTGACACCCTTGTTAAAGAGTGATATATTAACAGTTTAATATTGTTTATGAAAGGAGATGATTATATTGTCACAGGTAGAAGTCAAAAAAGACGAGTCTTTTGAGTCCGCCCTGCGCCGTTTCAAGAAGAAAATCGAGCAGGAAGGCATCCTGCGCGAAGTGCGGGACCGCAAACATTACGAAAAACCCAGCGAGCGCAAGAGAAAGAAAGCGAAATCCAGAAAGTAACTATGCCTCTGGCTCTTTCCACTTCCTGGAACGCCTATCGTACAGAAAGTTCCGGGGATATGCTCTTTGAAATAAAGCAGCTTGGGTTTGACAGCGTGGAGCTGAGTTTCAATTTAAGCCCGGAGATGGTGGATGCGGCATGTGATTATGCGGCAAAAAACGGCATAAACATAACCAGCCTGCATAATTTTTGTCCCGTGCCGGACGGCCTGGACCGCAGGCGGGTTATGCCTGACCATTATTCGCTTTCTTCCCTTAACGAGAAAGAACGCCTGCAGGCAGTGGGGTTTACCAGGCGCAGTATAGACGCAGCTGTAAGGCTGGGGGCAGGAGCGCTTGTCCTGCACTGCGGAAGAGTTGATATAACGGACCATACGCGCCGGCTTATCGATATGTATAACCTGGGGCTGAAGGGCAGTTTTGAATTCATGCAGTTGAAGGAAAAGATGTCGTCCGAGCGTTCCTCCGTATCCCGGGAATATCTTTCGCAGGCATTATCCAGCCTTAAGGAGTTGAACCTTTATGCAGCAGGCAAGGGCATAAAACTCGGCCTGGAAACAAGGTTTTATTATTGCGAAATCCCCAGCATAGAAGAAATCGGAATTATTTTTGATGAGATAAAAGGTTCGCAGCTTTATTATTGGCATGATACCGGCCATGCCCAGCTCATGGAGAACCTTGGGTTCCTGAAGCATAATGATTTTCTCGAGCGCTATGGGCAGAGAATGGCCGGGGCGCATATCCATGGCATTGCAGGATGTTGCGACCATCTCGCCCCTTCCTCGGGAGGGGTGGATTTTTCTATGCTCAAGCCGTACTTGAAAGAGGATTCTCTTAAGGTCATAGAAGCGCATCATCCGGCAACCGCGGAAGAGTTGCGCAGGAGTCGCGCTGCTATCGAAGAGCTTTATGGTTAAAAAGGCGTAGAAGAGGGAGAAATTTAATATGGACGATAAAGAAAATACCGGCGGCCAGAAAAAAGTCGATATGGACTGGAAGGAAAAAGCGGAAAAGGAAAAACAGTCTCTTAAAGAGGAAGGTAAATTCATTCCTTCTGAGCCGGATTTCAAGTTTTTTGCCACTACTCTTGCCCTGCAGGCTTCGATAGCGCTGGGTCATATGGCTAATCCCGAGACGCAGGCGGTAAAAAAAGACCCGGCGCAGGCTAAGTTTATCATCGATACCCTGGGCATGCTGCAGGAAAAGACAAAGGGTAACCTGACGGAAGATGAGGCCAAGCTTTTGGAAAACCTGCTTTATGAGCTGAGGCTGGCTTATCTGTCCCCCGGCCAAGGAGAAGAGAAATGATCGATAAGACGCTTTTGGAGATATTGGCTTGTCCTGCCTGCAAGTCGGATATCGAGCTGAAGGGGGATAAGATCGTTTGCAAGAAATGCGGCAGGAAGTATCCTATCCGGCAGGGCGTGCCGGTAATGCTTATTGACGAGGCGGAATGAAAGTGAAGAAAATACTGGTTATCCACGGCCCCAACCTGGATCTTTTGGGGACGAGAGAGCCGGAAATTTACGGTTCCTTGACCCTGGAAAAGATAAACCGCATGCTGAATGCGCAGGCGAAGAAGCAAGGGGTTTCTCTTACTATCAGGCAGTCTAACCATGAAGGGAAAATCGTGGATCTTATCGGCAAGGCCGGAAAGAACAGGTTTGCGGCCATACTGATCAACCCCGCCGCTTATACTCATACCAGCGTGGCCCTGCGCGATGCCATAGTCGCATGCGGGGTTCCCGTGATAGAAGTGCACCTTTCGAATATTTATTCCCGCGAAGAATTCAGGCATAAGTCATTGGTCAGCCCGGTTGCCAAAGGCACTATTATGGGTTTTGGGGCGGGCAGCTACCTGCTTGGCTTGTCTGCTATTCTCGACCTGCTCGATACAAAATGAACCGGCGTATATCGTTTTTATGTTCTCGTTTGGAGCAAAGAGGGCTGGACGGCCTGCTGCTCGTTTCATCCGCAAATATATCCTATATTACGGGTTTCCCGAGCCGGGATGCGTATCTTTTGATTTCGTCCGGAGGTAAAGGTGTTTATTTTACCGATTCCCGTTACAGCGAAGAGGCGCAAGAGTCCCTTAAGAATCCCATAGGACTCAGGGAATGCAACGGTACGGTTTTCAGCGGGATCGGAACTTCCCTCCGGGAGATGGGGATCGCCAGGTTAGGCTTTGAGGAGAGGCATCTTTCTTTTGCCGAATTTTCCAGGCTGAAAGAGCTTTCCGGCAAAGCGGTAGAGCTTATCCCGGTGCACGGCATGGTTGAGGCGTCCAGGGAGGTTAAGGATAAGGATGAGGTTGAAAAGATCAAGAAAGCGGTAAAGGTCACAGGTCTTGCCTACAGGCATATTAAAAAACTTGTCGTACCCGGGGCAACCGAGATGGAGATTACCGGGGAATTTGAACATTTTGTAAGGCTACAGGGATGCAATGGGCCGGCTTTCGATACGATCGTGGCAAGCGGTCCGAATTCCAGCCGTCCGCACCACCTTTCCGGGCAGAGAAAACTGAGAAGAGGGGAAGGGGTGCTTATGGATTTAGGGGTAGATTATCTCGGATACAAATCCGACTTGACAAGGGTTGTCTTTTTGGGTAAAATAAATCCTCTTGTGCGGGAGATTTACGATATTGTCCGTAAAGCGCACGATTTGGCTATAGAAAGAATCCATCCTGGCGCAGAAATGTCTGAAATTGACAGGGTTGCGCGTGAGTACATCGCCTCAAAAGGGTATGCCTCCTGCTTTACGCATAACCTGGGGCACGGGGTGGGGTTGGAGATACACGAAGAACCGCATTTTTCCCGGAACGAAGCAAGCGCGGTAAAACCGGGGATGGTATTTACCGTAGAGCCCGGGATATACCTTCCCGGGAAGTTCGGGGTAAGGATAGAGGATCTTATTTTAGTAACCAGAAAAGGATGCGAGGTATTAAGTGGCGCTATCAATTAATGAAATTAAAGCGGGGGTTACGGTTTTGGTGGACGGGGTTGTCTATGTCTGCATAGATGCCCAGCATGTCAAGCCCGGCAAAGGGGCGGCTTTTGTCAGGGCCAGGCTGCGCGACATGAAGACAAATAACATCCAGGAAAAGACTTTCCGCGGCGAAGAAAAGATCGAGCAGGCTTTCGTGGAAGAGCGCAAACTTCAATATCAGTATGCCAGTACCGGGATATATCATTTTATGGACCAGGAAAATTTTGAGGATATCGGCATATCCGAGGACGTTATCGCGGAAAAATCAAAATTCCTTCAGGACAATATAGAAGTTACGGGTTATTTTTTCAAGGACGAGCCTTTATCCGTGAATCTTCCCAATTTCATAGAGTTCAATATACTGGAGACCGAACCGGGGTTTAAGGGCGATTCCTCAAAGAGCGGGACAAAGCCTGCCAAGGTAGATACCGGGGCGGTGATCCAGGTGCCTTTATTTATAAACGTTGGGGACAGGATCAAAGTAGATACCCGTACCGGCGGCACCTATACCGAGAGGATCAGTTAAAGATTCCGGCGCGCCGGTTTAAAGCGAGTCCGCCACAGAAAGGAAGGGCGTTGTGAACATCAAGGAAATCAAGGAAATGATTAATCTGATGAACGAGAACAGCCTTGTCGAGCTGGAGGTGGAAAAGGACGATATGCGCGTCCGCCTGAAGAAGACCGCCAGCGGCATAGAGGGTTTTAGCGGGCCGGTAGTAATCCAGGGGCAGAATATACCGTTGTCGCAGGATAAACTCCAGTCCGCCCCTGCGGGCGGGGAAAAAGAGGCCCCTAAATCCGTAGAAATCAAAGCGCCCATGGTAGGGACTTTTTACCGTGCCCCCAGCCCGGAATCGCCGGCTTATGTCGAGGTGGGGCAGGTAATCGAACCGGGACAGGTAATTTGTATCATCGAGGCCATGAAGCTGATGAACGAGATAAAATCCGAAATCAAAGGCAAGATCCTTGAAGTACTGGTTGATAACGCTGAGCCGGTGGAATTCGGCCAGTCATTATTCCTGATCGATCCACTTTAAATTTTATAAAAGATGTTTTCCAAGATTCTCATCGCCAACCGAGGCGAAATCGCCTTAAGAATAATACGTGCCTGCCATGAAATGGGAATTCGTACCGTAGCGGTATATTCCCAGGCGGACCGCAACAGCCTGCATGTGCGTTTTGCAGATGAGGCGATCTGTATCGGGCAGGCTTCTTCCGCAAACAGTTACCTTAATATTCCAGCAATTATCAGCGCAGCAGAAATCACCGATGTGGAAGCCATCCATCCCGGTTACGGTTTTCTTGCGGAAAACCCGCATTTTGCCGAAATATGCGAGTCATGTAAAATAGCCTTTATCGGGCCTACCCCGGAAAACATACGCCTTATGGGGGATAAAATGACCGCGCGTACGACTATGCAGAAAGCCGGTCTGCCCATAGTCCCGGGAAGCAAGGCGATAGTCAAGAGCAAGGAAGAAGCCCTGAAGACGGCCAAGGAGATCGGCTACCCGGTGATTATAAAAGCGGCCGCCGGAGGCGGAGGCAAAGGCATGCGTATCTGCCACAACGACCTGACCCTGGTTTCCAGCCTTTTGACCGCCCAGAGCGAGGCAGAGGCGAATTTCGGCAACGCCAGCGTATATATAGAGAAATATATAGAGAAACCCCGGCATATCGAGGTGCAGATTATCGCCGACCGGCAGGGACATGTCCTCCAGCTCGGGGAAAGGGATTGCAGTATACAAAGGCGGCACCAGAAGCTACTCGAGGAATCGCCTTCTCCGGCAGTAGACAGCAAGATGAGGCGCAAGCTGGGGGAGATGGTGCTTAAGGGGATAAAGTCGATAGGTTACCAGAGCTGCGGCACTATCGAGTTCCTTCTCGATGGCAAATCCGGTAATTTTTATTTCATGGAGATGAATACGCGCATCCAGGTGGAGCATCCGGTTACGGAGATGGTTACGGGGATAGACCTGATCAAGGAACAAATCCGCGTGGCCAGCGGAGAAAAGCTGAAGATCCAGCAGGAGAATATCCAGATAAAAGGCGCGGCGATCGAATGCCGCATAAATGCCGAGGACCCTGATAGCAACTTTATGCCTTGCCCAGGGAAGATAGACCAGCTTATCCTCCCTGGAGGGCCGAATGTGCGCGTGGATACCCATATTTACTCCGGTTACGAGGTGCCTTCTTATTATGATTCCCTCCTGGCCAAGCTTATCGTCTGGGGCAATAACAGGAATGAGGCGATAAAGACTATGCGCAGGGCGCTGAGCGAATTTCACATCAGCCCGCTTAAGACAACCGTTCCTTTTCACCTGAGGCTTATGGACGATCCTTTGTTCAAAAAAGGGGATATCTCTACCCATTTTGTTCATGACCTTCTGTTAAACGATACAAAGGAGGGAAAATGATCCGTGACGAATCGAGGAATGAGCTCGGGGCAGTGAGAATACACAAGAACGTGATCGCTTCCATTTCGTCTATTGCCGCGATGGAGATAGAGGGGGTCCGGGGCATCGGGTCCGGGTTCCGGAACAGCATCCTGGAATTAATCGGCAAAAAATCTTTCCTCTCCATAAAAGTCGACATATCAAAAAATGAAGAGGTTAAAGTCGACGTCCCGTTGATAATAAAATACGGTTACAATATTCCGGATACTGCAAGCAGGGTGCAGGATAACGTCAGGCAGGCGCTGGAAAAAATGAGCAATCTTTTCGTGAAAGAGATTAACGTGAGCGTTCAAGGCATAGAAAGGGGGTAGGGAATGAAGTTCTTTACTGTTCTGGGGATTATGTTTTATGCCGTCATAGTTGTTCTGATCGGGTTAAGTTGCGTAGTATTTGCTTTGAATATACTCCTGCCCCAGGATATCAACAGCCTTCTTGTCTACGCCCAGGCCAGTTCGAATACCCGCGTGGCCATAGGGCTTTCCGGGCTCCTGCTCATACTTATAAGTTTTTCTTTTGCGCAGATCATTCTGGGAAAGTTCCAGAGGGAGAAGACGATAGCTTTCGCCACTTCCAGCGGGCAGGTTACCATTTCGCTTTCTGCCGTGGAGGACCTGATACGCAGGCTCGCCGGGGTCATCCCGGAGGTAAAGGAACTAAGGCCGAACGTGGTGGCCAGCAAAAAAGGGATCGTGGTCGATATGCGCATCATCCTGCGTTCAGAGGCAAACATCCCTGACCTCACCTCCAGGCTCCAGGACCTTACCAAATCCAAGATCCAGGAGATTCTCGGGCTTGAAGAGCAGGTAATTATCAGGATACATGTGGCCAAGATAAGCCATGATGAAAAAGACAACCGCAGAAGGAAGGAGTTTGACAAAGAAGAACCTTCGGGAATTCCTTTCAGCGGATACACCAGACCATAAAAAGAGGAGAGAGTAAAATGGAAAAGATAGGTATTTTGACCGGCGGAGGAGACTGCCCGGGCTTGAATCCGGTTATTCGCGCCGTGGTGCGCAAGGCCCTGCTGGAAGGCTACGAGATAGTGGGGATAAAAAACGGATGGAAAGGGCTCGTTGAGAACGACACTATGCCTTTGAATATCAATACAGTCTCCGGCATTCTCCCCAAAGGGGGGACCATTCTCGGCACCAGCCGGACAAATCCCTACAAGAAAGAAGGCGACCTTGCCAGAGTAAAAGAGAACTTCAAGAAAATGGGGCTTTATGCGCTTGTGGCGGTAGGGGGAGAGGATACCCTGGGAGTAGCATCAAAACTGGCGAAAGACGGCATCGCCAATATTGTCGGGGTGCCCAAGACGATAGATAATGATCTTTCCGCTACGGATTATACCTTCGGTTTCGATACCGCCCTGAATGTGGCTACCGAATGCATAGACCGCCTTCATACTACCGCCGAGAGCCATCACCGCATCATCGTGGCTGAGGTCATGGGAAGGCATGCCGGCTGGATCGCCATCGAATCCGGTATTGCCGGGGGCGCAGACGTGATCCTTATCCCGGAAATCCCCATAGACCTGGATGAAGTGTGCAGGATTATTACCAGCAGGCATGAGAGGGGCAAGACTTTTAGTATAGTGGTGGTTGCCGAAGGGGCGCAGTTTAAAGACGGCGCAATGGTTACTCAGGAGCAAAAGCTGGATTCTTTCGGCCATGTGCGGCTTGGCGGGATCGGCGAGAACCTGGCCGCGCAGATAGAGAAAAGGACGGGTTTTGAGACCAGGGTAAGCGTCCTGGGCCAAATACAAAGAGGCGGTTCGCCTACAGCTTTCGACCGTGTCCTGGGTACCCGCCTGGGGGTCAAGGCAGTAGAGCTTATCAAAAACAAGAAATTCGGCAAGATGGTGGCCCTTTCCGGAATAAAGATAGTCGATGTCCCGCTCGAGGAGGCCGTAAAGGACTTGAAGACGGTGGATATGGAGCTTTACGATATCGCCAAGGTATTTTTTGGGTAAGCGGCATAAATGCGATTTCCCCGGAGGAGAAAATGCGCGAGAGGATCAAGGATATACTTTTAGAGAGCATTCAGGTCAAAGAAGAGATTTTGCGTAACCAGATCGAGTCCATCTTCGAGATCTCCCAGCTTATGATCGACTGCCTTAGGAAAGGCGGCAAGGTAATCGTTTTCGGAAACGGAGGATCGGCCAGCGACAGCCAGCATATCGCCGCTGAACTCGTCGGGCGTTTCAAGAAGGACCGTTCCGCCCTGGCCGGTATCGCTCTTACCACGAACACCTCGGTGATTACTTCTCTGGCCAACGATTACGGCTACGATGTGGTTTTTTCCAGGCAAATAGAGGCTATCGGCCAGAAGAACGATGTTGCCATAGCCATATCTACCAGCGGCAAGGCAAAAAGCGTCGCCCTGGGCATCAAGCAGGCGAAAAAAATGGGAATAAAGACTGTCGCTTTCAGCGGAGGAGACGGCGGGGAGATCGCAAAACTTGCGGATGTATCCTTCCTGGTTCCTTCTAAAATAACCGCCAGGATCCAGGAGGCGCATATAACCATTGCGCATATAATATGCGAAATGATCGAACAAGAGCTTTGCCAGGAACAAAAATAGTTTCCCTGCCCCTGCTGAAGCGCCACGTGGCGAGGCTGAAAAAGAACGGGCAGAAGGTAGTTTTTACCAACGGCTGTTTCGATATCCTGCATTACGGCCATACTAAGTACCTGCAGGATGCCCGGCTTAAAGGCGATTGCCTGGTAGTGGCGGTAAACAGCGATTCTTCTATAAGAAGCATCAAGAGCGCAAACCGCCCGGTAATCGGCCAGGCTGACCGTTCGAGGGTAGTGGCGGCTTTGGGATGCGTGGATTTCGTGGTTTTATTCAAGGAGCGCAATCCGATCAGGCTGATCAAAGCGATCAGGCCGGATATCCTGGTAAAGGGTTCGGATTGGAAAAAGAAAACTATAGTCGGGGCAGACTTCGTGGAAAGCTACGGCGGCAAGGTGCTTACTGTCCAGCTGGTCAAGGGGCGCTCGACTACTGCAATCATTGAAAAAATCGTCAGGGGCTTTGCGAAAAAATAATCTTTTGAACGTATCCCGGGTTATCGACGCGAATCTGAACCGCGCCAAAGAAGGGCTGCGTGTTTGTGAGGAAGTAGCCAGGTTCATGCTGGATGATCGCAGGTTGACCGGGGCGCTCAAGAAGGCAAGACATAAAGTAGACAGCGTGCTAAACGGGTCTTTTTGTTTTTCCGCCCTGGTGGGCGGACGCGACAGCATTTCGGATGTGGGCAGGCTTAATTCGCAGGGCGAGTTCAAGCGCAGGAACGGGAAGGATATTTTCCGCGCTAATATGCAGAGAGTCAAGGAGTCGCTGCGCGTGCTTGAGGAATTCAGCAAGCTGGAGGATGCCGGGGCGGCCCTGGAGTTTAAACGGCTCAGGTACGAGGTTTATGAAATCGAAAGGTCTTCTTTTAAGAAAATCTCTTCTCTACCTGATCCTGGATAGGCCGGTTTTCCCGAAAGGGGTTTTAGGGAGCGTCGGGATAATCCAACTTAGGGATAAAGTTTCGAACAGGCGCCGGGTTTTCGAACAGGCGGCCGGGCTCGCCCGGTCACTGGCGAAAAGCAGGACGCTTTTTATCGTAAATGATTACGCGGATATAGCCCTGCTCTCCGGGGCGGACGGCGTGCATCTGGGCCAGGGGGACCTCCCCTTGAAAGAGGCAAGAAAAATGATGGGGAAGGAGAA
>Ga0265297_10010460_pt1 | contig 11656 bp, 23 predicted proteins | sample Munlanlwell13791_FD_192502 | JGI IMG/M metagenome (GOLD analysis project Ga0265297, IMG submission 192502) | Leachate microbial communities from a municipal landfill in Southern Ontario, Canada - Leachate well 137-91 | ecosystem: Engineered > Solid waste > Landfill > Unclassified | place...
CACATAAAAGTTTTCATCTGTATTAACTAAAACAATTTCCATATTTTTCGGTCTTTGAGTGTCTGGCCCGCAATCATGCTTTTCCAGCACTAACTTGCCGGAGAGTGCGGCGGCGATTTCTTCATCTATGGCGGCGTTGATTGCATCTACGAATTTTCCCGGTTTCTCAATAGAATCATAAATGCACACCTTGCCTAAATCGACAGACCAATAATCAATGCTTGTTTTGGTCATGCTTGCTCTTGCCATATTATTTACCCTCGATTTCTGCCAGCACTCTTTGCCGCTCATCAAGCATGGCTTTGGCGTCTTGATAGGCAGCATCAGAAAAATCCAATATACTACCTTCTGCACCAGCCGCTCTTAACCCTTGTAAACTTGCTTTTGCAAATAAATCAAGCAAGGTAATTCCATTGCACTTTTCAAAATTATAATTTGTCACTCTTGGATTATACTCATATCTTGACATTTTCATCTCCATAGTTACAGGTTAAAACATTGTTATCTTGGTCGTTTTTAATATAAAAATCACATGCGCAACAATATCCGCTACCGACCCACCTATTCATACCGTTGGGACAACGTGTTGCACATTTGTGCCGTCCAGTGTCTTTATCAATTTTAATTTTATATTTTATTTCTTGCACGGCATGTCTCCAAAACTACAAGTTACAATTTGATTATTATAATCCATCATTTCACAAAACCCACAAACCTGACATTTAACGCTGCTCACCGGCTCATTATTAGTGTTGTACTGTATTATTTTAATGCTAATCACTTGTAGTCTCCATATCAATAAATTTATCAATAGCAATTCTAACATCGGCAACTGCATCCTCACGACTTGTTTCGTGTAATCTCCATCCGCGCCCACTTGTAGACCAACGCAGAACAACTTTTCTAGTATAGTTGCCTTTATTTGTTAGTTCCTGTAAGAAATCTAAACGTTCTTTGTCTGTTCTTGACATTATATTATTCTTTCTTATGAAGAAAGAATGTTTAATAATATATACAATGCCACTGATTAATAAAACAATTATAAATAAAGCAAGTCCGCCCCATAAAGGGGCAGTAATCCACCACCATGACCAATCAATTACATGAGTTAACTTTAATACTAAAAAAATTATAAATAAAGTTGCGCCAATGCTACTATTACTTAAAATGCTTTTGCTCATTTTAATTCCCTTTCAATGTTAATTAATATTCAAGTTGTTAACTATTATAATATAAGTATAATTTATGGAAGTGTCAAGAGAAATTTTAATTATTTTAGCAATGCCCACGATTTACCAGCTTTAGATATATCTACCGGATGCTCAATGGCAACTGGTTTTTCAGGCAGTTCTAAATAGGCCTTAATTTCTTTCTGCAACTCCTCTGCCTTTTCATCCTTAATTTCAAAAAATATACCATCATATAGTACATTCCAAACTCTCCCTCCCATACTCTCTGCTATTTTAGCTGCATTGACAGTCTTAAATGCCGAGTAGTCCCCTGTGGAAGACCCTTGAATTACATGGGACACTGCTTGCTTGAGAGCTTCTTTAATGGCACGATTAAGTGCATACTCTGCATCATTTTTAGTTTTTTGATTAGGAGCTTTGTCGATAGCCCTATAATAGTCCTTAAAATCAAAGTAACGTTTTCTGCCAAACAAGTTCTCTACGTAACCCTCGCTTAACATCTTAGTTTCTACGGTGTTGTGAAGGTTCTTAACGTAAGGATAAGTCTGAAAGAAAGAGTCGATGAACTCTGAACATTCCTTTAACGTCACCCACAAGCCCTGTTTAGCCAATAAGCCTTGAAGGATATAAGGGCCGCCAATGTAAGACATGAGGAAATTAGTCTCTTTACCTACCTTTCTTTTTGGTGACTTTAGAGCTTCTTCGTAAGATATATCGAAACGTTTAGAAGTAGTCAAGGCGTGTAAGTCCAGCCCATCCCGATAAGCGGCAAGCATCGTGGGGTCTTGAGAAAACCACGCCATAAACCTCAATTCCATTTGAGAGTAATCTGCTTCAAAAAAAGAGTACCCAGGTTCTGGTATATAAACCGATTTGACCTTACGGCCCCTTACAGACCTTGATGGAATATTAGCCATATTAGGGTCTGAACATTGTATTCTTGCGCCAGCAGTAAGGGCATACCATGAAGGATGAACTCTGTTGTAAGGCGAAATATGCTTGTAAAGCCCAACTATAAAAGTATTTAAAAGTGTAGATATTTGTTTGTATTCTAAAAGAGCATCTACAACCGGATGAGGATTAACTAATTTAATCTTGTTAAGCTGTACTGCACCGGTGGCCGTTCCTGTTACATCTGGATATTTTTTGTGTTTTATGCACCACTGATAATACTGTTTTTCTTTATCAGTAAAAAATTCATCCTTATACTCTTCCCACTTTCCAGTTTTTTTGTTTTCACGATAGTCAGTTATAAAATTAGGAATCCTTAAATTTTGATATAGTGCCTTAGCCACTTGTTGTGAAGACTTTAGATTAATTTTTCCAGTAAAATAGTATATCTCTTTTTCAAAGTGTTTTAATTCGCCTTTGAACTCTGCCTCTAATTCCCTTAGTCTTGGAAGGTCAACTTTAATTCCTTGATAGGACATCTTGGCTAAGAGTTTGGAAAAAGGTATGGTAGTATTATAGTAGAAATCACTCATTTATAGCCTCAAATATTTTAGCAAGTTCAAAGGTATTGGCTGCGTCCATGTTACAATAGTCCACGACTTGTTCAATAGGTTTGTCTTTATACCAGCCATCCTCAATTTCATCACCCCAAAAGTCCTTTTTATATCCGGCGTTCTCTGGTATGTAACGTGAAACCAGAGAATCTAAGTTTTTAGAGTAGTTACAATCTATTTCGTGGGCACGGTACATGGTATCATAAGTCCACACTAAGTCATATTTGAACTCCTTTTTAAGAGTAGACCACTCTGCGCCGCCGTTGTGAGTTACTACTTGCTTACCATCGAATATTTTAGGGATACTCTCTTTAATTAAATTCATTTCAGGTGGTTGCCAAAATGGAACTATTTTATTTTGAATGGCATCCCACCTTTTATAGGGTATTCCTATTCCAGTCCTAACTTCCCAAGAGAATGAGATACATAACATTTCTTTTAACCAAATTTTTAAATCAGTAAATTCAGTATCAGTGGCTAATATTGGTTGCTTAATTAAGTAAGGTAAAATTTTATGGAGAATTTCAGGTTTAGTTACTACTACCGACTTGAATGGTTTGATCAGTTTTTTCTTGACGCTTACGTAGTCAAATACTTGTCTAATACCATTGTAAATTAGAGGCTCCATATCTGGATTGTGACCGGCAGAAGCCGGGTGATAAATAGGAAATAGCTCAACAGGGAAATCAGGATGCTTAAATGGTTTAGCGAAAACATCTTTAAATGTAACCTTTTTACCTGTAACTAACTTGTAAGCATCGGCTCCAACCAAAGCTATAATTTTTAAGCGCGGCATCATTTTCAGAGACTGAATAAGATGTTTACGACAAGGTTCCCAATTATCTGGCTTATCTGTTATACAAAGGTTGAGATTGAGGAAAGAACAATCCTTTGGATCAGCTACTTTATAAATAGCTTTCTCAAACAATCGGATAGCCTCGCTACCCTGAAATAAGTCTTGTTGACTAAAAGCCGTTAGACCGTTAGTTCCCAAAAAAGCTACTTCACAATCTTCATTAATCTTGTTAGGAGTAAAACCTTTTTTCTCTTTGTTGAGCAGACACGAAGTACAGCCTACGCCTATTTCCTTCAAATTTATTTTCCTTCACATTATAAGCTCAATTTGTTTTGTAAATATTCAATTAATTTAATAGCACGATTTCGTACAGAATCTTTAGTAGCTTGACTAACAAAAGCTAAGTCAATTTCAACCAAGCCTTTATCCAATCTTTTAGGAACACTCTCTAAGAAGAAAAACATTGAGAGATACTTTGCATCAAAGTTTCGCGCATCCTTAGCTTTTCTCTCTACACCCTTAATTACTTTCTCTCTGTTAATTACGTCCCTAATCTTGCTCTGGAGTTCCGGCGGAAATTCCTTCCAGTTCAATCTCATTACAAACTCGCCGTCTTCACTTCCCAATTTTCCTTCTGCAATCAGCTTCTGGACGTCTGGATGTTCCTTTAAGTTACCCAAAAGAGCCTTTTGTTGCTTAGCGGTTAACCCTAAAGTCTTTTCAATAGCAGTAGTTATTTCTGAACAAGTTCCGTGAGTATCTTGCCATAGTCCCTTAGCTTTCATATAACTTATTTTGTCTTGAGTGAGGATGTCTTTAAATGCACCAAAGGAGTTAGTCTCCTTAATCTGTTTAATTATGTCTAAAATAGCATTGGCTAAGGTTATGGGGTTATAAGCGTCTCTCTGCAAGTTAGCTAAAAGACCGTCTGCTAAGTTATCGCCTTCTTCCACTATTTCAGCTTTAATTTTAAATTCTGGATTTAACTTCTTCAATTCTTTGCAAGCTCTAAGCCTGCGTTCACCGTCTTTGAGATAATATTGTCCGTCCTTTATAAAAACCTTAACCGCATCAAATTGACCATTAAGTCTAATAGATTCAGCCAATTGTTCAATAGCGCCAAATACTTTTCTTTTTTGTTCGGGAGATGGGAGAATAATAGAAGGGTCTAACCAAATAATTTCACTGGCTTTTTCAGCGAACTCTACTTTAATTGGTTTAAGTTTAGAAGTTTGAATTTTGTAAATTAAATCAATTATTTCATCCTCTTTAGTCAAGTCATAAGTTTTGGTGTTAATTTCTTTATCGTTCTTAAAGATGGTGATATAATACTTTCGGTTCTTAATGTCGGGTGTACCTTCGACACTACATTTCTTTCTCTTGGTAACACGTTCCTCAATAGTTCCTTTAAGGATGTTACCAAGCATAAGTATACGTAATTGTTCATTGTTATTGCTCTTTTCATTTAACCAACTTGTAATACTCTGTGCAGAGTTAAACAAAGGATAATTTAGATAATCAGCCAATTCCATTTACTCCTCTTCCAATTCATATATACCAGAAATAACAACGTCAACAGCCGAAACTGGAATGCGCCATGTTTCTTCAATAAATCTTTTTTTTTCTTTACACAACTCAAACAAGTATTGTTTAGTTATTTTATCATTTGTAAATATGTTTAGTAAACTATTTTCAATATCGTTGTTACAAAAATACTTTGCATTTAATACTATTAGTTTCATTTAATCCTCGCATAGTGCAGGTATAATTTGTTCTCTAAACACCTTGATAAATTCATCCTCTGAACTTTCTTCAAGTTGTTCTGCATATTTATTAATCTCATATTCAGCAAACTCGTGTATTTGAATTTCAAACCCAAGCGTTTCGGTATAAAGAAATGATAAGTATTGTATATTACCTGTTGGTTTAATTTTCAACATTTTAAAAAACTCAATATAATCATCAACATTAGATGCTTTATACCACTGTCCCTCTTTCAACGGGCACTCGTCTTTAATTAAATCATCAAGTTGTTTTTGTAAATCGGCGCGTATATGACTATATGAAGTTATTATAGTATCCATATCTTTAATGTCATTTTGTAATTGTTCTTTATTCATATTACTATCCTTTACATTCGTCACAATTTTTAAGACTTTCTGCATAATCATCTTCATCAAGTGTTTGGTGATTAACAACTTTTTCTAATTCGTCTATCCAAGCTCTCAAACAAAGTAATAATCCCGTTCTAATACCTTGTTCATAAGTAAGATTTATTATTTCTTTAATATCATCCCGCGTTTTATTAATATGTGGTGATAATTCATTCATTTTCTTTACTTCATTATCAATAAACTTTTGGTCAAAAAACGATAACATTTTGTCATGGTAGTTCATTTAATCCTCCAAATTAATTACATTAATAACATATACAATCACATCAGTTAAATTAATATTCAACCAAGTTTCTTGAATACCAACAGACGGGTCTCCTTTAATAATTCTAAAGTTACATTATTACGTTTACAATATTTTAACAGCCATAATAATTTTTCATCGTGTGTCATAATTTTATCCTTTAATTTAATTAAAAATAAAGTGAATGTCGGGTATTTTGTCCATAATTTATGATAATAATGCCTCATTATTATGCTACATAAAAACGAAACCGCATTCACCTTTAATAATATACATATTTTTTAAATTAAAGTCAACAAAAATATTAAAAAGGTTCTTCCTCTTGCGCCATAGGTAAATACTGTGATGGCATTTCAATCAAGTGAGCCGCATTAACAGACCTTTGGAGCATTATTCCAGCATCAAGTGTGGAACCATTTTTATTTTTGAGAAGCTGCATACAAAGTAAATTTTCATCATCCCTTACTTTGTGGAGACCTATGATGTAATCACAATTATCCTCAATTGCAGATGAATCTCTTGCAGAACCCATCACAAGTGGTGTATAAGTATCTTTTTTTTCACCTCTTGATGTATGAACTAAAATTCCACCAACAGCTTGAAGTTCGTGAGGTAAGTCCTTTAGTTCTTTCATTACATTTTCAGCACGACTTTTAGCTTCGCCACCTTGTACCTTGAGAGCGTGCAAAAAATCTATTAAAATTAATCCAATTTTATTTCCAGTAGTTCTTTCCCAATTTTTAACCGCTACTTTAATGTCACTAACTGAAAGCGACTTGTTAGTAGTCCACAAAAACTTTGACATCTCGTCAGGAATAGCAATGTTCTTATACTGTTCCTCGATTTCCCACATTGGCAGATCATATATCTCTTGAACTTGTCTTTCGTAAAGCCTTATTAGTCCCATTTCCAATGAGACCAGCAAGGAATAAGTTTTGTAATTAGCTGCATGAAACCTTCCCATCATTTGTGCTACTGTTGATTTGTAAGTGGTCGGTCTTCCTAAAACACCTATCAAATCTCCCGGTACAAGTTTGCGAATGTGCTTATCTAACTCTTTAGAAATACCAGTCTTAATGAACTCGGTGGTTTCGATGAAGTCTTGGTACACGATCTTAGCTTCGTGCATAGTAACAAATTGAACAATCTCTGCCTTTTTGACCTTGTATTTTTGTTCAAACAGGTAACAGTCCTTAGAACAGTGGGAGTCTAATTCAGGATGCCAACAACCATAACGATAGCCCGTTTCCCAAACTCTCTTAAAGGTAGTAATAAAAGCATCATCAATAGTAGTCTCTTGGTTCTTTTGGTTCCAATCTTCAATCAATAGCCAAGCTATTTTTTCTGAAAGTCCAAGATACTTAAAGTGAGAAGTTAGTACACAGAGAGCCCTGTGACGTTCTCCTGTCTCTACGCCGCTTAAAAGGTGGTTAATACATTTCTTCTCTTGAATGTTAACTTGAGTGAAATCTGTCTGTTTAGGAACTACTTTAAAAGACCTGTCCTTAATATCTACAAGTTCGCTAATAGGCAGAACTCTTATTCCCTTAACAGGTTTGTGGATAGTTTTGGCATATTCTAAAATGCTCTCCGGATCATCTAACATTCCCTCTTCAATAGGAACTTTAAATAGACCGGTTTTAGAATGAGCGGTATTTGTTACACGAAATATACGCAAATGCGAGTAGATAGATGAATCGTACTTACTTGTAGTTAACTGTTTGGTTAAGGAAAAGAGTTGTTGGGGGATTTCAGATGAAGGCTCAAATCCACCAAAGTATTCTTGAGGAACTAATATATGAAATCCTTTACTTCCAGAAAACGATAGTCTAAATGATTGAATACCCCAATGTCTCAAGTCTTTTAAAAGGTGCTTAGTTTCAAGACAAGCGTCCTCTAATTTAGGAGAGTCAATGTCAAAAGGCAGAACACCAATCCTCATTCGCCCTCTAAACCCCTCTAAGCTATTGTTCTGCTGGAAGTAATGAAGTGCGTCTTCGTCATATTCAAACAAGGATATGAAAGTTTCCTCTTGACCTGGCTCAATTTTAACATCGTTTTTATGTACTAAACATCTTTTATCGTTCCGCTTCCCATAGAACACATAATCAAACATTATAGTTCCTTTTAATCAGTTTTATCATCCATTTCTCCATTTACAATTTTAGCACAAAACTCTTCGCACTGTTTAAGGAATTCAGACCAATATTGGGGCTTATATTTAAAGACACCCATTAACACGTTTGCAGTTGCTAATAGACCTTCTTTATACCATTCAGCAATTTCTTCAGGGCTGTCCTCGTTTAGAAAAGGTATAACCACTGAAATCTTGACTGAATCTGTAAATACTGTTATTGTTTTCATTATATTCCTTATTTAATAGCTTTGTTTAAGCATATATACGTACATTAAATCATCTTGAAAATCAGAAGATGTTTGTTTTAAATAATTTATTATTTCGTTTTCTTCAATTTCTCTTGTTTTAGCACCTTCAATAAAAACAATATATTTAGTTTCTTTTTTAAATATACTTACTAAAAGAAAAATACTCCCTGTTAATTTATGAAAAGAAACCGCTTTTAAACTTGCTCGTTGTTCAAGCCAATATTTAAACTCTTGGTCTTGTTCTACTAAACATTTAATTACATCTAACATTTACTGTTCTCCTAACTTTAAATATTCTTTAATTTCATCCAAATTTTTGTAACCAAGTTCTATTCCATCTTGAAAAACTTGATATTGTTCGGCATGGTCGCTGTCTGATTTGGCAATGATAACTGGTGTAAATACATCTTTATAAACTTCAACACAGGAACACCATAACGTTAAAGAATACCAACATTCAAATTTCTTTTTATGCTCAACCAAGTATTCAATTAGTTTAATCATTTTATTTCACCTCCGTAAAAAATTCTTTAAAGTAATCATTGTGGAATGTAAGATAGTGACCAGACCAATACACAAGCCAATTTCCTTTTTTAATAGTAAACATAGAATTATCGCTTAAATCTTCAAAATCATAATACCCACTTTTATCGTAAACGTGTGGATTATAATATGCCCTTTTATTACATGCGCCACCAGTAAAATTTTCAATTTCATCTGTATCGCCCGTAAACTGTATTGCTTGCATTTGTGCTTTAGTTTGTACTAACATTTCTATCCCTCATTAATATCATCATCGTAACTCCACTGGAATACTTTTTCCAGGTGTTCATTGCAAATGTCTACTCTCTCTGATTCAGATAAGGCTTTCCACTTTTGTTCATTGTAGTCAAAAGTAATGTAACCACTAACTTCAAGATGTTTAAAACATAAGTTTAGTGCTGAATACCCTTTAGCATTATATTTAATTCTTATTTTCATTTAATCCTCCACAATTAATAACCAAGCCCTCTTTACAGGAATTGGCAAGTTAGTATTAGGATATTTGTCCTTCTCTAATATAGGAAATTCTTCTTTAATACGCAAGCCCTTTTTTACTTCTTGATGTAATAAAAAACCTAAATATTGCTGAATAATTTCAAAGAGAGATTCAAGCGTAAATGGACGCCTGTCCAGCACTAAAGCCTCAAAGAACTTTTTCATCTCATCCTTTGTATACCACTGGAAGTACTCATCATACCAGTATTTCACAGTAGTCATTTCAAGTCTCATATCAGGAGGCTTATGAGCTACTACTAATACTTTAAATTCATCAAGTGTAAAGTTACTCATTAGACAACACCTTTTTTAAATCATCAATACAATTTTGTCGTGTAGCTTTTCTTTCTACATACACAAGAAAAGCATCAATATTGTTAGGTAATGGCTTATCTTCTTTAATTTCACAAGTCCATTTATCTAATAGCTCGTTTAAATTGTCCAAAAGCTCATCATCCGTTTTTCTTTTAAAAACAAGGTCAACTTTACCAGTTTTATAAGCACATTTATCACATTTATTCATCTAACTTCTCCAAATCTTTAATGCACCAATCATAAGTTTCAGCTATCCAGTTATAAATATTTTTTGTCTCGTTATCATAACATTGTCCACGTTGTATAATTGCTGCACTTTTTTCTGTAATCCATTTATCTATTAATTCTTTCTTAGTCATTTGATTCTCCTACAAATGTTTTCTTTCTATCCTCATACAAAACAGTTAAAGTGAAACACAGCACATATAAACTTATTTGGAATTGTCCTTCTGCCCAACCTATTCCAATATTCGGAGTAAAATATGCTTTAAAGTTACCCTCAAATTCTAATGACAAATATCTAAAGGGCTTTTTGAAAGAATAACAAATTCTGGAATAAAATTCACTCTTTTCTTTCCAACCTGAAATAATAAACTTGTCTGTCATTTTAAGCATTTTTACTCATCCTCAATTTTTCTTCACATGCCTGTAACACGAACTGTTGAAAACTTGATACTTGCACCCTGTTTTCCTTAATATATTGAATGATTTTTTGTTCAAGTTCTACCGGGAACCTTATTCCTTTTTGCTTACTCACTATATTACCTCCTGTTTAATTACATTGTTAACTATGCCTATAATATAGGCAAGTTTTTTTTCATTCGCAAACTCTTTTATTCTAAACCTCACTCTCATAATTGCATCGGTTACATTCTCCAAGAGTTGATAATTTTCACTTCTCTTTTCAAAGTAATTAATAATATACCAGCTATGCTTGATTTGGTTAGCTCGGTCAAATCCCAAGTCTTTCAAATCCTTACAGAGTTGCTCATGGTAGTACTTACGCAATTCTTCTTTAGATTGATTAATTAATTCTGATTCACTCATAGTTATCCTCTCTTTATAAAAATTCCAACAAAAATAGCTATTATATCTACAACAATCCACAACACTAATACTTGTACTAAGTCCAATTTAACCTCGTCTAATTATATTCTTCTCCCATTTGTTTAAGTCGTCTAACAAATTCTTTAAATTTAGGTGATGAACAAGCCTGTAAATAGACTTTAGCCATGTCCACCGTCAATTCAAAATTAGGGCTGTCAATCAAAATTATTTCAATTGCATCTTTCATGGATTGACATTCTTTAACTGTATTATAAATTATGAGGGCAACATCACCTATTGTTTCTGCTGATTTAAGTCTATCTTCTACAACTCTGATTAAACTTGGGTCTCTGTGTTTATATATGATTCTAAGTATTCTGTTATCGCTCATTGTCAAACCTTATTCTTTTAATTTCATCAATTATCATTGGCTTATTGTTTTCAATAAAGTTATAGATATGACTTAAAAATATAACCGGAATGTAATAAAATCCACCTGAAAAGAAACCGTCAAAATATAATTCACCATCTTTATATTGATAATTTAAATACGCAATCTTTTTGTTTTTTTTAAATTCAACAGTAAAGGTTAAAGTTGTGCTTGTCATTTCGTTTAATGTTATCATTATATCACCTTATACATTTGATTGCTGAAAGTAATTGTTAAAAGTGTATCTAAATTAATCATTCGATATGCACCTTTAACAACATCCCACACAGTCATCAGTTCTTTCTGGGCGGGGATATATGCTAATCCCTTACCGGTTATACCTTTCTTTACACCCAACCTCCCGTTCAACTTACGAGTTTCACCGGTAGTCCTTTTGATAAACTCTACTGTAAAAAAGGCGCCCTTTGTGCTTTCTAAAAGTTCAATTGCTTCGTTGCGCTCAATTTCTTTACAGTAATGTAAAAGAAGTTCTTGATGTAAAGTTTTACATTCTTTCAATGTTACTCTGGTT
>Ga0265297_10010461_pt1 | contig 11656 bp, 12 predicted proteins | sample Munlanlwell13791_FD_192502 | JGI IMG/M metagenome (GOLD analysis project Ga0265297, IMG submission 192502) | Leachate microbial communities from a municipal landfill in Southern Ontario, Canada - Leachate well 137-91 | ecosystem: Engineered > Solid waste > Landfill > Unclassified | place...
CGCGCCCATAACGCAGGCGGCGGCCGTCAACCCACACATGAAGTCGGCGGCGTGGTTGGGGACTTTAAGAGGGGGGAGGTTAGCGGTGTCCTTAACGCCTTCATCGGGGTTACCAAAAGCCTCGGTGCCGGCGTGGGCGGCAATAAGGTCGTTGCCCTTATAGTCCTTAAACGGCCCGGTCTGCCCGAAGGGCGTGATAGATAACACTATCAGTGAGGGATTTATCTTTTTGATTTGAGAATAGGTCAGTCCGAGCTGTTTCATTTCTTTAACGGAGTGGTCTTCAATTAAAACGTCGGCCCACTTAAGTAATTCTTTGAATATCTTTAGCCCGGCGGCGGTTTGCGGGTCAAGGGTGACGCCAGACTTATTGGTATTAAGAAAAAGGAAGAGACCGCTTTTCTCGGGGTGGGGGAGGTTACCGGAGAAAGGCCCCCAGCTGCGGGCGGCGTCACCGAGGCCGGGTTTTTCCACCTTGATGACCTGCGCGCCCATGTTGGAGAACAATTTGCCGCAATAGGGTCCGCTGACAAAGTCGCTGAACTCCAGAACCTTAACGTCAGAAAGCGCCTTGGGGGCCATTAAAAACTCCTGCTTTTCTACTGACTACTAATATACTCAAATAAGGCGGCGTTGGCAAATGAAGTGGGGGAGGGGCGCCGCCGGCACGAAGGAATATTGACAAGGCTAAAGGACGCATTATAAGATAGTTCTAGGTGGAACATTTCCAATCCTCTCCCCGATACACTTCAGGTATAAGGCTATGACCGTAAAATCAGTCGTAAAAAGAACCGATAAAACCCCCCTGGGCACGCTGTTATCCATTTTAACATCATTCGAGGTGATGGCGCGCTACCTGGAATTAAAGCTACAGCGGCACCAGGTAAGCCTCATCCGCTTCAACATTATGAGCGCTTTGGCCAAGCGGGGTGGGGAAATGACGCCCTCGGAGATAGCCGAAGCCGTCTTCCGCGAGAAGAACACGATAACGGCGGCCATCAACAGCCTGGAAAAGGAAGGGCTGGTGCACCGCGAGCCTTCCATCAACGACCGCCGGTCGGTGAAGGTAATGATAACCGAAAAAGGCTGGGATGAAGTCAACCACTTGAGCCCGATAGCCCAGGAATTGAGCCAGGAGGCGCTATCCTGCCTGGACAAGAACAACATCGAAGACCTGGTGGAGATAATGCGCAGCCTGCGCGCCAGCCTGCTGCCCAAGGTGACTAAAGCCTCCGCCGACGGCAAACGCAGTAATAATGAGGTTTCACAGCGGAACCGTTAAATATTCGCTGAATAAGAGTAAAGAGGGGAATATGTAACTGTGAAAGAGATTAGATTCCACGGACGCGGCGGCCAGGGGGCGGTGATGGCAGCCAAAATGCTCGCCAGCGCCTTACTGGTCGAAGGCAAGCACGTCGCCAGCTTTCCCATGTACGGATTTGAAAGGCGCGGCGCCCCGGTCGTAGCTTTTACGCGTTTTGACGATAAGCCAATCAGGGTTAAAACGCAGATATACAATCCGGACTGCATCATCGTCATTGACCCGGGGCTATTGACGCTACCAACGCTGTTTACCGGATTAAAACCCGATAGCACCTTTATCCTGAACACCGCCAAGAAAGAATATAAACAGCCTGACAAAGCGTTAAAGACTGGTGTATTAGTCAACGCCACCGGCATCGCCGTCGAGGAAATCGGCAGGGATATTCCCAACACCTGTTTACTCGGAGCTTTTGCCGCGGCTACCGGCTGGCTGACGCTGGATTCAGTGTTAAAAAGTTTGCCGGAATACCTTAGCGGCGATATCCTGCAGCGCAACTTGAAAAGCGCGGAGCGGGGATATAAGGAAGTGGAGGTAATCAAATGGTAATCAAACATAAATGGATTTTCAAGACAGAAGCTCCATGGTCGGACGCCAACGAGAAAATGCTGGCGCTGGACACCGGCGGCTGGCGCACCGAGCGCCCCGTGCTGGATAAAGATTTGTGCAATTACTGCGGGCTCTGCGCCCTCTATTGCCCGCCGCAGTGCATGAGAGACAAGGGCGACCATTACGAGGTTGACCTTAAATGGTGCAAGGGCTGCGGCATCTGCGCCCACGAATGCCCCAGGAAGGCTTTAACCATGAAGCCGGAAGGAGATTTTGCCAATGAAAGCTAAAAAAGGTCAAGTAAGCGTCATGATGGGCAACGCCGTAACTGCCACCGTGGCGGCGCTGTGCCGTCCTGATGTCATCGCCTGCTACCCCATCACTCCGCAGAGCGAGGTAGCGGAAACAATATCCGGTATCGTGGCGGATGGAAAACTGGACGCAGAAATTGTAGAAGTAGAAGGCGAAAACTCGGCGATGAACGTCTGCCGCGCCGCCAGCCTGGCGGGGGCAAGAACCTTCACCGCTACATCTTCTTACGGTTTGGTTTATATGTACGACACTATCCTGGAGACGGCTGGGTTCAGGGCGCCGGTGGTGATGGCTAACGTCAACCGCGAGACCCCGGGCATCCACGCCGTGTCATCCGGCCAGCAGGACCTCATATCCACACGCGACGCCGGCTGGATTCAGATAATTGTAGAAAACAACCAGGAAATAGCCGACCAGCTAATCATGTGCTACCGCCTGGCCGAGGACTACGACATCCAGCTGCCGGTCATGATGAACTACGACGGCTACTACCTGTCCTACCTTAACGAAGAGGTGGAGATACCGGCGCAGGAGGACGTTGATGCCTTCCTCGCGCCTTTAAAGAAACAACCCAAGCGGCCCGTCATCGTACCCGGCGCGGCAACCGGCGCCGGTACCCACGGCATGGAAATGGGTTACGTGGAAGCACGCTACAAGCACTGGGCGGCGATGGACAGAGCCAAGAAGAAGGTTGACGAAATAGATAAAGAGTTCGGCGACTACTTCGGGCGTTATTACGGCGGGCAGATTGAAGAATACAAAATGGACGACGCCGAAATCGCCATCGTAGCTTCCGGCAGCGCGGCCGGCACCGCAAAGGACGTAATCGACGCCAAGCGCGCGGCCGGGATAAAGGTAGGGCTGGTCAAACTAAGATTGTTCCGCCCCTTCCCGGAAGAGAGACTGATTCAGGCGCTTAAGGGTAAAAAAGCCATAAGCGTGATTGACCGCAGCATATGCTTCGGGTGGAAATACGGCCCGATGTGCACCGAGCTTAAAGCGTTAGCTTCGTCCATCGGCAACGTTCCCATCCTGAGCTACATAGACGGCTTGGCAAACCTGGATATCACGATTCCCCATATCGGCAGAGTGGTCGATGAAACAGCTGCCGCGGCACAAGGCAAAGCATACCAGGATATAACCTGGATTCCATTGGAGGAGTGAGGTAAAGAAGATGGTAGAAGCAACGAAGAAAAGAAACAAAGTATTTGATTATTATACGACTGAAGACCAGTTCTCCGGCGGTGTAGCCTGGTGCGCCGGCTGCCCCCTGGAACTGATTGCCAGGACAGTACCCAAAGTACTGGGCAACAAGGTAGTGACCGTAGGCACGCCTTCTTGTTCGGCGCCGGTTTTACACGGACAAAATCTGGGCGCGTGGCACAAACTGTCATATCTTGCCTGCGTCATGACCGGCGTCGCTTCCAGCGCCACCGGGCTTTCGCGCTACTACCGCAGAATCGGGCAGGAAGCGACCGTGTTAGCCTTTACCGGCGATGGTTGCGCCACGGACATCGGCTTCCAAACATTGAGCGGCGCGGCCGAGAGAAACGAGCGCTTTATTTACCTGGCTTACGATAACGAGGGCTACATGAACACCGGCAACCAGCGGTCCAGCGCCACCCGCAAGGGCGCCGCCACCACCACGACTCCGGTGGGGAAAATCGGCAAGGGCAAACCGACCGCCCAGAAAAACATGACGATGATTATGCTGATGCATAAGCCCCGCTACATGGCTACCGCCAACCCGGCCTACCCAGAAGACTTCGCGAAGAAACTCCTCAAGGCTAAAGAGGCGGCCAAGGAAGGCTTTGTTTACCTGCATGTCTTCTCGCCATGCCCGGTGGGGTGGCGCATAGATTCCAACTCCGTCATTGAGGTCTGCCGCACCGCGGTAAGGACCAACTGGTTCCCGCTCTGGGAAGCGGAATACGGTAAACCGAAGATGACAGTAGAGGTTGCCGCCCCCAAACCGATTACCGAGTTCACCAAGCTGATGCGCAAGTTCTCGCACCTTAAAGAGGACGGGCTTAACGATCTGCAGAACGAGGTTAACGAGCGCGTAGCTTTACTCAAACTGCTGATTGATTCGGCTTAATAGACAGGTTTAAGAAATTAGATTTTAAGAGGGGGTGTAAAAAACCCCCTCTTTACTTTTAACTTCTTTACGCTTACCTTATAATTACGTCAAGGGAAGAGTTATGGCTGCAGAGGCGCAAATATACATCGGCACGTCGGGGTGGTCTTATCCAAAAGGGGAGGGGACGTGGAACGGCTTTTTCTATCCCCCCGGCAAAATCAACGAGCTGGAGTTTTACAGCCAGTTCTTCAACACCGTGGAGCTTAACTCCTCCTTTTACCGACCCCCCAAGCCCGGCTTTGTATATAACTGGGTCAAGAAGACGCCCAAAGGATTCCTCTTTGCCGTTAAGCTGTGGCAAAAGTTCACGCACCCCAAAATGTTTAAAGCAGCCACCGGCGAGGACGCGGTCATCGCGCCGGAAGATGTGGACGTTTTCAAGAGTTGCCTTGAGCCGCTGGCTAAAGCGGGGAAATTGGGGGTGGTGCTAGCGCAGTTCCCGCCCAGCTTTAAGAATGACGAATACGGAAAACAACGGCTTGGGGCTATTGCTAACGCGTTTGGGGAATACCGAGTGGCGGTGGAGTTAAGGCACCGCTCGTGGAGCGACGACGCCCAGACCGCCGGATTTCTTCAAGAGAACAATCTGGCGTGGGTGCAGATAGACGAGCCCAAGTTCGCCACTTCCGTGGCGGTAGAAACGCCGGTGACATCGGACATTGCTTACTTCCGCTTTCACGGGCGGAACGCTAAAGACTGGTGGTCGGGGGACGGGGAGCAGCGCTACCGGTATCATTATAACGAGGGGGAAATCGGGGAGTTGGCGGAGCGCGTTAAAGCCGCCGCGGAAAAAACGAAACTGCTTTTTGCCTTCTTCAACAACCACTGGCAGGCTTATGCGCCGCGCAACGCCAACGATTTGAAAAAGGCATTAAAGCTGCCCTACGAACAGCTGCCGCTCAACCTTGAATTTACGGCGGATAAAAGCGATACTGAAAAGGGAGAATCCTAACGTATGCTCGACGAGCTATCGGTAAAAAACTTCGGCATTATAGAAGAGATTATCTGGAAGCCCTCCGCCGGAATGAACGTTATCACCGGCGAGACCGGCGCGGGTAAATCTCTGGTAGTTGACGCCGTGGAAGCGCTGCTTTCCGGCCAGGCTAAAGAGGAAGACATCCGCCACGGCTCCAACGAGGCGCGGGTGGAGGGAGTTTTCCACCACGACGACAGCGAGGATTACCTGGCGCTTAAGGCTTTACTGGATGAAAAGGGGCTGGATTCCGGGGATGGGACGATTCTCCTGGCGTGTGAAATAAAGCGTCAGGGGCGGTCAACGCCGCGGGTGAACCGGCAGGCGGTTTCTAAAGCGTTATTAAAAATAATCGGGATGGCGATGGTGGACATACACGGCCAGAGCGAGCACCTTTCCCTCCTCAACAAGAGCCACCACCTGGATTATCTGGATTCTTACGCGCACACGGTGCAAAAGCGGCATATATTTGGAGAAAAAGCCCAGGAACTGCACCAGATGGAAAAAGAAATCGAATTGCTTTCCAGGGACGAGCGGGAACTGGCGCGGCATATTGAATTACTCAACTTCCAGGTTGACGAAATAAAGAAAGCCGAACTGCAGGGCGGCGAGGAAGAGGACCTGCAAAAAGAACTCGTCATCTTAATGTCGGCGGAGAAACTGAAGTCGGCGGCCTTTGAGATTTACCGCATCCTCTACGGCGAGGAAAACGCCATGAATGCCGACGCGGCGATGGATAAGCTTAACGAAATTTTACCCCTAATGAAGCAACTGGCGGACACCGATGCTACATTAAAGTCGAAACTGACGAATTTAGAAGGAATCGTTAGCGGGCTGGATGATTTGGCGCGGGAAATCCGCGCCTACGGCGATAATTTGAACTTCGACCAGGCAAGGCTGACGGAAGTGCAGGAACGGCTGGAGTTGATAAAAACCCTAAAGCGCAAATACGGCGGCTCGATAAACGAGGTGCTCAATTACCTCACCAAGACGGAAAAAGAGCTGGCGGGGCTGACATCCTCCGGGGAGCGGCGGGAGGAGCTGGAAAAAGAGCGCGAGCAGCTCAAAAAAGAGATGGGCGTTTTAGCCGACCAACTGACGCAGGAACGTAAAACGGCGGCGGAGAAAATCAGCGCGGCGGTGAAAAAAGAGCTCGCTGAATTAAGCATGGGGCGGGTGGACTTCATCGTCAGTATTACGCAGGAAGAAGCACCGGAAGGGATACCCCTCCCCGACGACAAGAATTATAAATTCACCAGCAGCGGCGTGGACGATGTAGCCTTTTTAGTCTCCACCAATCCCGGCGAGCCGGCTAAAGCGCTGGACAAGATAGCCTCCACCGGCGAGATATCGCGGTTTATGCTGGCGATGAAAAGCGCGCTGGCGGACGCGGATACGATTCCGGTGCTTATCTTCGATGAAATAGACATCGGCATCGGCGGGCGCAGTGGGGAGGTAATCGGGCGCAAATTATGGAGCCTTTCAAAGAACCACCAGGTAATCTGCGTAACGCATTTGCCGCAGATAGCCGCCTTTGCCGATACGCAGTACCGCGTCAGTAAACAGACGGCACAGGACAGGACCGTCAGCACCATCGAATCGTTGCAGGGGGAGGCGCGGGAAAAGGAGCTGGCGGCGATGATCGGCGGGGCGAATTATACTGAAAGCGCTTTGCAGGCGGCGCGGGAACTCATCGCCAACGCCGAGGCGTGGAAAGCCCAAGCGGAGAAGTAACCGCTAAATCTCGTATTCCAAGGCCTTGCGGCCGGTGAACTGCTGCTTGGTGTACCATTTATTAACAGCGCCGGCAATTTCTTTTGGCTCGTCGAACACGCGCAAGAGGTCGAAGTCTTCCGGCGAGATGTTGCCTTGCGCCAGCACGGTGTTTTTAAGCCAGGTGATAAAGCCGCCCCAGTACTGGCTGGAATATAGCAGCACGGGGAAGGGTTTTATCTTTTGCGTCTGCATGAGGTTGAGCACCTCGGTAAGTTCGTCCAAAGTGCCCAGGCCGCCCGGCATGATGACAAAGGCGGTGGCGTATTTAACCAGCATCACCTTGCGCACGAAGAAGTGGTGGAAGGTGATAGACCTATCGGCGTAAACGTTACATTTCTGCTCTTCAGGCAGTTCAATATTAAGCCCCACGGAGATAACGCCCGCGCGATGCGCACCCATATTGGCAGCTTCCATGACGCCGGGACCGCCGCCGGTCATAATGTTAAAACCGTTCTTGCCGAGTAAATAGGCAATCTCTTCGGTCTGCTTATAAATAACATCGTCGGGCTGGGTGCGGGCAGAGCCGTAAATGGTTACCGCCGGCACAAGGTCGGACAGGCTATCGAAGCCCTCGACGAACTCGCCCATGATGCGGAACATCCGCCACGAGTCTTCCTTAGCCATTTGATTGATTTCATATTCTTTGTTCATCGTCCCTCCTGTAAGAGGCTAATCCAAATTAACCACGGAACCGAATTCCGGCACCGTAGTATTATAACCGTGTTTATCGTGCAGGAGCTTACTTAGCTCCATGGCGGATTCAACCTCGCCATGGGTAATAAAGATGCGGCGGGGGTTTACCTTGAGGCTGGAAAGCCAGTTGATCAGCTCGTCCCGATCGGCGTGGGCGGAAAAACCCTGAATCTGGGTGATACGGGCGCGGACGGGGTATTGATTGCCGTGGATGCGCACAGTTTTAGCGCCGTCGAGTATCAGCCGCCCTAATGTGCCTACCGCCTGGTAGCCGACAAAGACAATCGTAGCTTCGGGGCGCGAGATGTTGTTGGCGAGGTGGTGCTTGATTCTGCCGCCGTTGCACATGCCGGAACCGGCAATTATCATGATGGTGCCTTTCATAGCGTTTAAGGATTTGGACTCCTCCACCGACTGCACCATCTTAAGACCGGGGAAGTGAAAGGGCGAATGGTCGTGGTTCATCAGCTCTAACATTTCCTGGTCGTACAACTCGGCGTGCTGCTTGTAAACCTCGGTGATTTTTATCGCCATCGGGCTGTCCAGATAGACGTCCAGCGGCGGGATGCGGTTATGCGTAACTAAAAAGTCCAAGTAGTAAAGGATTTCCTGGGCGCGCTGGAGGGCAAAGCTGGGGACGATGATTTTACCGCCGGCTTCAAAGGCGTGCTGCACGATTTCCGTTATGTCTTTGCTGATATCCTTGGCGCCCTCATGCAGGCGGTCGCCGTAGGTGGACTCCATCACCATGTAGTCGGGCTCTTGAAAGACCGAGGGGTCGTGGAGGATGGGGCGGTCTTTGCGACCGATGTCGCCGGAGAAAACGATAGAACGACTCTCGCCGTTCTGGGTGATGCGCAGTTTAATCATCGCCGAACCTAGCACGTGGCCGGCGTCGAAGAAAGTAGCCTCGATGCCGTGGCCGACGTCTATCGTCTCGTTATATTTCACCGGGGAGAAGAGAGGGAAGGTCTTCTGCGCATCGGCGACGGTGTAAAGCGGCTCTTCGGGGTAGGGGCCTTTACGGCCTTCACGCTGGTGGCGCTTTTTCTTGTAGGCGGCGTCTTCTTCCTGCAGGTGGCCAGCGTCAACAAGCATGATTTTGGTGATATCGGTGGTGGCGGGGGTGCAATAGACATTGCCGCGGAATCCTTCCCGCACCAGCTTGGGCAGCATGCCGGAGTGGTCGAGGTGGGCGTGGGTGAGGAAAACAGCCTGCAGGGTCTTGGGGTCGCAGCGAAAACGCTCCCAGTTGCGGTACTGGAACTCGCGCTCCTGGTACAGTCCACAGTCCACGAGGACTTTAGTATCGTTAACTTCTAAAAGGTAGCGGGAACCGGTGACGCCGCGGGCGGCGCCCATGAATGTTAACCGAATATCCATAAAACTAATAATATCATCTAAAGAGAGCTGACACCAGCAAGGCGTCAGCTGATGGTGGCGATGGGATTTTCCACAAAGGGGTTGGTGCGGGCGGCGAGGGAGAAGAGGAAGGGATAACGGGTTTTTAGGAAAAGCATGTAATCCAGCCATTCGTTGACGAGCATCTCATAGGCGCGCTGGACGTCAACAACGATGTGGGCAATGTCTTTTTCCGGCAGGTTATAAAACGTGGGGCGCGCCGCCAGCTCGTCGCGGAGGTGCACCACCGCCCAGAGGAGTTCGGAGTAGCTTTCGTTCTCGACGAGGTCGGGGTTTTCCAACTGCCTGATAAGCAGGTCGCCCTTTTCTTTGAGGTAGCGGTAAAGCATGTCGAGGTCGAGGAGGGAGGGGGTTACAACGAAATGATGGGACGACAGCCTTTGACGCAATGCCGAAAAGTCTTTTTCCGACCATTTGTCGGTAATAATACAATCGTGCCGCACGCGTTCAATATTGGGGTCGTAACTGGTGAAGGTGTGTAAAAGCTGGTTGCCAACCTCGGTGAAGAAAACGCCGATGAGCATATTAATCCGGTGCTGGTGCAGGCTGCGCTGCCGCCGCTGTGAAAGCCACTCCGCAACACTGGTCAGCAGGGTAACGAAAGAACCAATGCCGAAGAGGATGAGGAAGATGCTGAATATTTTACCGGCGGTGGAAATCGGGGTGACGTCTCCATAGCCGACGGTGGCGATGGTGACGATGGTATAGTAAAGCGAATCGAGGAAGGAAAGGTGCTCGATAGCCATCATCCCCACCGTGCCGATGATGATAACAGCAATGGGGAGAAAGATAAAGAACCGGAAGCGCTTAATACTATACATACTTAATGATAATGATATATGAAGAAAAACCGGGACACAAGCTTTACGTCAAAAATTTAATCGAAACCTGTATCCCGGCTGTTTTCTTTAACTGCGCCGCCCCACCACCCTGACTAAAGCAAGGTAACGCCCGGCGTCTTCTTTAAGCGCCGGCACTTCCGAGGGGAAGATGAGCGTGCCGGCGGCGTCGCAGGCGTTTTCATACTGAATCCAGTCCTTCCAGCCATCGGGCAGGACGTCCACTTTAACGCCCTTAACGCAGTTCAGCTTGCTCCAGTGGCGCTGCCACCAGGCGGCGGTATGGAAGCACCAGCACTCGTCCACCCAGAAGGTGCCCCGATCTGACCGGGGGGCCATCAGGTGCTCCGGTACCGGGCCGTCTATCTCTTTGTTCAGACCCGGCACCACAATCCCGATTTGCCCGCCCGGCTTTAAAAACTTGATAAACGAAGCCAGGTAAAGGTCGTCGGTGCCGTAGTACTGGTAAGAATCCAGCGACACGATAGCGTCGAAAAAATCCTCGGCGTAGGGAAGGGCGTGAGCCTCGGCATGGACGGGAGAGATATCGTTCTCCAGTCCCGCTTCCTTAATGCGCTGCCAATTTTCCGAGGCGGGAATCCAGAGGTCATTAGCCCAGACCTTAACGCCGAACTCTTTGACCAGAAAGATAGAGCTTAAAGCCTTGCCGCAGCCCATATCCAGCACGCGCATGCCGGGCTTGAGGTCCAGCTTCTCACAAAGCCATTCCGTCAGCCAGAGGACGTTGGGGCCCATCCACCCTTTTAAAACCCACTCGGGGTCGTATTTGGCGGAGCGGGGGTATTTATCGTTTTTAAGCAGTTCCTGCATTTTCTTTTTACTGATTTTCATAAGATAACTCCTTTTATATATTCTAGACCAGCCCGTCAAGCGGGAAGGGGGGCGAAGCGACGGGGCGCACCGCCAGCGATAGGAGGGCTATCTCGTTATCGTCGCCGGCGATACGGTTCTCCTTTAAAGCGCCGCAGCCGCTGCAGCGGTGGATGATTACCCACTCCCCTCTACTGCGGACGGAGATGGCAATCGGCTCCATGACGGCGCCGCAAGCGGCGGCGCGGTCGCCGGGCAGTTTATCAAGGTGAACGCTGCGCAGGCATGAAGGGCAGTGATTGCGGTAGGAGGTGCCGGGGGCACTAAAACTAACGGTGTGCCCGCAGTGGCGGCAGGTGAACACCTGTTCTTTATTGATTTTGTCGTGCATATAAAAAATCCTCGAAAGATTAAGAATTTTGGATAACGTGAACCACGGCTGGTACGTCGGCGGCTGAAGCGAGGATGGGTGATTAAGCAACAAAAAAGATAAAGCCGCTCCCGGGAGGAGCGGCCAGTTTTAAGCTAACGAGGGGTAAAACCGATTGGCCGGCTGTCTACCGGAACGTGACCGTGCTAGATTTGGTGACCCTGACTTGTTTCAACATCCAGACCTATTATAGCACATTTTATTGGAGCGGGAGACGAGATTCGAACTCGCGACTTTCTGCTTGGGAAGCAGACATTCTACCACTGAATTACTCCCGCCCCCAAAGCCTTAATATTTTAGAGCAAAAGGGCGGGGTTGTAAAGATTTTACCGATAATAGGTACAAATACCCTCTAAATTAGTTAAAACCA
>Ga0265297_10010462_pt1 | contig 11656 bp, 24 predicted proteins | sample Munlanlwell13791_FD_192502 | JGI IMG/M metagenome (GOLD analysis project Ga0265297, IMG submission 192502) | Leachate microbial communities from a municipal landfill in Southern Ontario, Canada - Leachate well 137-91 | ecosystem: Engineered > Solid waste > Landfill > Unclassified | place...
CTCCGGCGCCACCCTCTCCGGGGCCAACCTCTCCGGGGCCAACCTCTCCGGGGCCAACCTCTCCAGGGCCAACCTCTCCGGGGCCGACCTCTACGGGGCCGACCTCTCCGGGGCCAACCTCTACGGGGCCAAGAGCTTCAACGCCTGGAGAACGGATGACCTTCGGCTCCTGCTCCATCAGACCGGGAAGATCCGCGCCTACAAACTGGTCGACGCCGACTACCGCTCGCCGATCCAATCGAACGGCAAGCTGACTTACAAGATCGGCGAGACGGTAGAGGCCAAGACGTGCGACCCCGACGAGGCGAAGCAATGCGCCGCCGGGATCAACATCGCCAGCCTGCCGTGGTGCTGCCGCGAATGGCGCGAGGGCTTCCGCATTCTCCTAGTCGAGTTCGCCGCCAAAGACATCGTTGCGATTCCCTTCGGCACGGACGGCGAGTTTCGCGTCAAGAAGGTAAAGGTCGTGAAGGAGATCGACCTGGCGGAGATCGGGCTAGTCGAGGAGCCGCCCGATGCCTAAGCGCGACCGCCATTCGGCCATCCGCGAGCTGGGCCATCTGCTCTTCATCTTCGGTCGAGAGAGCGCCCGGTCGCCGCGATTCGTTGAGCAGCTCTTACGGAAAGTCGCGCTGGAGAAGGAGGACGCCTACCGCCTCTGGGAATCCTGCGACGGGCTCAGCTTCGCGGAGATTCAGTTGCACTATCCGGACGGCCCAGACGACTACTGGCCGCCCACGATCTCGATCGACCATTGCGAGTTCGGCCCGATGATCGAGAGCGATGCCCGGGCGCTCGCCGCAACTCTCATTGAGCTAGCCGACAAGGCAGCCGCGTTCCCGTTCCCTAAGGAGGTGGGGAAGTGAGCGCTCCAATCTGTAATCGCTGCGGGAAGGTGCAGGCCACTTGCGCGAACATGGGTTTAACGCCGGTTTGTACGTGTGGTGTTTGCATCGAATGTGGCGATTGGGCAGAGGCGCTTTACAGCCGACAATTGCTGGCGCAACCCACAGTCTGCTTACGTTGTATATCCACCCCCGACTCCCTCGAAGGAGCGGACGGGTGAGCGATCCCCAATATCCGCCGATTGAGAGGCGCGGCAGCGTTCTCGAAATGCTGGCCCTCGAACTCGCGGCTGCGAGAGCCGCAGAGAAGCGCGACTACCGCTTGATGGCCGTAGCGTCTGCGGCCTGGGCGCTGCTCGGCTGGATGCCTGAATACCTAGCGGACGCGATCAGCATTCTCGGCCGGGAAGAGGGACTGCGATTCCAGGAATACGCCGTCTCCCACAAAAACCGGCGGCTGCTTCGTGCTGAGGCGCGTGGATTCGCCAGAGCTATTCAAATGCTCACCGCCGCCGAACTGCTTGACGAGCGAAGCCTGAATCAAGCGCGTAATGCGGTGTGGCTTCGCAGCACCCCCGCCACTCATAAGGAGGAAGAGGATGGCTGAGGATACGGCCTGCCGGGAGTGTGGAGGGCCTAGCGGCGTGAGCGGGCTGATGCTCGTGTGTGCTCGCTGCGGGCACGAATGGCCCCGCGACGACGTTCGTAAAGCGCTCCTCGGACTCGCCGGAGTCTCGACTGCTGCTGACGATCAGGCGCAGGCTATGACGGACGCCGAGCTGGGCGCGTGCCTCCTTAATGGTGGCTGGACGACGATTGAAGTTCACGAAGCTGGTAGGCGACTCCAGCGCCGCGCGACGGGAGCGCCAGCTTGACCCCCGCCCCGCTCAGGAGGTTGGGGTGAATGGCGGCTCGGTCTGTTCCGGTTGCCTCGGGCTCGACCTCGGGCTCTCGCGCGCGCTCGGCATCGAGTGGGCCTGGGCCAGTGAAACCGACCCCGCCTGCTCCCACATCATCGAGCGCGAAGGCATCCCGAACCTCGGTGACCTCTTCGCCGTCGACTGGTCAGCCGTCCCGAGAGTCGATCTCTTCGCCGCCGGCTTCCCCTGTCCAGACTTCTCAACCGCCGGCAAGCGAGCAGGCATGGCCGGAGAGCACGGACAGGTCTGGTTCGGAGTCGCCGCAGCCATTCGCGCGCTTCGTCCCGCGATCGTCGTGCTCGAGAACGTCTCCGCAATCACAACCGCGCCCGGCCTGGATCTCGATGCAGGCGAGTCTGCTCTCGGAGTCGTGCTCGCCGACCTGGCCGAAGTCGGGTACGTGGGGCGCTGGCTTTGCCTACGGGCATCCGATCTTGGAGCTCCCCACCGCCGCGAGCGCCTCTTCATCCTCGCCACTCTTGCCGACGCCGACGACTCACGACGACGGGAAGTCGCCCGAGGCACACCTAGCGATGAAGGCCCGAATGGCTGGCGGTGCGCGAAAGGCGATCACGAGCCTATCGGTATTGGCACGAGCGGGCTTCGAGCAGCCGTTACTTCCCACCCCGAAGGCGAGTGCCGACCACTACGGACAGCCGAGAGAGAACGATCGGGGCGACTTGCAGGCTGCGGTGCGCTTGCTCCCGACGCTGCGAGCATCAGCGAACGAAAACCGGCAGACAAAGCGCACGCCGAGTCAGGAGGCGGGCAGGCACGGTCTGAGTTTGGCGGCAGAAGTGAACTCGCTTGGGGCGCCTACGAAACCGCCATCCGACGCTGGGAGCACGCCTTCGGACACCTCGCCCCCCGACCAACTGACAATCAAGGACGGCTCTCTCCCGAGTTCGTCGAGTGGATGCAAGGTTTCCCCGCCGGATGGACGGCCGGAGAGTCCCGAACCGCTCGACTGCGAATGCTCGGGAACGCCGTGCAAGTGCAAGTCGCAGAGGCGGTCGGGCGGCTCCTCCAATCCCCACCCGAAAGGACAGTGTGATGGCTGAGCGACCGTATCAGTTGCGGTACGGATGGCCTAGCTGGCGCATCGGGTTTCGCGGTTGGACTAGCAGCTACGCAAGCGCTGACGCACGTGATAGTGCGGCTCGGAAATTAGCGTGGCGCAGTGAGTTCGCTCGTGTCGAAGTTCGCGATTCCAAAACCGATTCCTGGCGACCCTGGAAAGGACAGTGATATGAAGTACCTGCGCTGGTTCTACTACGAAATCGACGCTCAACGACGCCAGCTCTTTTGTAAATCATATCGGTATGAGGGCACCCACGATTGGGTTAGCAATGACGACGAGATTTACTACTGCGCCGACTGCGGAGTCACCGGGGAGCCAGTGAAATGAGCGGATACCTATGCCGTTGCACGATTTGTGGACGTGAAGAGCGATCGGGAGATCGTCCGCTATCGCGAGGATGGCCGCGATGTTGTGGCTACACGATGAGACTTATCGACACTCAGGCGTTTATCGCCGCTGTAAACGATGAGGTCGCCGATTGTGTAGGGGGGCCAGCGAAATGAGCGGCAAGATGAGCGGGGCGGAATTGGGGAGGTCAGTTGCGGCTTTGCTAGAAAGGACGGGGGCCCTTCGTACGAGCAACGGTATCTACTTGCCGGCGCGCGCTTGGGATCTTATCCGCGCCCACATCGCCGCCCTGGAGAGCGAGCTAGAGGCTATCTATGGGACGGGGGGCTTCGGTATTCCTAAAGGCGACAAAGATCGGACACCCGAAATGGTGCGTCTGATCGTTGAAGAGCACCTGAACAACGAGGCGGACGCTGAAGCAGCCAATCAGGTAGCGGTGGAGGCGCTGAGGCAAACTCCCTGCGAATGTGTCTACGGCGATGAGGTGGACGCCGGGCACGATCATCTCGTGATCAAGTGTCAGAGATGTGCAGCCCTCGCCCGAATCGAGGCTGACCAAGCCCGCGCAGCCCTCGAACGGGGGGAGAGGGCGTGAGCGACTTCAAAGTGCCGTGGAATCCCAACTACCTCGTTCCCCTCAACGACGAGGAAATCGCCGAGTATCTTCCGGGCCTGCGCGAAATGGCCGAGGCTGGGAACGCTATCGCGATCATCGGGGGGCGAGCGATCGTAGGGCTCGAACGCGAAGCATTGAAGCGCGGCGACCTCCAGCGCGCCGTCCGCCGGATGTTGAGGGCGCTGGATCGCTACCAGGAACGGCGAGATCGGTGGATCGCCGATCCGGTAGTTGAGAACTGGAAGGCATACGAGCGCGGCCGTTGGGCCTACGAGATACGTCGCCGCCAGGTCGCCGAGATTGAAAAGTGTGACGTCAGATGCGCCCGATGCCACGCACACCGCCATGAACTCGGGAAACGGTTGGCGCGGGCATGACTACGGAACAGACAGAGGGCCAGTTCCAGAGTGCGGTGATCGAACTCGCGCATATGTTTGGCTGGCGGATCGCACACTTCCGGGCCGCTCAGACCGCGAAGGGTTGGCGTACGCCCGTGCAAGCCGATGGCAAGGGCTTTCCAGATCTTGTCCTCGCTAGGGAGCGCCTCATCCTGGCTGAGCTCAAGAGCGAGCGAGGTCGCCTCTCCGACGCTCAGCGGGAATGGATCGAAGCGCTCGAGCGTGCTGGCGCTGAGGTGTACTGCTGGCGGCCAAGCCAGCTCGAAGAGATCGCCGACATTCTCAGGCGGCGTGCAAGGGTGGCGGCGTGATCCCGACCCTCACCTGGACGCTACCTCGCCCGCCGAGAAGCAAGTACAAGGGCGGATTTCCGCTCTACTTCGAACAGAACCTCTACCAGTACCTGGGCTATCCGGCTGACGTGCTGCACCCGTTCGGCGGTAGGGCCGAGATCGGGGTGCGCTGCGACCTAGACGCCACGCTCGAGCCGGACTACGTGTGTGACGCCCATGAGCTTCCCTTCGAGGATGAGGCGTTCGATTGCGTAGTCCTCGATCCGCCTTACTCGGATGAAGAGGCACGCCAGTTGTACGGCACTCCACCACTGCGCCCCGGCGCCTACACAAAGGAGGCGGTCCGGGTACTCAAGCGCGGCGGCTGGTTAGCCGTCTACGGCGACCGCGAGCCCCGGCGCCCGACCTACTGTAATCATCACTCGCGCATCCTGGTCGTACTCAGACCGGGCCATAGGCCGCGTGTCTGCATGATCTTCCAAAAGCGCAAGTTCGGGATGCCCCATTACGGCTCCGAGTCGGGCGAGTGCATGGAGATCGAGCTGACGGAAGGCTCGGCGGCATGAGCGCCTGCCGACAGTTGAGCCGGGAGGATTACGAAGAGGTCCGCCGGCGTGTCGATCAGGCCCGCCGCGAGCTGATTTCTAAGCCCAGCCTGCGCGATGAAATCGTTCGCCAGTACGTCGAGAACGGCCTCGATTCCCGGATGATCTCCGATCTGCTCGGCATGTCCTACTGGCAGGTAAGGGCGGTTCTGAGAGCGCGAGGTATCCGGTTTCCCAAGCCCCCTTTGGCCGTGCGCCGTTCGAACGCGCGTCAGTACTGCCTAACCGTCCCTGCGGCGATCCACAAGCAACTCGACGGCTCCGAGAGATACGAGTGCGAGCTGGTGGCCGAGGGGATTCTCTACCGGCGGGTGGCATGAAGTACGCCATCCACAACACGACGCCGAAGAACACGGCTCAGAGCCGGGTCAACTGCTCGGTCTGCAAGCGGAAGGGCAGCTCGGTCCTGGCATACACGCTGGACGAGAACCTGAGAGTGATCGATGTCCGGCTGCTCTGCAACGCGTGTAGGACGCGGATGCACTACTCGATATTCCATCAAGCGCGCGGGGAGATGATGAGCACGTGAGAGAGGGTGTACGACAACAGGTGGAGCAGCGGGCCGGGGAGCTGGGCGTGCCGGTCGAGGTGTATCTCAAGACCATCGAGGGCTCCCTGCATCTGTTGGGGGCGACCCTCGCGGAGGCATTCCAGCCGCTTCTCGAGGCGGAATTACGCGCTGCCCGGACCATCGTGGAGGCGTTCGAGTCGATTTCCCGGGTCACCCCCAAGCCGACTAGATGGCAGCGGTTCAAGAGGTGGGTGCGTGGCTAGACAGCGCTTCATCTGGCCGGACATTTGGAGCGATCCGAACTTCGCCAAGCTGAGCTCGGACGGCAAGGTCCTCTACATCGGGCTGTTCTCGAACGCCGACGATGAGGGTCGAATCATGGCCGATCCGGCCTACCTGAAGAGCGTCATTTGGCCGCTCGAGAATGGTAAAGATTGGCAATCCGTGGCAAAAGCTGTACAAGAAGTGGTCAAGACGATGCATTGCGTTGGCACGTACTCGGTTCGCGGAGTGCCTTTAATCCAACTGCGAAACTGGCACAAATGGCAGACACCGAAGTATCCACAGCCATCGAAACTCCCTGCACCTCGCAGGTTTATCTCCCATGTCATAGGCCCAAACGATTCCGGGAAGTATTCCTGGAACCGTTCCGGGAATGATTCCGTCAACGTTCCCGGAACGTTCCCGGAACGTTCCCCCACGGGAAGGGTAGGGCAGGGAAGAGATAAGAAAAGCTGTAAACGTAGTAAGGGTAATAGCGCGGCGAGCGTCGGGATTAACAATCTCAACACAGCTGTAGAGATTGCACTGCAACGGCTCTTCTCCGAGATCGACGAGCCGGCGAAGCAGATGAGCAGCCTACGGTCGTGGCTCGAGACACAGCAGGTCTCAGCTCAACTGATCGATGAGGCCCGAGAAGCGCTGGTCAAGAAGAAGGCCAAGGCTGCGATCAAGAACGCCTGCGGCTACGTCATCGAGACAGTGAAGGCGAAGAGCAAGCAGGCTAGTGAGGAGGATGGCGAGGATGATATTCCGTTCTGAGGGGTGCTTATGACCTACGCCGCCCTCCCTCCCGATCTCCGCGCCCTCTGCTTGGAAGTTCTGACCGTAAAGCAAATGGAGGTCGTTGAGCTTCGCTGCGCCAACCTTGGCAAGCGACGGGTCGCTCGTCATCTCGGCATCTCCCCAAGTGCCGTGACCGATCGAACCGAGGCGGCGATGAAGCGGCTCGAGAAGGCGTGCGCTCAACGTGGGATCGAACTACCGGCCCTGCTCTACGAGATGAAGGAGGCAGCCTGATGTCCGCCCCACTCCTCTGGCTGAAGCACCATGTCTACGATCGCCAGTGTGAACGCGAGCTCGTTCGGATCTCGGTTGAGGTCGGCGAGGACGTGCCGTGCGTGGTTGGTATCGCGACGGCGGGTGGGGACGAGCGCCGGTTGCGCGGTATCCCGGTCGTCGGTGCTCGCGGGGTCGGTGGCGCGATCACTGGAACGCGGCCTGAAACCGAGACGATCCGGGCCGAAACCTTGTCAGAACGTGCGTTCGGGCGGTAACATCCGATGGTCATGCGATGATCTCCACCAGCGGTAGGTCGATACCCGACCTACCCACCTACCACTAGCGGAGCTGTCTCCAAAATCAGCCGCCCCACCGGGCGGCTTTCTCATGCCCAAGCGAACCCCCCTTGTCAGAGTGGACTTGGCGAAGGACGTACCGCGCGCCCGTATCATGGCGACAGCCCGACGCCTTCGTCGAGCTGGAGAGCTCACCCCGGAGGACGCCCTGCGCCTCGCCGTGTTCGGGCCGTCGCACCGCGACTACTGGCTACCCAAAGAGGCCGTTGAGAAAGTGCTCGGGCGAGCCGCTTGAGCCGCGCCCTCGTCATCGGTTCGGCCGGCAACGTCGGCCGCCCGCTCTGCTTCGTTTGCGGCAAGCCGGTAATCGGCTATCGCTTCCACCCCCGCCACGCGCCAGCGCCAATCCATCCCGAGTGTGAGAAGTGAAGCGGCGGTGCTCGGAATGCTCCACACCACTCCGCGGCCGGCGCCGCCACGGTTGGGTTACGGGGGACGGTAAAAGGGTGCTCTGCGCGATCTGCAACAAGAAGGCCAAATGAGGGTGATCTCACTCGATGACATCGCCGCGGTCATAGTCACCAGGGGGGACGTTGATCTCGGGCCGATCGTTGCCACTCTCCCTTATACCGAGCTGGTGATCTGGAACGACCTCGAGCGCGGGTATAGCCGGGGCTGCTACGGGCGCTACCTCGCGGCGCTAGAGACTGACAAGCCGGTCATCTACTACCAGGACGATGATCTGGTCTTCACCGCCCACAAAGAGCTCTTAGCGATGTACGAGCCCGGGCTGATGACGGTCAACATGCCCTCGCCGTGGTACGAGCGGGCGGGTTACGACAAGCTCAACCAGGCGCTCGTGGGAGCTGGTTCGCTGGTTCCACGCGACCTTCCCTTCCCGGCGCTCGACCGCTACCTAGACGAATACCCGGAGGACGATCTCTTCTATCGCTACTGCGACGTGGCGGTGGGAATGCTAACGCCGTACAAGCGCATCGATCTCGGCTATGAGGTGCTCGCCTATGCGAGTGCGCCAGGACGGATCTACACCGGGAGCGGGGCGGCAGAACGCAAGGCGGAGATGCAGCGCCGGGTGATGGCGCTACGTGAAGCCGGGTGGTACGAAGAACGCCGGCCGATGATTGTGGAGCGCTGTCTCCAATGCTGAGCGAGAAGCCAGTTATCGCGGTTATCGTGACTTGCTACAACCAGGAAGACGTAATCGGTGACGCCGTTCGGTCGGTGCTCGCCCAGGCCACAGGCGACATCGACGCCAAGGTTTACGCGGTCATCTGCGACGACGGCTCTACGGATAACTCGCCCGCGATCCTGCGGGAGTTCGCAGACGAGAACCCAGAAAAGGTCCGTGTTGTCACCGTGACTAATCGCCATGTCGCGGGTGCCATTAACGCCGCGCTGTTGGCGGTCCCCTGGGATACCGAGTTCGTCGTAACGCTCGGCGGCGATGATTGGCTCGCGGATAACTTCGTCGGCGAATGCCTCCAGGCGATTGGCGACGCCGACGCGGTGATCCCCTTGATGATCCACTACGCGAACCCGCACCACGGGTACGACGAAAAGGTGATGGTGGAGATACTCCACCCCACCCTTGAGCAGATTTGGGAATGGGACGTCACCTATGCCTATGGCGTCGCCCTATTCCGGCGTAGCGTACTGATTGAGGCTGGCGGCTTTCACCCAGGGGTGGGCGGGAATTGCGACTGGGATATGTGGATCGACTTCGTTGCGCGCGGCTACAAGTTCGCCTACACAGACAAGACGTGGTTCTACTACCGCTATTCCCCCGACGGGCTGAATAGGCGCCGGACAAAGGATCAATGGGACGCTGAGCGTCGGGAAATGCGCCGCCACCATCGCCGAACCGGGCCGTTGCCCGGCCCAGAATGGCCGAACTCATGAACCGAGACGTGAGACGGAAAGCCTTTTGGGTAGTTGACGATTTCGAGGAAGAACTCGCCTCCTACTGTGGAGCCCCGTACGCGGTGGCCGTTGATAGCTGCACCAACGCGCTCTTCCTGTCGCTCGTGCTCGAGGCGCGGCGGATGGGCGGCCCGCAGGAGTTGACATTGCCGGCGCGCACGTATGCCGGCGTCGCACAGGCGGCGCTCAATGCCGGTTGGAGTATTCGATGGGACCGCGGCGAATGGAGCGAGCAGTACACGATCCCGCCGACGCGGGTGGTCGACGCGGCGCTCAACCTATCGCCCGGCAGTTATGAGCCCGGGACGCTGACGTGTCTTTCGTTCCATGCCGCGAAGCAACTCCCGGTTGGGATCGGCGGTGCTGTCTTGCTAGACGACGAGAACGATCGCCACTGGCTTCGCGGAGCTCGCATGGACGGCCGGCAAGAGGGCACCAACGAGGTAAGCCCGCAAAAGCCCGGATACCACTGTTTCATGCCGCCGGATGTTGCGGCGCGGGGACTCTGGCTACTGACGGCCCTGAAAGGCGAACCGTCACATCCGTGCAAACGCGATGCCTATCCAGACCTGGCGGTGCTGATCGGATGATCACTCCAGCCGACGTTTCGGCCGTACTGGTCACTCGCGGGGATGTCGATCTTTCCCGGATCTTAGAATCGATCAGCGCTGCGGGTATAAGCGAGACAGTGGTCTGGGACAATTCCCGCCGCGAGGACTGGAAGTTGTTTGGTCGGTACGTCGGCATGGCCGAATGCAAGCGCGACGTTGTATACGTCCAAGACGACGACATTTTCGTTCCGCCTGCGACGATCAAAGGGCTAGTCGAAGCGTACGAGCCCGGCGTTATCACAGCCAACATGAGCGAGGGATGGGCCGAGCACCGCGATATGCTCGATGCCGTCCAGATCGGCGCCGGCGGCATCATGGACAGGGCCATCCCGCCGAGGGCGTTCGCGAGGTACGACGCCCTATTCCCCAGGGATGACCTGTTCTATCTCTACACGGACACCATCGTTTCGATCCCCTCAAAGATCAAGAGGGTCGACCTGCCTCTCGAAGTGTTGGGCTGGGGATATGCGCCAAACCGGATGAACGCGCTGCCCGACTTCGCAGAATGCCTAGCCGAATCCATCAGGCGCGGACGCGCGGTGCGTGACGCTAATGGTGGGAAGGAATGACCGTTGCACGGACTAGGGAAACCGATCTCGGTCTGCTCGAAGCACATCAAGCCACTCGACTGTCCGAACGGCTGCCTAGGGGTGGAGATCGATGAAACGATCGAGTTCGAGTCGGTCACACACAACGGTTGCGCTATTTGTCGGAAATCATCGAGCGGCCGACCGCTCAGGATACTTCGTAAGTGCGATCACCCGCGCTGCTACGGGCGTTTCCACGTCTCGTCTTTTGACGAGCTTCACATCGCCGATCTCCTGCCGAAACGCAGAAAGTAAATGAAGATCTCCGCCACCCTCGCTTGGTATCACGAAGACCCCGCCATGCTCGAACGCTGCGTGCGCTCACTCGAAGGTATAGCCGACGAACTGATTGCAGTAGATGGGCGCTGGCGCTACTTCAACGAGGAAGCAGACGGCGCTCTATCCAGCAACGAGGAAGTGGCAGCGATCCAACGCGCAGCGAACGAGATCGGTTTGCCTCGCATGATCGTCCGTAACGACGAGGTGTGGGAGTCGCAGGTTGCTAAACGCACATTCATGTGTGAGGCAGCGATAGCGGCGGGAGCGGATTGGATCCTCATCATCGACGCAGACGAGTACATCGAGAAGGTAGACGTGGACGCTTTCAGGGGGGCACTTGAAACGACCCCCCTCGACGCGGTGATGGTCATGCACAGACGCGGGGCGCCCGCGCTTCAGAACCCCAGACCTATCCGCCGCCTCTACCGGGCATCAACGGGCGTCCATGTGGAGACGGCACACATGGGGTACAGAACAAGGGACGGGCGCTGGCTGCACGGGGATCATGCGCACGTAAACCTAGAGCCCACCCTAGACCTCTCCCCCCACCTGACCATCCATCACGCCGTGCTTGGCCGCACACCCGAGCGCCTCAAGATGAGAGAGGACTACTGCATGGAGCGCAGACGCCGGCAGATAGAGAAGTGGCCGGCACCGGCAGCAGGTGTACGAGCATGACGCTTAGACCCTGCCTTGAGTGCGGCAAGCCGAGCTCAGCATCGCGCTGTCCAGATCACACGAAGAGCTATGGCTACTCGGATGCGCAGTGGAAGGCAACCCGAGAGGCAAGGCTAAGCCTCGATGGCCACGTGTGTCGCTTGAATCTCAAAGGCTGCAAAGGATTAGCGACGACTGTTCATCTAGATCCAGCGTGTAACGGCGACCACCGTCTGGCAACGCTGGCTAACACCCTGTCTGCCTGTCTCCACTGTCACGGTGTGATTGATGGAGCAAGAAGCTAATGCATAACTGCATAAACGATCGCATAATTATGCGGGTAGGGGGTGGGGTGGCGACGAGAAACGTCCTAACAGCGCCAAACAC
>Ga0265297_10010463_pt1 | contig 11656 bp, 13 predicted proteins | sample Munlanlwell13791_FD_192502 | JGI IMG/M metagenome (GOLD analysis project Ga0265297, IMG submission 192502) | Leachate microbial communities from a municipal landfill in Southern Ontario, Canada - Leachate well 137-91 | ecosystem: Engineered > Solid waste > Landfill > Unclassified | place...
AAATAAGATTAAAGAATTGGAAAATAAAATAAAGTCGTAGGTTCTTAGTGATATTAAAAAGGAGTTGTTTATAACAACTCCTTTTGTTTTTAAATACCAGGAAACCCTGTGTGAGCTTTCCATTAAAAGCTGGACGGCATCGGCCGGACAGCTGCGCGAACGCGGGGATGAATGGTGCCTGGAGTTTCGACGGAAGCTTTGACGCGAAGCGACGATAACAAGAAACCCCGTATGAAAAAAGACCATCATTTATGATGGCCTTTTTGAGTGCGGGGAGTAGGTCATTTATTCAGCCATTTTAATGGCAGCATCCAATGTTAAGTCCATTGGCGGTTTTGCTTCCGGTAATTCAATTTTCTTGAAATCTCCTTCGGCCGCCAACATGCAGGCTCGCAAGAATCCTTGTCGGCCGATAAATATAGCATTTTGGCCGGTAAGTTTGCTGTCGCCTTCCCGAAAAACAACTTGAGTCCCGGGGACTTCGGTGATTGATAAAACTGCGGCTTCAGTATGCCTTTTGCTGTTTAGATCTTCTATAGCAACCCCCAGTACGACTATTCTTTTGTCTTTTAGGGTATAGCGTAGGAAGGCGTCAACGCAACCGGTTAAATGATTGGCCCAGCCAGCGGCGGTGATTATAATATCAACTTTCATTTCGACCAATTTCTTTAACAACGCTTGAGTCTCAAGCGTGTTTCGATGTTGGCTTCTAATATAGACACCAACAACTTTGAGATTCGGATCACCTTTAAGATATTTTAGGCCGTCTAGGCATTGCGCCAGATCGTTCCTTGATCCGATGATGATAGCAACTTTTAATTTTTTTCCCATTGTTCGTTTTTTTGAGGTTAAATTTCTACTCCCATTTCTTCTCTTTGATAATCTTCTAAACTGCAGCTGGTAATTAGCTTGAAGATTGTCAAATATCTTCTGGTGGTTTCTTGCGAAATCTCATCCGGAAGCTCCAAGCTATGCACAAAACTGACATGTTCAGGGTTCGCCGGATTTAATTTGTTAATTCCCACGACTCCAAATGGAGTTTCAACTTTAGATCCCCAGTCTCGGACAATTTGCTTGTCATAGAAATAAGGATCGCGACCTTCAGCCATGGCTTTTTTCCAATCTTCGGCAAGAGCGAAGCGGGAAGAGTCCGGAGTCAATATTTCGTCAACAATTTCCATTCCAGCCACTTCGAACTTGGTGTCGAGAATCAAAACCCCCCGGCTCTCAGCATATTCATAGGCTTTCAAGTAAGCTTTGGCCAGATTTTCGACTACTGCTTCTATTTCTGCCCTTGATTTTGTTTTCGTCATTTCGGCAAAAAAGTAATCCACATCAACATTGACATCATGACCCACATCTTCCTTGGTAGATGGGGTAAAAATTGGCTTGTCCAATTTAGACCATTTAGGAAGATTGGGAGGAAGGAGATGTCCGCCAGCCATACTGGTTTCCTGATATTTTTTAAATACCGATCCGCCGATAAAGAGACGGAAGATCATTTCAAAGATGTAAATTAATCCCGTCAGATCTTTGACCACCAAACATCGTTCAATCGGCAGATTTGGGAGTCGGCCTGCTTTTAGTCCATAAGCGGCATTAAATCTCTCGTCGATTTTTGATGCGACTAAGTGATGGCTAAATTTATCTCCTAATACCTTGGTTAGCCAGAAATGAGTCAGGGCAGTTAACACTTCGCCTTTTTTGGTGATTAAGGCATTTAAAACGAAATCAAAAATACTAATCCTGTCTGTGGCTACAACCAGCAGCCGGTCAAGGTTTAATCTCCAGGTGTCTCTGACTTTTCCTTGTGATACGCGGGTTAACCCGCAGCTAGACAAATATTCTGATAATTCGTCATTTTGTAGATTTTTTGGAATTTTTCCCATGCTGTATATTTTTTAATGAACACTACTAAGGATTACGACTCCTTATTTACGACATCAAAGATGTAAGATGATATTAGAACAGAGTTTAATTTTTGTCAATTTTGGAGCTTTAAATAATTTGACAATCAATATATTTTAAAGTAATATAAGCTATTATTCGTTTCTTAACAATTATCTAGTATTAACCCAAATCAATTTTTATCATGAAAAGAAAAGTAATTATTTTGCCGCTTGATGGCATTTCAGGTGCTGTTCAGCTACTCTCAAAACTGAATGATTTATTGGATTCTCCTGGTTTAGAAGAGTCATTGGCCTACATCAAACTTAATGATGGTGTTCATAATGTTGATGCCGGTGGTCCGTTTATCGTATCGCGCGTTAAGAATATTTTGAGGAGTCGTAATCTTTCAGCTGGTATTTTTTTGGATCTGAAAATCTATGATGTTTCAGCCACCCTCGTCAATACCTTAAAAAAGTATTCACTTTCTTCGCCGGATATTCTGACTGTCAGTTCTGCTTGCAGTGTTGAGGGCATTATGGAGCTGAGGAAATTACTGCCAGAAATTAAGTTGGCGATGATTAGTACTCCAACTGATATCAGTAAGTCTGAATGCCTGACTCGTTTCGGTCAGTCCCCGGAAGTAAAGATCTATAATGATCTGATGAATATTCGTGAGGTGTGCTTCTCGAAGCTCGGCGATCAAAATAAATCAGAACCTTTTGATTTAGTGGTTTGTTCGCCTCATGAATTGCCATTTTTGAAAAGAAACCTGCCTGACTCTTATGGTTTTATCGTCCCCGGGATTCGCGATGTATGGATGACCAAAATTGATGAGCACCAAAAAAGAATCACTGGCGTCAGAAAGGCCCTGGATTCCGGAGCTACTTATGTGGTCATGGGTGCTCAAATGACCAAGGGAAATCCAGAAAGAGACGTCAGCCCGGAGAAAAGTCGTTTATTGACTAAAAATGAGATTGAATTGGCAAGAGGAAGACTTGTGGTGCCTGGTGACCCACTTTAAACATTAAAGCTTTGCGGTGGTTATTACAAAAGTCCGCAAGATGAAAAGGGCAAATTCCTGGGACCGCTGGTGGCCTATGCTGGAAAATATCCGACTGATTCCAAGGACAAAAATTATGTTGGGGCTGAATACTTCAATTTTGCTCTGGCTGAGACTGAACCATCCGCCCGTTCGTATTTTGCCGGTTTAATTGGTAAAAACATTGTAGGTCTCGGTTTGAAATGCGATGTGGTCGTCGGCGCCCCGATGGGTGGAATCTTGTTGGCTGGGGCAGTGGGTGAGTTCTTAGGTTGTCGTACTATTTTTGCCGAGAAAAAGGTTATTGCCGTTGCTGATATGTCGATAGAGGGATCTAAGGAAGTGAGCGAACAAATTTTGAATCGTCACGAGATGAACCCGGGTGACAATGTTATCGTCATGGAAGATGTGTGCAACAATTTTTCAACCACACAGAAATTAAAAAAACTAATTGAAGATCGTGGTGGAAAATTAATTGGCATTGCCTGCGCCTTTAATCGTTCCGGTAAAACTGAATGGGAGGGCATACCGGTGGTAGCAGCTCATTATATCCCGACCAAGCAATTTAGGCAGGATGATCCGGAAATTGTAGATTTAATGACTGAAGGAAAAATAGTCTGGAACCCTAAAAATGATTGGGACAAACTCCAAAAAGCTATGGAGGGTTAATCTGCTGTCTTTATTTATAAAAAGCAAAAGAGTGTCAAAAATGGCACTCTTTTTATAAAATTTAAAAACCCAACTTGGTAGCTGGGTTTTTGAAAATTCTTTTAAAATATTGGCGATTTTATTTTTTAGCGCAATATTTTTCTTGTATCCGCAGAGATTTAATAATTCCGAAGTCTTCGCAGGCCATTTCTTCGGTTCTTTTTTGCCAACACTCTTTTATTTTCTGGTAGTCACCGGGGATCCTGGTCATTTTAATTAGCGTTGCCAGGAGAGAGAGGTCGTTAGTTGACGCATTTTTTATTACTTCAATTACTGCTTTGTGAAACGGGACGGTGCTAATCGCTTCGATTATTTCCGTAATTTTCTGAAAATATTCCTGCGATATTTTGGCCGAGTGGTATTTATTGTCCCCCATCAAATTGTAGAATTCTTTTGACCTTAGTTTTGTCTTTATTTCTTTCGGGTCTTCGACAAACACAATATTTGTCGCACGGTAAGTTTTGATTCTCAGGTTCGGTGATGCCAGGTTTATTCCATAAGTGAACAAAACACCTGTGTTTTTGTCTGTTTTTTTACATGTTACGAAAATGATGTTTCCTTTTGTTGTTTTTCCAAAATATTGGTTCATTTCTTAGCCCTCCTTTAGATTTAAATTGTTAATGTATAAAAAGAAGTTATCATTTTATTTTATTTTAGTCAATAGGTGGCATTATTGGTAATATAAGCTGTTTTGTTTGCTTTTTTCCTGGTAAAGTTCTATAATATTAGTATAGTTAAGCTTTAAATATCGACATTATTATGAAAAATAATAAACTAGATAATTATAATTGGAATTTTCAAATGACCTCCATTTTTGGTGGTTTTTTTATTGAATAATTATGAAAAAACAAAATATTTTTCAACCTTACGACAAGGTAGCTCTGCGAATATCGGTTCTTTACATGATAATTAGCGCTTTATGGATTTTTTTCTCTGATAAATTATTGGTTGGGGATCCAAGAGTAGTTACGTATATTTCTATTGGTAAGGGCTGGTTTTATACTGTTGTTGTTGGCTTCTTCTTTTATTTTACTATCAGTCGAATTATCAAGCATCATAATCAGGTAGAGTGTGAAGCTCGGGTTTCTGAGTCTAATTATCGTCGTTTATTTGAAACTGCTAAAGACGGTATTTTGCTGGTTGATTTCAAAACTGGAATGATTTTAGATGTTAATCCATTTTTAGTTGATTTGCTTGGTTATTCTAAGACTGATTTTTTAGAAAAGTATCTTTGGGATGTCGGAACTTTTAAAGATGTGGCAGCCTCTAAGGATAATTTTCTAACCTTACAAGAAAAAAAATATGTTCGTTTCGAAGATCTACCACTGGAGACAAAATCAGGAAAAAAAATTAATGTTGAATTTGTAGCTAATGCTTATGATGTTGAAGGGGTGACTATTATTCAATGTAATATCCGTGACATTACCGCTCGCAAGAAAGCTGAGCGGGATTTAAGTGAGGCTAAGATCAGTTTTTTGTCGGTTGCTTCGCATCAATTGCGAACACCATTGTCGATAACTAAATGGGTTTTAGAGTCTTTGATACGGGACAAGCAGGCGACGCCACAGCAAACGGAAAGATTTAATTATTTAGTTTATTCCAACGAGCGATTAATTAATCTAGTTAATGACTTATTGAGTGTGACCGAGATTGATTCCGGAAAATTAAAGGTTGATAAAAAAATGGTTGATATTAATAAATTAATCAGTGATTTGTCTAATTTTTTTCAAGTTTTAGCGAGTGCTAGAAAAAAAATTATTAATATTGAGATCCCTTCCAGCTTAAAAAAGGTTTATTGCGACCCAATTTTAGTTTATGAAATTTTACAGAATCTTTTGAGCAATGCCATTATTTATTCCAAAGAAGATTCAAAAAAGATAGAGATTGTTGCTGAGGATCGGCCCGATGATTATTTGATTTCTATTCATAATGATGGTGTGATGGATTTTTCTTTGGTGGAAAAAATAAGTTCTTTTGATAAATTTGCTCGAGGGATTGGAGCGGAAAAGCTAGAACCGGCCGGAACTGGACTGGGATTATATATTGCGAAAAGAATGGCCGAGGCTAGCGGTGGAAGCATTTGGTTTAAGTCTGATTTGGAGTCCGGCACTACCTTTTATTTAACTATAATTAAAGATAAAAATAAAAAATAAATTTATGACTAAGCTTAACAAGAAGATTTTGCTTTTAGTGGTTGAAGACGAAATAATCTTATTGAATGTTTTAAAAGAGAGACTGATGGCCGAAGGGTTTGATGTTATCACCGCCCTTGATGGCGGAGAAGGTTTGAAATTGGCCTTGGCTCAGCATCCTGATTTAATTTTGTTAGATCTTTTAATGCCTCGAGTTGATGGACTTATGATGCTTAAAAGTTTGCGCAAGGATCGTTGGGGGGCAAAGGCTAATATTATTATTCTAACCAATGTCAAAGATGTTGATAATGAGGGCGGTAAACTAAATATCGGTTTAGCTCTGGGTGGATCCTGTGAATATATGTTGAAGACTAATTGGTCCTTGGATGACGTGGTGGCTAGAATTAAGAAGAAATTGGGATCTGAATAACAATAAACATATTATAGTTGATTCTAAAAAGGCTCATTAAAATGGGCTTTTTTATTTGGCTATAAAATGATATAATTAATTCGATTTAACCTATGATAATTACTAGTTCCAATATCATTATCCTCCTATTAATTATTAACATTTTTTCCTTGTTAATAATGTTTTGGGATAAAAAGAAGTCCCAACAAAGAGGTGCGCGGAGAATAAGTGAAAGAACTTTATTTCTTTTGGCCTTATTTTTGGGAGGAATTGGAATTTATGCCGGAATGTTTCTTTTTCGACATAAGACGCAGAAATGGTATTTTGTGATTGGTATGCCTTTGTTGGTTTTAGAAAATTTGTTTTTGTTTTTTAAGTTATTTTTTAAATAATCAAAAAATATGGTAATTAAAATAGCCCCGAAGACAGCCAGTATTCTTTTTTGGATGGTTGGTGCCACTATTATTTTATTGTCGTTTTTTGTGATTATTGTTTCTAAAAAAATTACTTTAATAAATCAGGCCCTAGCTTCGGAGTTTAGTCAAAATAATTATTACCATCATTTAGTTGTTAGGAATAATCTTGTTGATTGCGGTTGTGAGGACATCCCTTTGGACCAAGAAGATTTGGTGGTTGAGGCCCAAGTCATAGCGACCTTTGTTAGTGGTTTAGATTTGGGGGTTAGAAATCTTGATCTGGCTGGTGAGTATTCGCAGTTTTATGTTGATGCCGGGGGAAAATATCAGGGCGATATTAACGGCCATATTCGGATTAAAGGGAGGTTGCTTGGAATGACTTGTGCTTATGCTAATTCGGTTTTTGGAGAGTGTGTGCCAGAAATAGAAGCTAGTGTTATTGAAGTGCTTAAATAAATTAAAATATGATTAAAAAAACAGTTTTAATTACTGGTTCTCGAGGTGGGATTGGTCGCGATACGGCCTTAGCCCTAGCCTCGTTAGGCTATCGCGTTATAGCTACAGTTTACCGTGAAGATTCTGCTCATGATTTAAAATTAGAAGCTAAGGAGCGGGGAGTCTCTTTGGAGATTTTTAAGTTGGATATTACCAGCGAATCAGATCGCCAGAAAATATTGGATTTAGATATTGATATTTTGATTAATAATGCCGGCATTGGAGAGTCCGGGTCTTTATCTGAAGTCCCAATGGAACGCGTCAGGGTTAATTTTGAGACTAATCTATTTGGAACATTGGAGCTCACCCAATTAGTTTTGAAAAAAATGATTCAACGAGATTCTGGTCGCGTTATTATTATCAGTTCTATTGCCGGCCGAATGCCAATGCCTTTTTGGGGGCCATATTGCTTAACCAAGTTTTCTTTGTCAGCTATGGCCGATATCTTACGCCAAGAGTTGAAGATGTTGTCTTCGGGGGTCAAGATTTCTGTGGTTGAGCCAGGAACTTACCATACTGGTTTCAATCAGAAGGTGATGGCGACTAAATATACTTGGATGAGTGAGAATTCTTATTTTTATAAACTAATGGGAAAAATAAAGAAACAAGAAGAGGCGATGTTTAGGCTGTTGGAAAGAAAAAGTACCAAGTCAATTGTCAGAAAGATCGTCCGCGCGGTAGAATCATCTCGGCCTCGTCTGCGTTACGTTGCGCCGTGGTGGCAGGGATTATTTGTCAGGATAATCAGAATTATTGGTCGATAAATTATTTTTAATATAAACTAATTTTAATTATATGGCTCGAATTATAGGCTCTGGATATTCATTTGATGATGTTCTAATCGTTCCTAAATACAACCGAGTTGTTTCTCGCAAGGATGTTTCTTTCAAAACGCAATTTACCAAGAATCATCAAATTGATATTCCTCTGGTAGTGGCTAATATGGATACTGTTTGTGAGAGTGCCATGGCTATTGCGGTTGGTCGTTTGGGTGGGGTTGGAGTTATCCATCGTTTTTTAGAAATTCCAACTCAAGCTGAAGAGGTTAAAAAGGTTAAGGCTCAGGGACTTCTGACAGCAGCGGCGATTGGAGTTAAGGATTATTTGGATCGAGCTAAGGCATTAATTTCAGCTGGAGTTGATGTTCTAGTGCTTGACGTGGCCCATGGTCATTCTAAGTATGTTGGCAAGACCTTGGACTATTTAAAACTTACCTATCCTAAAATTGATATTGTTGTTGGTAATATCGCTACTAAGGATGCTGCCGAGTACTTTATCAGTAAAGGAGCTGATGCTCTCAAGGTTGGTATCGGTCCAGGGTCAATGTGTACCACTAGAATTATGACTGGAGCCGGAGTTCCTCAGATTACAGCCATTATGGATGTCTATGAGGCTAGTCAGGGCAGGGTGCCAATTTGTGCTGACGGTGGGATAAAAAATTCTGGTGATATTGTGAAGGCTTTGGGGGCAGGAGCTAATACTATTATGTCTGGTTCAATTTTTTCTGGTACTGATGAAGCTCCAGGGGAATTAATTGTCAAAGATGGTAAACAATATAAAGAATATCGGGGCATGGCTAGTTTCTCAGCCACTCTTAAAAAGATGACTTTGGATGGAAAGAAAGAAAATGAAATCGTTAACATTGAAGGTGAGGCCACCCTTTCTCCTTATAAGGGGTCGGTAGTGCCAATAGTCAAAAAACTCTTAGGTGGCGTTGCTTCTGGTATGACCTATATGGGTGTTTCTGATATTGATAGTATTCGAGGTAAAGCTGATTTTATTTCTCTAACTTCCTCTGGAATTCACGAGAGTATGGCTCACGGATTAGATTAATTATTTATTGCCTACAAAAAAACTACTCCAATTTTGTTAAGGAGTAGTTTTTTTTATTGAGTAGCTAATTAGAGACGTCTCATCGGGCATTCAAAATTTTGGCTGCCTGATTTTTGATAGTTAAAGCGATCGCCTTGAAACTTGTTGGCTTTGACTCCGACGCAAACTCCAATGTAAAAAACAACTAGAGCGGCGCAGAAGAGAATTAAAAGTCTCATCCATGGCTTACTGAGACAATTGCAGCTCATAGTTTTGCCATGATGACCACCACAACATTGTTGTTCGTGGTGTTTATGGTGTTTTTGTTCTTCCATATGATTTTTGTTAGTAAATTATTATTATCTATTATAGCGCTTAATGAATATTTAGTCTATTATTTGATATTATGTTATAATAATACTAGAAATATAAAAAATAGTTTAGTGATAATTATTTTTATCAGTATGAAAAGGATTAAAGCCTTTACATCGTTTGAGGTTTTGACAGTTATTTTTATGATCGGTCTTATTGTTGTGTTGATTATCTTGCTTGTTAACCCGCAAAAGAGATTGGCCGAAATGAGAAATTCTAGGCGGTCTTCTGACGTTCAAGCTATTTCCAACGCTATTAATCAATATATTATTGATAATCAAGAGGCACCAGCCGGAATTGATAATAGTTTGAGAATTATAGGTCAAGCTAATTCCGGTTGCAATATTAGGTGCGGTCGGGCAATTGGAGCTTCTAGTTGTTTAAATTTAAGGCCTTCGTTGGTACCAAAATACCTGTCAGATATTCCTAGCGATTATCTGTTAGGGGATTCAAATTTAACTTATTATGCTGTTAAAATGAGTGATAATAATAGGATCATAGTTTATTCTTGTAAGTCGGAGTTGGGTGTTGACTTAACTGTTAGTCAATAATTTTAATTATTATGAAATATGATATTGCCGTTATCGGCGGTGGACCGTCGGGAATGATAGCTGCTGGTCGGGCCGGTGAGTTAGGGGCTAATGTGGTTTTATTGGAAAAAAACCAGAACTTGGGGGTCAAGCTTTTGGCGACCGGTGGTGGTCGTTGTAATTTTACCAATCTCAAAAGTATTCGAGCTATAGCTGATAGTTTTGGTCCTTCAGGGCGTTGGTTATTATCAGGATTGAGCCGATTTGGACCAACAGAAATTATTGAATTCTTTTCCGATCGTGGTCTCAAATCTAAAATTGAAGAAGAAAACCGAGTTTTTCCTAAGAGTAATTCAGCCCAGGAAGTTCTTCAGATTTTGATTAGTTATTTAGAGTCATCTCAGGTGGATATTAAATTCAAGGCAGAGGTGAAAAAGGTTGTTAAATCAGAAAATAGGATTAAAAAAATAATATTAACAGACGGCCGGGAAGTGGTGGCTGATAAATTTATCATTTGTGCCGGTGGCAAGTCTTATCCCATGACCGGTTCAACTGGTGATGCCTATAAATGGCTTAAACAATTGGGCCATCAAATTACTCCTTTAAAACCAGCTCTAACCCCAATTATTATCCGGGACAAGTTTATCAAAGATCTAGAGGGTTTGAGTTTGAGGGAGGCAGAGCTTAGTTGCTACCAGGGCGGCAAGAAGCTTTATTCCGCTTCTGGTTCTATCATGTTCACCTCTAATGGGTTAAGTGGGCCAGCTATTTTAAACTTAAGTAATAGTATCGGTCAATTGGATTTAAAGGATTTAGAGTTTAAAATTGATTTTTTCCCTAATTTGGAATGGTCTCAGCTTGATAAACAATTGCAATCCGACTTTAGTTCCAGTAATAGAGTCTTTAAGAATGCTTTAAGCCAACTGGTTCCGCCGAAATTAGTTGAGACTCTAATTAGATTGTCAAAAATTGATTCCCAGAAGAAGCTCAATCTGATTAGCCGGGAAGAGCGAAAAACATTATTACATCTTCTAAAAGAATTTAAATTAACCGTTCTTGGTTTAGCTGGATATGATCGAGCCATGTTAACTTCGGGTGGAGTTAGCTTGCAGGAGGTTGATTCGAGAAAAATGAACTCTAAAATAGTAGAAAATTTATATTTAGCCGGTGAAATTTTGGATTTAAGTGGCCCAACCGGGGGTTATAATCTGCAACTTTGTTGGACGAGCGGATATTTGGCAGGGGAGAATGCTGTGAGTTAATTTTTTTTATTGATAATTGGTTAGATATCAAAAAAGGCCCATTTTAATGGGTTTTTTTGTTATTTCTTGGTTGCCATTGACTATCCATTGACATTTATATTATTTTATGTTAAGATAGAGAATCACGAGTCCCCAGTAATTATACTTCGGACTTTTTAATTTGATAAATATCTAACTATGAATTTACATTTAATAAAGAAAGTTTGTTTGATTTCAGCCTCGTTCGTCTGGAGTCTAAGCCCTTACATGGCTTTGGCGGCTGATAATGGCAATCAAGATGACGTTCCTATTCCTATTGTCGCTCCGGCGGCTTTAGTAGTTGAAGCCCCAGCTGAACCAACTTATACAGTTGTTTCAACTAGTCTTAGAGCTATTACTGCCTATACTTCTGAGGTTGGTCAATGTGATGAATCTCCTTGTATTACAGCTAATGGTTTCAATGTTTGTAAAAATGGGAAGGAAGATGTTATTGCGGCTAACTTTTTGAAGTTTGGAACTAAGGTCAGAATTCCGGAGCTTTTCGGTGATCGGATCTTTATCGTCCAAGATCGAATGAATCGTCGTTTTCCTAACAAAGTTGATGTTTGGATG
>Ga0265297_10010464_pt1 | contig 11656 bp, 11 predicted proteins | sample Munlanlwell13791_FD_192502 | JGI IMG/M metagenome (GOLD analysis project Ga0265297, IMG submission 192502) | Leachate microbial communities from a municipal landfill in Southern Ontario, Canada - Leachate well 137-91 | ecosystem: Engineered > Solid waste > Landfill > Unclassified | place...
CCTGCCGCGCCTATGACGCCGGCGAGAACTGGACGCAATCTTTCCGGCCAGCACTCCATCACGAGCGCCACGCCGAGCGCCCATTCACCGCCCATGCCGAGCGACGAGGCAAATCGGCAGACGCCAAGTTGCCAAGGCTGGTTGGCGAAATAACAGCAGCCGGTGAAAAATGAGTAGGCCAGGATGCTCAATGCCATCGAGCGCACACGGCCCAGCTTGTCGCCCAGCCACCCGAAGAGCACGCCGCCGCACGCCGCACCGAGCAGGAAGAGCGCTGTCAGATACGAAATCCACTGCGCCACCATCGCCTCCTGACCGTCGCCGATCTTCATCAGGTCTATCAGCGCGGGGCGCGCCGCGATGGGGAACAAGCCCATCTCCAAACCGTCGAACATCCAGCCCAGCAAGGCGGCGAACAAAACCAGCCATTGCGCTTTTCCAAGGGGTTTGCTTTGCGGTGTGCTCATGATGTTCCGATGATAGGTTTACGGTGGCCGTCCACGGTTGCAGCGATTGCTGCCGCGCAGTGTGGCGGTTCGAAGGAGTTTTTTCAATACTACTGCGGTTGGAGCGAACACTTTTTTGATGCCGCGTGCCGTGTGGGTCGGGTAATGTTCTCCGGCACCGGCGCAGAAGCCCAAACGAAGGAGTCGCTAGCAAGATGAGAAACATGCTGATGATTGTGGCGGGCGCAGTGATGGCGTTCGCGGTTCAAGCAGAAGATGCGTTTCGCTGGACCGAGCAGCCCGGCGGCAAACTGGAGCTGACCGAGAACAACAGGCCGGTGCTCGTGTTCAACTACGGCCTGCAACTCAAGGAGGGTGTGAAGGAACAGTTTCGCCGCGCCGACTATTTTCACCCGATCTATGACCTCGACGGTGTCATCATCACCGAGGATTTCCCGAAGGACCACTTCCATCATCGCGGTTTGTTCTGGGGCTGGCCGGAGGTCACCGTCGGCGGCAAGACCTACGACCCGTGGGCGTGCGTGGGGATGCAGCAGCGATTCAAGCGTTGGATCACGCGCGAGGCCAAGTCCGACTGCGCTGTGCTCGGTGTCGAGAACGGCTGGTTCCTTGGGGGCCAATCGGTCATCCGTGAGACGGTGGAGGCGCGAATCCATCGGTGCAACGACACGGGCCGTGCGATGGACGTAGCCATAACGCTGGAGGCCGAAAAAGAGCCGGTGAGCATGAGTGGACGTCACGTAGGCAACAAAGGCTATGGTGGTTTCACGCTACGCGTCGCGCCCCGCCGCGACCCGTCGGTTTCGCTGCCGACGGGGCGCGTTGAAAAGGACGCGATCCAGGTCAAGGCTCCATGGGCGGATTACTCTGCCAAGTTTGGCACGGGCGCCGCGGTCAGCGGTGTGGCCATTTTCGATCATCCGAAGAACCCGTGTCACCCGACGACGTGGATGACGCGTTACTACGGCGTGTTGAACCCGACGTGGCCCGCGCTTGAGACCGCCAAGCTCGAGCCCGGCAAGCCCGTGACGCTTCGCTATCGCCTTTGGATTCATCGAGGGGACTGCGCAGCGGGGAAGGTGGCGCAGGCACACGCGGAGTGGCTGGCCGCGAAGTAACAAGCATGTCGTGGGTTGCGTGAATACAGATACCGGGGAACGAACATGAGATCGTGTCTGGCGATGGTCCTGCTAATTGCAGCAGCGGTGGTTGATGCAAATGACGATGCCGATCCGCTCGCGCCATGGCGGAATGGGGTGAAGATTCGACCTGTTGCGACTCAGACGGGCCGGCACACAATACATTCCTATGTGAACACCTGTCCCGAAAGCCCTGACGGCCGTCGGGTGTTGTTCTTTTCCTCAATCACTCGCGATGCGCAACGAGGCGAACTGCGCATCCTTGAAAGAGCGACGGGAGAGGAGAAAGTGCTCGTCCGCAATGTCAACATCGAGGATGCGCATCGCGTCGCGTGCCAACAGTGGGTCTCGGGCGGTCGGCGTGTGGTGTTTCACGACGTGCGGGATGGCGAATGGCTCGTGGCGGTCGTGGATATGGAGTCGGGCAAAGAGCGCGTGCTGGCGCGGCAGCGGCAGCTTTGCTGGGGCCAGCCTCACAGCGACATCGTGCCGATCCATGGCCAGCATTGGAATCCCGGCACGCATCGCGACCTGGAGTTGCTCAATGTCGACACCGGCGGGATTCGCACGGCGGTAACGGCTGACGCAGTGCGGGCCGCATATCCAGAGTTGGTGGGCAAGCTCTTCGGCGAAAAACCGATATCGGTATTTTTCCCGATCCTCAGTCTGGACCTCAAGCGTGTGTTCTTCAAGTTGGCGTCGGTGGGCAAAGACGACTTCCGCAGTTCCAAGGCAAGCGTCCGGTTGGGCTTGGTCTGCTACGATCTGGAGAACAACCGATTCCTTTTTGCAGCCTCGAACTGGGGCCACCCCGCGTGGCATCCCGACTCCCGCACGATCGTCCAAAAAGGCAATTACCTCATCGACAGCACTACTGGCACGACGCGAAGGATACCGGGTTTGCCGGGTTTCCATGGCGACCATCCCACAGCCAGTCCCAACGGCAAACTGGTGGTGACGGATACGACGATGGAGAAATTCGGCGGCAGCGACAAGGAATGGGGTGTGGTGGTGTCGGATATTCGCGGCGGGAATCACCTCATTCTTCACCGTTTCGACAACTCGCGGGGCGCGAAATCGTGGCGGCGGTCGCATCCGCATCCCGTTTTCAGTTCCGACGGCCGGCGCATTTATTTCAACGTCAGCAGTGGTGATTGGACACAACTCCATGTAGCGGAGGCGGGTAGCAGGTAGGCGATCTTGCATCGAACTTCCATCATGAGCAGAGCATTCATGCGTGAATCCGACGACCAGCCTGAGCGCCCCCTGAGCGCGCCGCGCCCGTCAGCGTTGCCGCCGGGCGCGCAGAACTACATCACGCCTGACGGGGCGCGGCGGTTTCAGGAGGAACTGGAACGGCTGGCACAGGAGCGGCAACGACGGTCGGCGATGCCCGAGGAGTTGCGCGAACTGAATCTCCGGATCGGCTATCTTCAACGGCTTTTGGAGTCGGCGGTCGTGACGCCTCCACCGCCGCCCGCGGAGAAGGATCAGGTGAGATTTGGGGCTGCCGTCATGGTTCGCGAGCGCAGCGGCGAGGAGTCGTGCTATCGCATCGTTGGGGTGGATGAAGTGGACATTGATCGCGGCTGGGTGAGTTGGTTGTCGCCGATTGCGAAGGCCATGCTGAACGCGCGACTGGGCGAACGCGTGCGGTTCAAGTCTCCGTCTGGCGAGCAGGAACTGATGATCGTGGCAATCAATTATGAGCAGGTGATGTAACCTGCGAGCCTGTCGCGGGAATCCCGCCCCGGAATGGCGGGCAGCGAAGCTCACCTGGCATTTCTTGCGGCGTCGCAGCAGGGACGAGCGCTTTTTCCTTCGCAAAGCACGGCAAGGGCGGTTTTAATGGCTGGCAGCGAAAGAAATCGAAACTGCGATGGCAACTACGACTCGGCTCAAGATCACAGCGGGCGATGTTTCGCTGGCGGCGACGTTGAACGACAGCGCCACGGCGAAAGAGATTGTGCGCGCACTGCCGATCGAGGCAGGTGCGAACCGCTGGGGCGATGAGATTTATTTCTCCGTCGCAGTCGTTGCCGGCGAGGAGAACCCGCAGGCGGTGGTGGCGGCAGGAGATCTTGCCTACTGGCCGCCGGGGCGCGCGTTCTGTATCTTCTTCGGGCCGACGCCCGCGAGCACGGGTGGCGAAATCCGGCCGGCAAGCGCGGTCAATGTGGTGGGGCGGGTGGTTGGCGACGCAACGCTGTTCAGGCGGGTGCGTGACGGTGATCGGGTAAAAATCGAATTGGCATGAGACGGCGAGCTTCATGGGAAATGGGAGACGCGGGTGGCTTGGGCTGGCTGGGCATGCCCACGAACGCTGTTCGCGCGTTGCTGATCGCCAATCTGGCTGTGTTTGCTCTTCAAACGCTGTTGCTGGTGACGAGCAATCTCATCCGCGGCGATGGGCTGTGGCATTTGCAGTTTGACCGTATCTTCGCGCTGAGCGGCGGTGGACTGCGTTCCGGCATGGTCTGGCAGCTCGGCACCTACATGTTTCTGCACACTGCCAACATCCTGCACATCCTCTTCAATCTTCTCGCGCTCTGGATGTTTGGACGGGACGTGGAAGAGCAGATCGGGACGCGGGGGTTTCTGCAACTTTACTTTGTCGGGGGTCTCGTGGGCGCGGTGTGCTGGCTCGCGTTCAACTGGCAGGGCCAGGGGCTGTTGCTGGGCGCGTCGGCGGGGGTGTATGCGGTTTGCATCGCTTTTGCCACGCTGGTGCCGGAGCGGATGATCACGATGCTTTTGTTCTTCGTGGTGCCGGTGACGATGAAGGCGAAGTGGTGGGCGTGGATTGCGGTCGCACTGCTGGCCTACGCTTCGGTGGCGGAGACGAATTCCGGCATCGCGCATCTGGCGCACGTTGGCGGCGCCGTGGTCGGTTATGTGTTCATCAAGTGGCTTGGATGGGGCGAGACGTCCCGATTTGTCGAGGCGCTTCGAGCTGCGGCGCGGCCTGTGACGCGTCTTTTTGAAGAGCGGCGGCGCAGGGAGAGCATGCCGCCGGAGGAGTTCATCAGCACGCAAGTGGACCCGATCCTCGACAAGATATCGCGGCAGGGAATCCACAGCCTGACGCGCGAGGAACGCCGAATTTTGCAGCAAGCCCAGGTGAAGATGAAGGAGCGCTCGCAAAGTCCGCCTCCGTCGGACCCACCACGGCAGTGAATGAAAACACCACCGCTATCGCTGCCCGATGTCATTGAACGTGCCTGCCGCAGTGCGGCCGATGTTGAACGCGCGCGGCTGAATTTCCAACGCCTGCTCGATGGCGCGCCAGACCGGGATGCGCTGGCGCAGCGACTCGATCAAAGCGGGTGGCTGCTGCCCGTGTTGGCAGTGGGTTTCGGAGCGTCACAGCCCATCGGTGACACGCTGGTGCGGCATCCTGAATATCTGGAGTGGTTGTTGACCGACGTGCAGTTCGACGAAGGGCGGTCCAAGGTGGCGTTGACACAAGACGCGAGCGCCGCTGTCGAGATCGCATTGCCGGGGATGAAGCTGAACGCGCTGCGGCGGTTCAAACAGCGCGAGATGGCGCTCATTGGCCTGCGCGACCTGGCCGGCCGCGCCAACCTTGTGCAGGTTGTAGCGGAGGTTTCCAATCTCGCCGACGTGTGCCTGAAAGAGGTGCTGGCGATTCATTGGCCGGAACTGACCGCGAAATATGGGGAGCCGTCAAATCGCGATTTCGCGATCATCGCCCTGGGCAAACTCGGCGGCCGGGAGTTGAACTATAGCAGCGACATTGACCTGATGTTTCTCTACGGCGCGGACGGCGACACGATGCGCGACGGCCGCCGCACGATGTCCAATGAGCAGTTCTTCACCAAGCTTGCGGAGATGATTGTCGCCTCCGTGAGTGCGCGCACGACGGAGGGCGACCTGTTCCGTGTGGATATGCGGCTGCGGCCCGAGGGCAACGCCGGCGCGCTGGTCCGCACCGTGGAGAGTTGCGAGGACTACTACGCGAGCCGTGGCGAGACGTGGGAGCGGATGATGCTCATCAAGGCCCGCTGCTGCGCCGGCAGCGCGCATCTAGTGGAGGAGTTTCTTGAGACGATTCATCCATTCCGGTTTCCGCGTTACATCAGTGAGGAGGTGCTCGGCGAGATTGCGTTGATCAAGCAGCGCATCGAACGCGAGATCGTCGGCGACGCGAGACTGACGCGGCACGTGAAGCTTGGCGTCGGCGGCATCCGCGAAATCGAGTTCGTCGCGCAGACGCTGCAACTGCTCCACGCCGGCCGCAGCCCGTTTCTACAGACGGCAAACACGCTTGAAGCGCTCCAGAAACTGAGCGAATACGGCCAACTGCCGCATGACGAGGTGAGCGACTTGAGCGCTGCCTATCATTTCCTTCGCACCGTCGAACATCGTCTGCAAATGGAGGCGGGGCTGCAAACACATACCATTCCAACTGACCGGACGGCTGTATTGCGTCTGGCGCGCTCGCTGGGATTTGAAACAGTCCTCGAGTTTGAGAAAAAACTGTCCACCCATACCCGGCGTGTCCGCCAGGTGTATGATCGCCTGCTGGGCGCTCCGCGAAACGAGGCCCGTGCGCGCTGGCGCAAGATGTTCGGGGACGAAGCGCGGCAGGCTGAGTTTGTAGGGGCGCTGGCGGTTGCGGGTTTTCATAAACCCGACGCGGCCGCGAAGATCCTCTACCAGATGGCGCGTGGACCCGACCATGTCCATATCTCCGCGCGCACCGGCGCGCTGTTTTCGCGGATCCTGCCGGAAATTCTTCGGGTGGTGAACCCGCGCTCCATTGCGGAGCATCAGGCCGAAGGTGGCGGCACGACGGTCGCGGGCCTGGCGCAGCCGGATGAGGCGCTGAAACAACTCCAGCGGTTTGCGGAGAGCTACGGTTCGCGCGCGATGCTCTTCGAGATGCTCGCGTCGAATCCGAAGATTCTCGACCTGTTGCTGAGGCTCTTCGACAACAGCCGGTTTCTGGCGGATGTCGTCGTGCGGCGGCCGGAGTTGTTTGAAGAGGTGACACGTCCCGACATCGTCCGGCGCTACAAAACGCGCGCTGATGTGCTGGAAGAACTGCGCGGCACGCGCGGCCGGCGCAAACCGGAGGACTGGATTCGTATCTACAAACGCGCCGAGTTGTTGCGCTGTGGGGTGCGCGATGTGCTCGGTCTCAGCGATCTGGAAAAAGTCCACGATGAGCAGTCGACGTTGGCGGAGGCTTGCGTGGATTTCGCGCTGGCGGCGTGCCTGAAGGAGATGAAGACGCCGCGCCTGCGGTTCGCAATCATCGGTGTGGGCAAGTTCGGCGGCCACGAGCTGAGTTATGGCGGTGATCTTGACGTGCTTTTCATCACACAGGGTGGAGTGAAGGGGACGAATGCCGCCGTCGCGCTGGCGAAACGGCTGATCGAATTCATGGGCCGCCAGACCGACGAAGGCTCCGTCTATGCGCTCGACGCGCGATTGCGGCCGGATGGCGACAAGGGCGTGCTGGCGCAATCCCTCGATGTCTATGCGGCCTATTACGAAAAGCGGGCGTTGTTGTGGGAGCGGCAAGCGCTGACGAAGGCGAGGTTCATTGCCGGTGATGCCGCGCTCGGACGGCAGTTTCAGCGGTTTGTGGAGAAGGCCATCTATTCGCGGGCGTTGACGGACGCGGAACTGGCCGAGATCGCGCGGATGCGGACGCGCGTTGAGCGTGAACGCAGCGACGCGAAGCAGATGGAGCTGAACCTCAAGACCGGCGCGGGCGGAATTATCGAGGTCGAGTTCATCGTGCAGGCGCTCCAGTTGCGGCACGGTGCGGCGCATCCGGCGGTTCGTCGGCCGCATACGCTGGAGGCGCTTGGCGAATTGGGGAAGATCGGCGCGCTTACGGAGGAGGAGGTGCGCCACCTGCGCGAAGACTACATGGTGCAACGCCGCATTGAACTGGTGCTGCGGCGTCTTCAGAACACCTCCTCGTCGTGCCTGCCTGCGGTGCCGGAAGAACAAGCGGCCATGGCATGCCGTCTGGGCGCTGCATCATTGGAAGAATTCTGGAAGATCTATCGCGCGGCGCGACAGCGAGTGCGGGCGCTTTACCAGAAGGTGTTTGGCGTCAACTGAGCAAGGCTCACTGCGGCGACTCGGGTTCTGCCTGCGCCAGTTCTGTCAGCTTGGCGATGGCTGCCTGTGCGGCGCGTGTTTCGGCTTCCTTCTTGCTCTGGCCGGCGCCGCGTCCGAGTTCCTTGCCGTCAAACTCGACGACCGACTCAAAACGCTTCGCGTGATCAGGTCCACTCTGGTTTGTGATGCGATAGAGCGGGTTCCTGCCGTGGCGCTCCTGAATCATCTCCTGCAACATGCCCTTGGGATTGTCGCTGTCAGGGCCGGCTTCCAGCTGGCTCAATTCCGGTTGGAGTTGAGCGAGCACAAACCGCCGGGCCGCTGCGAAGTCGCCATCGAGATAGATCGCCCCCACGACCGACTCGAAAGCGTCCGCGAGGTTCGAGGCGCGCGACCGGCCGCCACTGGCCTCTTCGCCCTTACCCAAATGAAGATAATCTCCCAGCGACAACACGCGGGCCAGATGGCACAGCATGTGACGGTTGGCAAATCGAGCGCGCAGCTTGGTTAATTCGCCTTCGTTCGCGATGGGAAAACGTTCGTAAACAACCTCTGTCAGCGCAAGTTGAAGGACCGCGTCACCGAAGAATTCCAGCCGTTGATTGTCAGTGGTGGGCTTGGGCACGGCAGAATGGTTCGGGACGCTCTCGTGGAGCACCGAACGATGTGTGAGCGCCTCGCTCAACAGTTCAATCCGCCGGAACTGATGACCGAGGCGTTCCTCAAGCTGCTTGAGGTCGGCCACGGACTCAAGCTATCGCATGGCCCCCGCAATGCCAAGCGAAGAAATCCTGACGATGTCGAAGTTCGGGCGCCATAAAGAGCGGGGTGGGGGAGACATGCCGGAATGCCCCGCGCTCCAAGCCGTTACTTCGCTCTCGGATGAAATTGGTAATGCACGCTCTTGAGGCGGTGGCTGTCCACGTGGGTGTAAATCTGCGTTGTGGAAATGTCGGCGTGACCCAGCATTTCCTGAATCACGCGAAGGTCGGCGCCGTTTTCCAGAAGGTGCGTGGCAAAACTGTGCCGCAGCATATGCGGGCTGACATGCTTGGCGATGCCTGCTCGCTTGGCGCAGATGTCCACGAGTTTCCACAAGGTTACGCGGCTCAGTTGCCGGCCGCGGTTGCTCAAGAACACGGCGCTGGGTGTGTGGGGCCGCACCAGCTTCGGACGCATCCGGTCCAGATACAGTTTCAGGCGTTCCAACGCCTGTCGACCGATCGGAACGATGCGCTCCTTGTTGCCCTTGCCAATCACACGCAGGAAGCCGGACTCGAAATTGATGTTCTCCAACTTCAGCGAAGCCAGTTCAGACGCGCGCAACCCGCTGGCATACATGACTTCGAGGATCGCCTGGTCGCGCACCGCACGCGGATCGTCGCCTGTCGGCAGTTGAAGCAGCTTATCCACGTCCATCACCGAGAGCGACTTGGGCAGCGCCTTGAATTTGCGGGGGCGGTCGATGAGTTCGGCCACATTGGACGGCACGAAACGGTTGGCGTAGAGAAAGCGGAAGAAGACGCGGATGGCAGCCAATTCCAGCAGGATCGAGTTGAGGGCCATCTCCCGCTTGCGTTGGTAGAGCAAATAGTCGGTGATGTGCTGTGGCACAACCTCGCCCCATCGGGACACGTTGCGACCCTGCAGGTAGCCGGCGAACTGCGTCAGCATCCGACGGTAAGTATCCTGCGTATTCTTGGCGTGCCCGCGCTCCAAGGTTACGTGGGTGATGAATTCGTCTATGAGCGCCTGCATGAAAAGTGAAGAGTTGTGAATGAAGAGTTAAGAGTGTCTGCGACTCTTCACTGCTTGCTCTCCACTCTTAACTGATCAATTCAGTCCCGGTGATCCGCCGATATGCCTCAAGATACTTCTCACTCGTCTTGGCAACGATTTCCGCGGGCAATACCGGTCCCGGCGGTGTTTTGTTCCAATCGAGCGTTTCGAGATAGTCCCGCACGAACTGTTTGTCGAAACTTGGCTGGCCGCGGCCGGGTTGGTATTCACTTGCCGGCCAGAAGCGCGAGCTGTCCGGCGTCAGCACTTCGTCGATGAGAATCACTTCTCCGTCCGGCAGCAGGCCGAACTCGAATTTCGTGTCGGCGATGATGATCCCGCGCTCGCGCGCAAAGGCGCGCGCCCACTTGTAGATGGCCAGCGAGGCGTCATGCACACGCGTGGCGAGCGCCTCGCCCAGAACCTTGGCCGCCTGCCTCTGGCTGATATTGATGTCGTGACCGCTCTCTGCCTTCGTGGATGGCGTGAAAATCGGCTCGGGCAACTCTGACGATTCGAGCAGACCGGAGGGCAGCTTGACACCGCAGACGCTCTGGCTCTGCTTGTATTCCTTCCAGCCGGAGCCGGCGAGGTAACCGCGCACGATGCATTCCACCGCCAGCGGTTTGCATTTCCGGACGATCATGGCGCGCCCTTCAAGTTGCTGGCGATACGACTGCAACTCGGGGGGGAAGCCGGCGAACTCGGTCGTCAGGACGTGATTGGGGATGATATGAGCGATCTTTTCAAACCAAAACTTCGAGATGGACGTGAGAACACGCCCCTTGAGTGGAATGCCTGTGGGCATGATCACGTCGAAGGCCGAGATGCGGTCGGTGGCGAGAAACAGCAGCCGGTCGCCGAGGTCAAAAATCTCGCGGACCTTGCCGCTGCGGAGTTTCTTCAGACCGCGGATATTGATGGTCAGGAGGGTCTCGCTTGGGTTTGTCATGGCGGCAAGATTCTAGCGATGAATCGTGAAACGGGAAGCGCAAAACGCAAGGAAGGGCGGTGGTCTTTCTGTGCGCGAGGTTCGCAGAGCTGGGGAAGTTACTGGGGGGCGCTGCCGGAGCGGGTGAAGGTATTGATGATCTGGATGCCGGCCTGGTTGGCGGCATCCACGACAGAGATGATGACGTCGAGTGTGGTTTTCTGGTCGGCGCGCATTTCCACGACGATATTCGGATTTTGAAGCTTCGCGGCGCGCAGCCGCTCGATGAGCTGGTCAGCGGCCACGGGCTGCGCGTTGAGAAACATCTTGCCGTCGGGTGAAACAGTAAGCACCAAGCCTTGTTCGCGTTTGACCTCCTTGCCAGTCTTGGACTTCGGCAGAGTGATCTGGACGGCCGGCTGGCGCATGAAGGTCGTGGTGACCAGCAGGAAGATCAGCAACACCACCAGGATGTCGATGAGCGCGACGATGATGATCGTCGGGGGGCGGCGGTGTTTGGAGTAGAACTTCATGGAAGATCGAAGCCGGGGAGGCGGACTACTGGATGCTGACGGAACGCGAGCCCGGCCGGTGGTTGGCGTCGCCGTTGATTTCGCGATAGAGCTTGCTCAACAGGTCGCTCAACATGCTTTCCATCTCCACAATCATGCGCTCGATTTTGCGGTTGAAGTAGCTCCAGCCTATGAGCGCGACGATGGCCACGAGCAGGCCGAAGAAAGTGCAGTTCAGAGCCTGGCTGATGCCAACGCCCATCATGTTCGTGCTGCCGTCGGCCGTCACTTGACCGATGCTGATGAAGAGTTCCTTCAAGCCGCCGATGGTGCCGAGCAGGCCAAGGAGGGGCGAAATGCCGACGACCACCTCCAGAGAGATGAGGCCGTGTTCGAGTTTCACCGCTTCGCTGCGGGCGCGCGTTTGGACAGCGTCGATGTTCTGGGTATGTGGCCAGTCGAGATGGTTAAGGGCGACGCGGACGATGGCTCCGAGGGCGGTGGTGTCGTTGTCAGCGAGCACGGAGAGACGGTCGGCGTTTTCGCCTGGCCGGAGCTTTTCAATTGCGGCGGCGAGGGCGGGACTCATGACATGTTTGCGGCGCAAGGCCAGGCTGCGTTCAATGATGACGGCCAGGGCGACAACCGATGCGATGCAGAGCGGCACCATGACGGGGCCGCCCTCGCGGAAGAAACTGATCAACCAACTCCACATGTTCTACCTTT
>Ga0265297_10010465_pt1 | contig 11655 bp, 8 predicted proteins | sample Munlanlwell13791_FD_192502 | JGI IMG/M metagenome (GOLD analysis project Ga0265297, IMG submission 192502) | Leachate microbial communities from a municipal landfill in Southern Ontario, Canada - Leachate well 137-91 | ecosystem: Engineered > Solid waste > Landfill > Unclassified | place...
CTCAGATGCGGTACTGATCGTCCTCAGGGCCGCGATCCCTGCTGCTTCATTGGCATTATGCCTGGCTCGTAGCAAGTTAGGAATTGCTATTGCGGCTAATAGAGAAATGATTGCGACGACTATCATTATTTCTACGAGCGTGAAACCATGCCTGCTTCTTAACTTAAGCATGTTACTACCCCCTTTCTTCCCTTGATGGTTTATAGTTATAAGATAATAACCTTAAGGAGTATATCATACGAAATTGCCGCTGTCAAGGGAGCCAGGGCAAACCCTCTCATACCCCTAAGTAAAGTATACCCTATTTCCAGCCAATAGTCCAGAGGAAGCGGCCTAAAAAGCCAACCCGCCTTCTATCTAAGTTGACAAAACGAGTATTACTCCTTTTGTCAACTTGGGTTTACTTGGATTTACTTTTAGCATAAAACTTTCCAAGTATCTTTTAATGGGAAATTATTTCCGTGAGCTTGAACACGGGCAGGAACATGGCGATGACTATACCGCCTATGACTACGCCCAAAAAAGCTATGATGAGCGGCTCTATGAGGCTGGTGAGCCCGCTCACGGCCGCGTCAACCTGGTCATCGTAGAAATCCGCGATTTTACTGAGCATCTTTTCTAACTCGCCTGTCTGCTCCCCGACGTTTATCATCCTGACTACCATTGGCGGGAACGCGCCGCTCTTTGCCAGGGGCTCGGCGATATTCTCGCCCTCTTTTATGCCTTTACGGACATCGTCTATCGCCCTTTCTATGACCGTGTTTCCGGATGTCTTGCCGACTATTTCCAAGGATACCAATATGGGCACGCCGCTTTTCACCAGCGTGGCGAGTGTCCTGGTGAATTTCGCGACGGCGACCTTCCTGAAAAGCTGGCCCAGCACAGGCAGTCTTAAAAGCAGGACATCCACATTATGCCTGCCCTGCGGGGTCTTTATGTACCTGGCCAAGGCGAACACGAAAACCACGCCTCCCGCGAGCACGTATAAAAACATCTCGCGTATGGTATCGCTTATCAATATCAGGATCCTGGTTGGTAAAGGCAATGTCCCGCCGAGCATGGAGAATATGCCTTTAAATGTCGGGATGACCTTTAAGAGCATGACGAGTGTTATCAGAAACGCCATCGTGACGACAACGGCGGGATATACCAGGCTTGATTTTACCTTCCTCTGCAGCATGTTTGTCTTTTCCAGGTAAGTGGCCAGACGATCAAGGATATCATCCAGGGCACCGCTCGACTCACCGGCCCTCACCATGTTTATATAAAGCGTGGAAAAGACATTCTGATGTTTCCCGAGCGCGTCCGACAGACTTGACCCCGTTTCTATGTCGTCTCTCACCTTCGCGACTATGCTTTTAAAATTAGGTTTCTCTATCTGCTCGCACAGGATATCCAGCGCCTGGACCAGCGGTATGCCGCTGTCAACCATGGTGGCCAACTGCCTGGAAAAGATCACGATGTCCTCTAATTTTACCTTGCTGGCCATGCCGGGACCGATTTTTTTCTTGGCCGCCTCGTCTATGGAAATTATGATAAGGCCTTTTTTTCTGAGCGCCTCCACCAGGAGCGCCTTGTCGGAATATTCCAGCACGCCGCTTACTGTCCTGCCAGTGGTTTCTTTCGCTACGTATCTAAAATTCGGCATCTCATTCCTCTCCTGTCACGCGCAGCACCTCTTCCATGCTGGTTACGCCTTGCTGATATTTTTCCATGGCGTCCTGACGCAACGTCTTCATCCCTTTCGAGGCCGCGTATTTTCTTATGTCTTCGAGCGAGGCGTTGTCTATTATCATCTCACGTATCTTGTCGTCCACCAAAAATACCTCCAGTATCGCTATCCTGCCATAATAACCCGTGGAAGAACACTTGCTGCACCCCTTACCCTTGCAGGACTTACAAACCACCCTGCACAAGCGCTGGGCGGCCACGAGTATCACGGAAGAAGCGATTAAGAAAGGCTCTATGCCCATGTCGACCAAGCGGCTTATCGCGGTAGGCGCATCGTTGGTATGCAGGGTGCTCAGGACCAATTGCCCCGTAAGAGACGCCTTTATCGCTATGTCGGCTGTCTCGGAATCCCGTATCTCGCCTATCATTATCACGTCCGGGCTCTGCCTCAAAAGCGAACGCAGGCCGCTCGCGAAACTAAGGCCTATCTCGTGATTGACGGGTATCTGGGTTATCCCCTCGACCTGATACTCAACAGGGTCCTCTACCGTTATGATATTTTTTTCAGGCGTGTTCATCTGATTTAACACCGAATAAAGCGTTGTCGACTTGCCGCTGCCCGTAGGCCCGGTCACGAGGATCATGCCGAACGGTTTCGCGATGGCTTCCTTGAACCTGGCCAGCGTGTCCAGCGAAAACCCCAGGGCGTCAAGCCCTATGGAAAGATTGGATTTATCCAAGGCCCTCATAACCACCTTCGAACCGAACGCCGTAGGCAGGACAGATACCCTGAAATCCACCTCTTTCCTGTTAAGACGTATCTTGAACCTCCCGTCCTGCGGCAGGCGGAATTCCGTAATGTCCATGCCGGACATGATCTTGAGCCGCGCGAGGACCGCGTTCTGATTTTTCTTCGGGATGCGCAGGGCCTCCTGGAGATTTCCGTCTATCCTGTACCTCACGCGCAGGCCGCCTTCCTCTGATTCCACGTGTATGTCGCTCGCCCTCTTCTTGAGCGCCTCCACGATGATCAAATTCACTATCTTCACGATAGGCTGGGTCTCGCCTTCAAGGGCGCTATCGCTTATGTCATATTCCTCTTTCGCGGAGCTCACAAGCTCCAGGCCGCTTTCCTCACTGCTTTTAATTATGGAAGAAAGAGACCTGTCGCGCGTGGCGTAAAATTTATCTATCGTCTCCAATATCTCTGTCTCCGTGGCCATGACAGGCTCTATGTTAAATTTGGTAAGGGTCTTCAGGTCGTCCATCGCGAATATGTTCAGCGGATCAGCCATGGCCACTATCAAGGTATTCGCCAGCTGGCATATGGCGACCGCCCTGTATTTTCTCGCCATCGCCTCCGGGATCAAACCCATGCATTCCTTTTCTATTTTATACCTTGAGAGATTTATCGCCGGGACGTTCAACTCCCTGCTCATTATGAACATCAGGTCCTTCTCGCTCAGCATGCCTTCCCTGACCAGTATACGGCCGAGAGAACCGCCCTCGTGCGACTGCAATTCCCTCGCGCGTTCGAGGTCTTTCTCTTTTATGAGCTTGTTATCGACCAACGACTCCACTATTCGATCTCTTAGAGATTTAGACATGCCCTACTCGTCTCCCGGCGTCACCCTGAGTATCTCTTCCAGACTCGTGACGCCCTGCGCGACCTTTGAAATACCGTCTTCCCTTAACGTCCTCAGTCCTTCCCGCCTCGCGACCTGCTTGATCTCGCTTTCTCTGCCGCGCCTCAATACAAGGTCTCTTATGGCCGGGGTCATCACCAGGATCTCGCATATCCCGACCCTGCCGGAATATCCCATGCCCCTGCATTCATTACATCCCTTCGCCCTGTAAAAAGACACATCTTTATATTTTTTCACGTCCACGCCGAGCCTGGAAACCAGGCCTTCGTTTGGCTTGTATTTCTCTCTGCATTTAGGACAGATCTTGCGCACCAGGCGCTGAGCGACTATGGAAATCAATGAGGCGCTTATTAAAAAAGGTTCGCATCCCATGTTCACGAGCCTCACCACCGAGCCGCACGCCGTCGTGGTATGCAGCGTGCTCAGCACCAGATGTCCGGTGAGCGCTGATTTTATCGCTATGTCAACCGTGTCAAAATCCCGTATCTCCCCTATCATTATCACGTCAGGGTCCTGCCTCAATATGGACCTCAACGCGCTCGCGAACGTGAGGCCGACCTCGGAACGCACGGAGACCTGATTCACGCCTTCTATCTGATATTCGATAGGATCTTCCACTGTTATCAAATTCTTCTCCTCGGTGTGAACGTACTTCAACAGAGAATAAAGCGTCGTGGTCTTGCCGCTGCCCGTGGGCCCGCATACCAGTATCATGCCGTGCGGCCTGGAGGCGCATTGTTTGAACTTGCCCACCTCGATATCATCAAACCCTAATTTCTCTATGTCAAGCATGGCCTGGGATTTGTCCAGGACCCTGAGGGCGACCTTTTCCCCCCTGCTGGAAGGAAGGATGCTCACCCTGAAATCAACCTCGTTAGCCTTGAGCCTCAATTTAAATCTCCCATCCTGAGGCAGGCGGCGCTCCGCTATGTTTAGCTCAGACATCACCTTTATGCGCGATACTATCGATTCCTGCATGCTGAGTGAAATGGATTCCGCCTCCTTCAACACCCCGTCCACCCTGTAGCGTATGCGCAGGGCCTTCTCCATCGGTTCTATCAAGATGTCGCTCGCCCTTGTCTTTATGCCGTTTTCCAGGATCATGTTTGTCAATTTCACCACAGGCGCCTCTTCCACCAGTTTGTATAACCTGGCGGAATCGACTTTTTCCTTTCCGGCCTCCTCTTCCTGGATGATCTCCAGGTCCTGGGTCTTTATGTCCTTCATCAATTCCTCGATCGCGTCGTGCGTGTATTCGCCGTAATGCTGTTCTATCACATCCTGCAGCTCCTTTTGAGACGCGATCACGGTGCCTATCTCAAACCCGGTGAGCGAACGCAAGTCGTCTATAGCGAAGACGTTCAACGGGTCAGAGGTCGCCACCGTAAGCATGTTGCCTACTTTGGAAACAGGTATCATCTGATATTTTTTTACCACTTCCGAAGGGATCAGTTTTAAAAGTTCCGGATCCAGCTTGAACCTGGAAAGAATTATAGGAGGGATCCCAAGGCCCTGGCTCAACGCGGACATGAGGTCTTTTTCGCTTATGAAGCCTGACTGCACCAGGATACTCCTGATAGAGCCGCCTTTTTCCTTTTGCTGCTTGAGCGCCTTATGAAGTTCTTCCTTGGAAATGACCTTATTGTCTATCAATAGTTCCGCTAATCTATCTTTTAAAGAGGGCATGATTACTTATAATATTTCTCTATGGCTTTCTTGATATCCGTACCCGTGCTTACAAAGATCTGCACATACAGACCGGAAAGAAGCGCGATATCCTCCACCGCCTGCGTGTTCAGCGGATTAGACATGGCGATTGTCAGATTAGTACCGATCTTATCGATCGGGATGAGGCAATACTGGAACGCCACGTTTTTCGGTATGATCTTCACCACCTCAGGATCTATCTCGTAATTTTCCAAAGGCAGGTACGGAAAACCGTACTGCGCCGTGATGGCCTGCGCTATCGCCTCTTCCGTGGCGTAACCAAGATCAACGAGGATCTGACCTATGAGTCCGCCCTTTTCCTTCTGCACGCCCAGGGCGCGCTCAAGCTGATCTTTAGTCAGGATCTTGCGCTCTATCAATAACTCGCCTAATTGTTTGGATATGACCCTGCCCGCCATTATTTCTCCCTGAGCATCCTCTCGAGGTCCTGCACCTCCGTGGTGCTGGCCAGCGCCTCTTCGGATGTAATCTCGCCGCGTTTATATAAATCGAACAACGCCTGGTTCATGGTCTGCATGCCGTCCTTCTGCCCGGTCTGGATCAGGGAATACACCTGGTGTATCTTCGCCTCCCTTATCAGGCTCCTCATGGCGTGGTTTGTCACCAGGCATTCCACGGCAAGGACCCTCCCCTTGCCGCTGGCGCGGGGCAATAACTGCTGGGATAGCGCGCCTAACAGCACGAAAGAAAGCTGTGTCCTGACCTGCGCCTGCTGTCTCGCCGGGAACACGTCGACAATCCTGTTGATGGTCTGAACGCTGTCCGAGGTATGAAGGGTGGCGAAAACCAGATGGCCCGTTTCGGCGATCACGAGGGCCGCCTCTATCGTCTCCAGATCCCTCATCTCCCCTATCAATATGACATCGGGATCTTCTCTCAGGACATGCTTCAGGGCCTGCGTGAAAGAATGCGTATCGCCCCCGACCTCCCGCTGATTTATTATCGACTTCTTGTTGGAATGCATATATTCTATGGGATCCTCGACTGTTATTATGTGGCAATCTCTCTCGGTATTGATGCTGTCTATCATCGAGGCGAGCGTGGTGGATTTTCCGCTGCCGGTAGCTCCGGTAACAAGCACGAGCCCCTTTTCTCTCCTGCAGAAATCCCTGGCCACTTTTATCGGGAGGCCGCATTCCTCAAAGTTCATGATCCTGAAAGGCAATACCCTTATCGCGGCCCCGACACATCCTCTCTGAAAAAAAATATTCACCCTGAACCTGCTCAGACCCTCTATGGTAAAAGCGAAATCCAGCTCTTTATCCCTCGCGAGCCTTTCTTTCTGGTCATTCGTCAATATGGAATACACGAGGTCTTTCGACGTCTCCGCGTCCATGTTCTTTGAATCCATGGCGATAAGCCTGCCGTTCAGCCTCATGTACGGCGGGGCGTCCGCGCCCAGATGCAGGTCGGAAGCGCCCTTGTGAACAGCGTCCCTTAAAAGTTCTTTTAAATCCCTGGCCATCGCTCCCCCTTTTTTCTCAAACCACGACCCTGTTTTTTCCAAGCGACTTCGCGCTTCTCATGAGCCTCTCGGCCTTATCTATTAATTCTTCGGCGCTTGAACCGTCTATGGGATTTTCGCTTACCCCTATGCTGACGGTAACACGCTTGTCCGTCTTTATGATCTTCGCCAGGCCTTCCTCCACCTTTTTGCGTATCTCCTCGGCCTTGGCCGCCGCCTGTTTCTTGTTTTTTTCAGGCATGACCACCGCGAACTTATCTCCTTTTAACCGGCCGATCCTGTCCACCTCGGTCACAGAGAGCTTCAATATCTCGGCTATCGTCCTTAAAAGCATCTCTGACTTTGTCTCGCCGAAAGCGCCGTGAAACTCCTTGAAATTATCCACGTCTATGAGCAGGTAACCGCATGGCCTCTGATACAGCATGGCCCTCTTTATCTCCTCGTCAAGCCGCGACCTGGTGTAATTCTCATTATATAGCCCTGTCAATTCATCCTTTATGGCCAGCTCCCTGGCCCTCTTGAGCAGCATGCTGTTTTCCACCGCTATCGTGATCTGCTTGACAAAGACGTTCAGGAGTTCCTGCTCGTCTTCCGCGAAGACAAAGTCCTTCTTGTTATTCCCGACAAAAATGGCCCCGCCCACCCTGCCGGCCACGTGCAGAGGCATCATTATGATATTCCTCAATCCCAGCGCGGCGCCAAGATTAGACAGGACGCCGGTTGTCACGGTCCTCGAACTGTCCAGCGCCGCGATCTGCGTCGAAAGCTCGATAGGCCTTATTTTTATTTTAGAGAAAACGCCGGCGTCCATGTCAGGGCCGCAGACCAGATTAAATTCATCAGGATGCCCCTCCTTGACCAGAAGCAGAAATACCTTGGCGTCATCTTCCAAGTCCGATATCTTCTCCAATATAAAACTCAACGTCGAATCAAGCTCCGCGGAAGAAGAGATAAGATTCCCTATCTGCAAAAGACCTGACAGCGCCAGGACCTTTTTGTTTATCTCTATGTTTATCGTCTTTGTCTTCTCGCCGTATGTCTTTAACTCATCCATGTTGTCCTTGATCTTCTGCGTCATGATATTCAGAGACTTGCTCAAATCGCCTATCTCGTCTTCCCTGTCCATCTCTATGATCTTGGTCACGTCTCCGCTCGCTATGACCCTCACGTCATCCGCTATTTTTATGACAGGGTCTATCATCTGCTTTGTAACATAAAGCCCCAACAAAGAGATGACCACGCTTATAACTAATATAAAACTTATATTACCCAGAGATAGACCCAAAAACAGCTTGATATTAGGGAATATGTAAGTAATCACGAGCCAGCCGCAGATCAATAGAGGTATCAAGGACGTCAGGGAAAACGCTATCATTGTCTTGTATCTCAACCCTTTCGGGACTATGGACAGATTTTTAAAAGAATGCCGCATGCTTACCTCCAAGTATAACAAACAGTATACAATAAAATACGGGTAAATTCAAGTAGCGGGCGGTTTCAAGCCGATGGTTACGGTTCCAATTTTACGAAACCCCAAGGCAAATCCTCGGCAGGCCCTCTTTTACTCAGATAAGGCCCCGGATCAATCCCCGCCTCCTGCAAAGATTCTTCCCATGTCCCGTAATTAAAACGCTCTGTCCAGGCCTGCGCCCTGGCGCCCTTCTGCCAGACCCTGAATATGACTTCTCCCACGGCCCTGTCGCCCCTGGCCAGGATTGCCTCGACCCTGGACATCTCGGCGCTGTGAAAATCGACCTTTACGCCCTTGCCTGATACCTGCGACCTGATACCTGACGCCAAGCGCTGTTGTTTTTCCCTCAGCACGTCCAGGCCCTCCATGCCCTCTCTCTCAAAGTCAGAATGCGGCTTTGGTATAAAAGGGGACACGCTGAGATTCGAGCGCTTTATTTTCGATACCAGTCCTACTATGGCGTCCAGGTCTTCGCGCGTCTCGCCGGGCAGGCCTATCATGAAATACAGTTTTACTTTTTTCCATCCGGAACGCAGTGCCAGCGCCGATTTCTCGACGATCTCCTTGTCCTTTATGTCCTTATTTAAAATATCTCTCAGGCGCTCGCTCCCCGCCTCCGGCGCGAATGTCAGGCCCGCCCTTTTGAGGACGTTTATCTTGCCGTGTTCATTGAAACTCCCGACCCTCAGGGAAGGCAGGGATATCTGGACGCCCATGGGCCTGAATTTAGACTCCAGCGCCGCGGCGAGTTCCTCGATATGCGGATAATCCCCGGAGGAAAGAGATAATAACGACAACTCCTCGTATCCCGTATTTTTTATCGACTCCTCCGCGATCTCCATTATCCTTTTTATTGAGCGTATCCGCAATGGCTGGAATATCCTGCGCGCCTGGCAAAACCTGCATTTATGAACGCATCCGCGCATTATCTCTATGCCTATCCTGTCGTGCACGATCTGTATATAAGGCACAACAGGCCTTGTGGGAAAATAGGCGTTGTCCAGGTCCCTGACAATGCGCCTGCGGACCGCTGGCCGCGGGTTGACAGCCGGCACATATACCCCTTCTATCTTCGCCAATTCCCTTAGCGTTTCCGACCTTGTGTCTTTGTGTCTTTGTGTCTTTGTGTCCCTAAGTATTTTTACAATTTCCAAAACAACTTCCTCCGCCTCGCCGATGACGAACGCGTCTATAAAATCCGCCAGCGGCTCCGGATTAAAGGCGCATGGGCCGCCCGCTATCACAAGGGGATGACTGTCGTCTCTCTGGCCCGCGCGCAGGGGCACGCCGCCTAAATCCAGCATGTTCAATACATCGGGGTAATTCATCTCATACTGCAGGGAAAAGCCTATCACGTCGAATTCGCTTAAAGGCCTCCTGCCCTCGAGAGAAAAAAGCCTTTCTTTTCTCGAGCGCAGCTCTGTTTCCATGTCGCCCCACGGAGCAAAAACCCTTTCGCACGCCACGTCTTTCTCGTTATTGAGGATGCCGTATAAAATCCTGAGCCCGAGGTGGCTCATCCCTATCTCGTATATATCGGGAAAACAAAGCGCGAACTTCAGCAAACCGTCTCTTGATTCCTTTCGGACGGAATTCCACTCCATGTTTATGTACCTTCCTGGTTTATACACGCTGTCCAGCATCGGTCCCCCTTAACGGTGTATGGCTATGCTCTCCAGTATCGCCAAGGCCACGATAGTGAATAATAACGATGAACCGCCGTAACTCACGAGCGGAAGCGGCAGGCCCACCACAGGCATGAAGCCCATTGTCATGCTGATGTTCACGAACACCTGCACGCCTATCACGGTAGCCAATCCGGCGGCTGTCAGGACGCCGCACGGGTCGTCCGTCATCCTGGCTATTTCAAAGGCCCTCCTGACCACAACATAATACAAACCTACCAATACCACACCTCCCAAAAACCCCCATTCCTCGCCCGCCGCGGAAAATATAAAGTCGGTGTGGCGCTCTGTCAGAAAATTCAATTGATTCTGCGTGCCGCTGAGCCAGCCCTTGCCAAACGCCCCTCCCGAACCTATCGCTATCCTGGATTGAATAACCGTATAACCCGCGCCCAGAGGGTCCGCATTAGGATTCAGAAACACCATCAGGCGCTCTTTCTGATAATCCTTCAATAAAAACCACGCCAGGGGAGACAGCAGGACGGCGCCCGCTATCATAAAAAATAAATGCTTTAACCTGACGCCCCAGACGTATAAAAGGATAAAAAATATGGGTATGAACATGAGCGAGGTCCCCAGATCCGGCTCCAGCATTACCAGCGCGAAAGGCGGCAGGACGATCAATAAAGACACGAGGATATCCCTGATACCGCCATGAGACCTCCTGCCGGCCAGATACTGAACCAGCGTCATGGTGACAAACAGTTTCGCGAACTCAGACGGCTGCAGGTTAAAAGAACCTATCTCCAGCCACCTCTGCGCGCCCATCCGCCTGCTCCCAAACACGAGAACCGCCGCGAGCAATAAAAGCGTCAAAAAATAAACTACATAACTAAGCCCGACTATCTTTCTGTAATTCACGTTCACGATCACCAGAAACAATAAGGACCCCACGAGAAACCATATTATCTGTTTCAGGACAAAGTCCGAGTTCTTCGCGTACGTGGCGCTGAACAAAAACAAGATACCGAGGATAAAAATGGCCAGTGAAGCGCCCATCAATATCCAATCAAAATTTTTATATCTTTTCATGTGTCCACCAGTACTCAAGCGCCTGCCTCGCGATCTCGGCCGGCAAGTCTCCTCCTGAGCCGCCGCGCTCCAGAAAAACCACAAAACTGATCTCCGGATTTTCCGAAGGCGCGAACCCGGCTATCCAGGCGTGGCTCGGGAGACCCGGCCCCGCCTGCGCGGTCCCTGTCTTGGCGGAGATAGAAAACAAGGCGCTCCTAGCCCTGATCCCGGTCCCGTCAACGTTCCCAACTACCTCTTTCATCGCGTTTTTAACCGCTTCCAGGTTTTCGTTTTTAATCTTCAGTTTTATCGCCTTACGGACACCGGGGCCCGGAGCTCCTTTGCGCCTTATCAGGTGGGGCTCCACCAGATACCCGTTGTTCGCCACGACGCTCACCATGCGCGCGATCTGTAACGGCGTGACCAGGAGTTCCCCCTGGCCTATCGAAAGGTTCGCCGTGTCGCCGCTGTACCACTTTTCTTTTTTCTCCAGATGCCTCCACTGCCTTGAAGGCACGAAACCATCCGCCTCGCCAAAGAGGTCAACGCCCGTCTTTCTCCCGAACCCGAACTGTTCCGCGTACTCATAGATCTTGTCGGCGCCCACCAGTATCCCCAGACTGTAAAAATACACGTTGCACGACTGAGTGATCGCGGAATTCAAATTCACGGAGCCGTGGCCATCCCTGTTCCAGCAGTTAAACTCCTTATTCCCCACCTTCAGCTTGCCCGCGCATAAAAAAGTGGTCTCAATAGACACCTTTTTTGTCTCAAGACCGGCCAGCGCTACCACTATCTTGAATATGGAACCGGCCGGATATTGACCCATGACGGCCCTGTTTAAAAGAGGGGAATCCCTGTCTCTCAGCAGGCTTGCCAGGGAAGCGCCCGGATCGTAAGAAGGCGCGCTGACCAGGCACAGGATCTCCCCGTTGTTCGGATCCATGAAAATCGCCGCGCCTTTCAACTCCCTCA
>Ga0265297_10010466_pt1 | contig 11655 bp, 6 predicted proteins | sample Munlanlwell13791_FD_192502 | JGI IMG/M metagenome (GOLD analysis project Ga0265297, IMG submission 192502) | Leachate microbial communities from a municipal landfill in Southern Ontario, Canada - Leachate well 137-91 | ecosystem: Engineered > Solid waste > Landfill > Unclassified | place...
CTTATGCCCGAAGTCTCGCTGGCCGATGACGTACAGGCGGTTGTCCGCCGTGGAGACCTGCAGGGCCCGCGGCCCGTAGAAGGCGCTGAAGACGTCGGGGGTCGCATAGCCGGTCAGAGAGAGCACGCCCTCGTCCACCGCGAAGAGGGTCACCTCGGACCGGGCCCCGGCCTTGTCCGCGCCCTGGACCCGCACCTTCGCCTTGACCCTGCCCCTGGGGCGGTACTCCGACTTGTCGGTTTCCACCGAGACCTCGAACCGCCGGCCGCCGGGGTTCACGCTCAGCGGGGCGTAGCCGACCTTGAGCTGCGGCTTGCCGAGGTCGTCGCCCGAGGCGTCGTCGAAGGCCTTCTCCTTGGTGCGGCCCTGGAGCAGCATCACGCCGACGTAGACGTTGGGGACGTGCTTGTCGGAGATGGGAACGGAGATGAAGTCCGCGCCCCCCTCCAGGCGCGTGAAGAAGTGGCTGAGGACGCCCTCGCGTTCGACCGTGACCATGGCGCGGGAGCTCGGATAGGGCGACTTGACCATGATGCGGGCCGTCTCGCCCGGCTTATACTCCTTCTTCTCGGGAACGAGCTCGATGATGTCGTTATCCTCGCGGGACCACCAGGCCTCTCCCTTGCCGGTCACGTAGAAGCTGGCTCCGGTGGAGCTCCGCCGCCCCGCCTCGTCGACGAGCTCGGCCTCGAGCAGGTACTGGCCGGTCTCCGTGGGGAGCTCCTCCACGCGCACGGGGTCCTTGCCGCTGGTCGCGGTCCTCGTGGACACCACGGTCTCGCGCTTCTCGGAGACCCACTCGAGCCTTCCGCCGACGCCCGTCTTCTGCACGCTCTGCCAGAAGCGGCGGATGAGCCTCATCTGCACCTGGACGCCCTCGACCGCCGCGCCCTGGTGGGTCACTGCGAGCAGATCGACCGTCAGCGGCTTGCCCTTTTCGACGAAGTACTTCAGGGGCTTGAGCCCCGGGTACACCGAAGCGGGGTGCACGCTGACCGAACCCCTGCCCGACAGGCGCTGCCTTTCTGGGCTCGTCGCGCTCGCCTCGAGCACGGCGACCATCATTCCCTTGGCGCCGCCGGTGTCCAGGCCCGATTCGACGCGCAGCTTGCCCTTTTCGTCGAGCGTCCCTTCGTCGGTGGCCAGTAGGCGGCTCTCGCTCGCGTAATAGTCCTCCCACCAGGCCGGCCCGAACAGGTAGTCCTCCCGCCCGGGAGGGGAGAAGGTGCCGGGCTCCAGGCGCAGCTTCCATTCGGCCGGGGCCTCGGCCATGGGCGCCCCGAACAGGTACCAGCCGTCCACCGAGGCCTCCAGCGTCTCCCCGGCCACATAGTGGTCCTTGAGCGGCACCACGCGGACCTCGAAGGAGGCCGGCTTGTAGGGCTCGACGCGGAAGCTCTCGCCCATATCCACGAGCGCCTTGTCGGCGTGCTCCCCCTCCGCGCGCTGCCAGCCGCCCTCCTCTTCCCCCTCCACGACGCCGTCGGCCTGCACGACGGGCTCCGGCGGAGGCTCCTCGCCGGGGCGGTAGCCGCGGGCCCGGACCTGCCAAAAGCCGGTCGGGGACTCGTCGGGGACCCGGAAGGAGAGGTCGAAGGATGCGGCGGCGGACACCGCGACCGTCGACTGGAAGACCTGGCCGCCGCGCGGGTCCGAGATGGCGACGAGCACCTTGTCGAGGTCGAGCCCGTCCGCGGTCCAGTCGCCCAGGTGCAGGCGCCGAAGGAGGCCCTTGATGCGCACGGTCTCGCCGGACCGGTAGACGCCCCGGTCCGTGAAGAGCGTCCCGCGATAGTTCTCGGGGCGGGGGTAGCTGTCGTAGTTGATGTCGAAGCGCCAGGGGGAGATGCCGCCGCGCCAGTCCGTGGCCGCGACCGCGACCTCCTTATTGAGCCTGGCGAAGACCCACAGCCGGGGGACCTGGTAGCGGTCCCACGTCTTGATCCCGAGCGCTTTCCAGCCGGGCGCCCGGACCACGCCTTCCTTGTCGGACACGGAGCTCCAAAGGACCTTGTTGTCGTCGTCGCGGACCTCGACCTGGGCTCCTTTGACGGGATTGGAGTTGCGCAGGAAGGTCGTTTCGATGAAGGTGACGTCGGGCGAGGCTTTGATGCTGAGGCCCAGCTTCGTGACGTTGACGAGCGCCCGGTGCCATGCGCCCTTGAAGTTCAGCTCGACGAATACGATCCCGCTCGGAGAGTCCAGGACCCTGGAGAGGTCCAGGCCTTGCCATAGGCGGGCGTTGCGCGGCATGTCGGGCCGCCAGTCGAACTGCTCGATCTTCGGGGAGGTCAGGTTCAGGGGCTGGGACGCGTCCTTATCCCAGGTCTTCTGGAAGACGATGAACTGGTCCTCGGGGATGCGGGCCATGCGCACGGGAAGGGGACCCGCGTTGAGGAGCTCGACCGGCTGCAGCGGCGGCAGGTAGCTCTCGAGCACCCCCACCCCCGAGGGCATGTTCAGATACGGGCAATAGCCCTGCGGCCGGATGGGGATCGATACGGTGCGGTCCAGGGTCGCCCCGCCCTCGTCCCGCAGGGCCGAGGAGACCTTGAGCGTGTAGAAGACGTCCGGCTTCAGGGCGGCCCAGATGGGGAACTTCACGCGGCGGGCCGTGGTGTCCCGGTTCCCGGTCCAGGGATAGTCCCAAGTGAGGGCTTCGCTGGAGATCTCCACCTCGGGCTCGAAGCTGATGTTCCGGATCAGGTCCGAGAACAGGACCGGGTTGCTGAAGGCCAGATCGACGTGGTCGGGCAGGCAGAAGGAGAGGCCCTGCAGCGGCTCGACGAGCTCGAATGGGAAATAGGTCTCGAACGAGAACGACTTCTCCTCCTCCGTCCCGAGGGCGCCCGCGGCCGCGCGCAGCCCCTCGCCCGCGGAAACGCGGTACTTCGAGCCGCGCACCATGGGACGGGACGGGTGCAGGGCCAGCACGTTGGACGTCGAGGGCAGCACTCCATGCGCCCACGGCCAGAGCTTCTTGATCTCCTCGGGGGTGGCCCGGCGCAGGCCCACGGACACCTCCTCCTCGCGCTGGCCGCCGCGGCTCTCGTACAGGCGGATGCTCCTGCGGGCGAGCTTGGGCTCCATGTCCATATTGAACTGGATGAACACGTCCTCGCCGGGCTGGCGCCAGAGATCGCCTTCCACGGGGACGCTGCGGACGAGGCCGGGGCGCAGGGTCGTAAAGGACCAATCATGGTCCTCGGCGAGGACTTCGCCCGATACCTGGGAGGCCGTGCCGGCCGGGATACGCGCCCGATAGAGCGTGGCGAGGGCCAGGGGCTCGGAGGGGACGAAGGTCAGTACGGTGTTCCCCTGCCAGACGCAGGAGCCTTGGACCGCGGGCTTGAGCTCGATGGGGCAGAACTTCCCCGTGGCCTCCGAGGCGGCCAGCGGGATCATGGGCTGGGAGAAGGTGGCGGTGATCTCCAGGGAGTCGCGCCTCTCCGTGAGCTGGCCCGACGGGGTGTTGCTCAGGAGCTCGACGGGCTCGGCCAGGGTCGGGCCGGCGGCCAGCAGGACGAGGGTCAAGGCGAAGAGCGCGGTCTTTGTCATGGGCATATCCTCGGAAGGTTGCGGGCGTTCCAGGCCGTATCAAAGCAAAAAACCGAGCCGTTTTGGGTGGGGCCGGGGGAAGCCGGAAATCTGTCATAATACGGCCTGCATCACGGAGGTTCGCCATGAGAAGTCCGCCCTCAGCGTTGTCCTTGGTCCTGGCCGCCATGGCCGCGGCCGCGGGCCCCGCCTTCGCGCAGGGTTCCGATGGGGACTCGGTCTCGCTGGTCGAGCCCGACAAGGAGACCGAGGTCCAGCGGCGCTCCATCGACTGCAAGGACGGGCAATCCCTGCGCGACACCAAGGACTACTTTATCGGGCAGCTTGGCTGGGAGCCGCCCGAGATCGACTGGCATCTCTTCTGCCTGTGCGGGGAAGCCTCGGACCTGGCCGGCTACAACGTCCCGGGGCCCCTGACCCCGGATACGGTGCCGGATAGGCCTCGCCATGGAAAGGTCACCGTCGACAGATCCAAGACCAAGGGCAAGTCCAAGTCCAAGACCGGGGAGGCCGAGTCTTCCCCGCAATGCGCGAGCTACGAGAAGGCGTACGTCATCTGGTTCAGCGGCTACCTTTCGTTGGGGGGCGACCAGGCGCGCAAGCTGGGCGCGTGCCAGGATCAGTGGTTCCACTACCGGGACAAGGCCCGGGAGATGACCGGGCCCAACGCGAGGAAGAAGCGGGACGGGAAGATCGGAGCCGGAGCCCCGGTGGCCAAGCCCAAGCTCAAGCTCAAGTCCATGGGAGAGTAGCGGCGGCGCTTATGTCCGAGAAACCGTTCTTCGTCGTGCAGGAGCACCACGCCAGCCGGCTTCACTGGGATTTCCGCCTGCAGGTGGGCGGGGTGCTCAGGTCCTGGGCCATCCCCAAGGGCCCCTCCTTGGATCCTGCGCAGAAGCGCCTGGCCGTGGAAGTCGAGGACCATGACCTCGCCTACGCGGACTACGAGGGGATCATTCCCGAGGGAGGCTACGGCGCCGGTCCGGTCATCGCCTGGGACCGGGGGCCTTTCGCCGCGGAGGGGGATGCCTCGCAAGGTCTGGACAAAGGCGTTCTGGACTTCAGCCTGGACGGCAAGATCCTCCGGGGGGCCTTCGCCCTGGTGCGGCTCAAGGGCGCGGGCCGCCAGAAGAACTGGCTCCTGATAAAGAAGCGGGACGCCCATGCCCGGGAAGGCTGGGAGACCCCGATGCTGCTGACCCCGCAGGTCCGCAAGAAACTGAAAGTCCGGACGCCGCCGTGCGGCGCATCGTGAGGAGGGACCCCATGGCCCGACCGCTGTCCGCTCTCTTTCTGACGCTCTGTCTCGCCGGGCCCGCGGCGGCCGGCTCTCCCAAGGTCGACGTCAAGGGCCTCGCGTCCCTATACCGCGGGAGGGCGGCGTCCCGCCCGCGGCGGGCCGCCCGCATGCCGGTCGTGGAGCTTCAGCGTATGACCACCGCGCAGGTGGATGCCTTCATCCGCGGGGTCCACGCGAAGGTCCCGGACCTCGGCACCCGCGTCGCGATGTTCAGCCATGCCCATCTGGGGCTTCCCTACCGGCTCGGCCCTCTCGGCGAAGGCTCCGAAGGGGCGTTCGACACGGACCCCTTGCTGTCGTTCCAGGCGGCCGACTGCGTGACCTTCGTGGAGCAGTCCCTGGCTATGGCCTACGGGCGGGACCTGCGCTCGGCCGAGGATGCCCTGCGATTGATCCGCTATGAGGGAGGAGTGGTCCGCTACAAGGCCAGGAACCACTTTACCGAAGCGGACTGGCTACCTAACAACATCAAGGCCGGCTTCCTGGAGGACATCACCGGGGTCGTGGCGGGCGCGGACCTTAAGGTCGCGACGAAGACCGTGGACAAGGCCGCGTGGTACGAGGCCAAGACGCCCGAGTCGCTGGAGGGGGACGTGCTGCGCGCCCTCCCGGGCTCCGAAAGGGAGCGCCTCGCCCAGGCCTGGCGGGAGGGCGGGATGTATGTGCCCCCGCAGGCCGTGACCCTGCCCTATCTGCCCATGTCCGCGCTGCCCAAGCACATCGACGCCATCCCCTCGGGCACCGTCGTCTCTGTCGTGCGCGAGGGCAAGCTGGGCGTGCCGACGATCGTCTCGCACCAAGGCCTGCTCATCCGGCGCGGGGGCGCGGTCTGGCTGCGCCACGCCGCCTCGGGAGACAGCGTGCAGGACGCCCCGTTCCTCGAGTATTTCTACAAGTTCTTCAACTCGTCCTGGCGCGTGCTGGGATTGAACCTGGCCCGGCCGGTGCAGCCGGGACGCTGACCTCCCCGGATTGGGCGGCCTCCGCCCTATGCCTCGGCCAGGGCGGCCTCGGACTTGGCCGGCTTGAGCTCCGGGGGATCCTTCGGCTTGCGGGGCTTCCAGCCCTGCTCGAACATCATCTGGAAGTAGGCCGTGAAGCCGCCCACCATCTCGGCGAGGTCTAAGAAGTTGACGGTCTCGAAGTTGCGCAGGTCCGCGTTGGGGGTGTGGTTGAAGGAGCCGTTCTCCAGTATCTGCCCGTCGAGGATCATGAACTTATTGTGCATCTTCTGGAACATGACGTTCCCGTCCGGGTCGGGGCCGGTCAGCAGCCGGACGTCCATGTCGTTATAGGCCAGCCAGGGGGCGAGCTTGCCGAGCTTGGCCTGATTCGCGTCCAGGAGTATGCGTACGGCCACCCCGCGCTCCCGGGCCGCCAGAAGCGCCTCGGCCACGGCCTGCGAGTAGAAGCTGAACATCGCGAAATCGATGCTGGTCCTCGCCGCCCGGATGGCGGCTACGAGCATGGCCTCGATGCCGCCGCCGGGCGAGGCCATGGAGCGCGGCAGGTCCGTCCCGTGGAAGCGGATGCGTGCCGAGTCGTCGGTCGGGGGGGGAGGCAGGACCTTCCGTCGCTGCCCCTGGGACTCGAGGGCTTTCGACGGCTTCGCGGCCAGCCCCGCCATGTAGGCCCAGTAGCGCAGGTAGAAGTCCACGCGGCCCGTCTCCGCGTTGAATGTCGCGTTCTCGAAATGGTCGGCCTCGGCCGTCCGGGCCCAGTTGAAGGAGCCGGACTCGACGAGCTTGCCGTCGAACACCGCGAACTTGTTGTGCATGATGCCGCCGGAGCCCAGGCCGTCGAGCACCATCACGCCGAAGCCCTCGTCGATGAGGGTCGCGATCTCGGGGCTCCGGACCCGCGGGGAGCCGGTGTGGTCCAGCCCGCTGGGGTAGACGTGGCCGTAGTCCAGGATGACGCGGACCTCCACCCCGCGGGCCTTGGCGCGGCGGAGGGCGTCCATGACATCGGGGAGCGTGAACTCGTAGAGCGCCAGATGGATGGTCTTCTGGGATGCGTCGATGGCCTTGATGAGCTGGGCCTGGATCGACTCGTTGGGGCGGAAGACGTAGGCCGGCAGTTCGATCCCGTTGAAGGCGACGGGCGGGGCCTGGGGCAACTGGGGCCATAGGATGACCGGCGGGGCCTCCGGCTCCTGTAGGAGCTCCTGTACGAGCTCGGCGTCCGTCGGGAGCGGCTCGACCGCGGTCGGGGCCGGCAGCGGCTCGGCCTTGGCGTACATGTCCTCGAAGAAGGCGGCGAAGGCCTTGGCGTCCACGGCGTCGAGGGAGAAATGGATGTTCTCGAAGCTCATCAACGCCGCGTTCTTCGTCCAGTTCATGGACCCGGTCTCGACCAGCTCCCCGTCGACGACCATGAACTTGTTGTGATCCTTTTCCGCGAGCTGGAAGTCTCCGTCGGGGTTGGGCCCCGCAAGCAGGCGCACCGGGATGCGATGGAAAGCCAGCCAGCGCGCGAAACGTGCCATGGACTCGTTTTCGGACTGGGACTTGTCGAGGATCACCCGGACGTCCACGCCGCGCTCCTTGGCCGCGAGCAGGGCTTCGGAGATCAGCGTCGAGCCCAGCGTGAACATCGAGACCGAGAGGGTCTTCCCGGCGGCGTTGATGGCGTCGACGATGTACTTCTCGGGATTCCCTCCCGGCGAGAAGGCCCAGAGGGGAAGGCGGGTCCCGTGGAAGTTCAGCGGCAGGTCCGCGTCGGCCGGCGGGGCCGGCATCTGCTTGGGCCACGAGTGCGCCTTGGCCTTTTCGAAGCGCACGGCGGCCGCGCGCAGATAATCGAAATACTTCAGGAACGCCCTGATGTGCTTCTTGTCGTCGGTGAACTTCGCGTTCTCGTAGTGGTAGTTTTCGGAGGTGTAGGTGTAGTTGTAGGAGCCGAACTCGGCCATCCGGCCGTCGAACACCATGAACTTGTTGTGCATGATGCCGTACCGCCACATGCCGCGCAGGATGAGGAGGTCGAAGCCCTCGTTGATGAGGGACTGGAGCTCCATGCTGCGGCTGGGCCGGTAGTCCGAGGTCTCGTACTGCCTGGGGAAGGCGCTGGTGTAGTCGACGACGATCTGGACCTTGACTCCGCGCTTGCGGGCCGCGCGCAGGGCCTTGAGGATGGCCTTGGACTTGAACTCGTACGTCGCGATCACGATCGAGCTTCGGGCGGCGTCGATGGCCTGCACGATGAGCGGCTCTATCGGGGTATCGGGGCGGAAGACCGAGGATGGGAAGACCTTCTGGTTGAAGCGGATGTCGCGGGACGGATACTTCGTGGGCCGGAGCGGCGCCTCATCGGCTTTCTTCGCCCGGCGTCGGCTTCTGCCCGCGCCCTGGTCTCCGGCCGCGGAGACCTCGACCCCGCCGGAGCCCGGGATCAGCTCGCCGAGAGCGGCCTTCTGCGCGAAGGCGGCCTCGGCCTGGGACTGCAGGTCCGCCGAGCTCGCCTCCGGCTTGGGTTGTTGGACCTCGGAGCCAAGATGCGAAAGCGAGGGCATGGCCCGGCCTGCCTCGGCTTGACCGTCCAGCGCCCCCGCCTGGGTGCGCAGCCGGGTCCCCTGCATGGCTTTGTCCATGGGCTGCGGGGTCGCGGCGGGCAGGGCTTGGGCGGAGACGGTCGGCTTGGGCGTCTGTTGTATGGCTGAAGAGGGAAGCGCGGCCGCTTGGGCCGCGGGGACGGCATTCTCAGCCGCGGGAGAGCCGGTCCGCAATCCGCCGGACATGTTCGACGAAGGGGCTCCGAGCTTCGGGACGGACAAAGAGGGGAGCTGAGACGCTGCGAGCCCCGGAGCCTGGCCGAGGGTCTGCCGCCCAAGGGATAGGCCCGAGAGCGAGGGTGCGGCCAGCGCGGGAGGGACCAGCGGGACGGCGTTCCCGCCGGAGACGACGGAGCCGACGACCTGCTGGGCCCAAGACGGGCCCGGCAGGAGCATGGCCGCGATCAAGAACAGGCGGAGCGCCCGCTGCATGCTGACAGTATGGTTCTTCCCGTCGGAACGTGTACGTGTCCTAAGGGCAGGGCACGGCCGTGATTGGGACCAGAGGAAGTCGGGCCCTAGGGCCCAGAGGTATGCGTACCCCTCTTTCGTCCATTGTGGCGAATCGTGTGCTAGACTCTACTTCGGGAAAGGACCCGAGGGGCACGAAATGATCGACATAGTGAAGAACGTCGCGACGGCGTCGCGCCGCACCAAAGCTTCCGTCATCCGGGAGCTTCTGAAGGTCACCAACAAGCCCGGCCTCATCTCCTTCGCCGGCGGCCTTCCCGACCCCGAGCTGTTCCCGTACGATTTCATCGTCGACGCCGTGAAGGAGATCATGGCCAAGAAGGGCCGCGTCGCCCTGCAGTACGGCCCCACCGACGGCCTGCCCGAGTTCAAGGAGGAGTTCATCAAGTTCCTCGCCAAGCACGAGGGCGTGCAGGCGAAGCCGGAGAACCTGATCGTGACCACGGCTTCCCAGCAGGCGCTGGACCTCGTCGGCAGGCTCTTCATCGACGCCGCCGATCCGGTGTTGGTGGAACTGCCCACCTATATGGCCGGCCTGCAGGTATTCAGGTCCTACGGCGCGGATTTCATCGGCATAAAGATGGACGACGACGGATTGCGGACCGAGGACCTGGAGGAGCGCCTGAAGTGGCTGAGGAGCCAGGACGAGCACTACAAGTTCCTGTACCTCGTGCCCGACTTCCAGAACCCCAGCGGCGTCACGCTGAGCGAGGCCAAGCGCAGGAGGATCATCGAGCTTTCGGCGGAGTATGCCGTGGCCGTCATCGAGGACTCGCCCTACCGGCAGATCCGCTTCGAGGGGACCGCGCCGAAGATGCTGTACCGCATGGACAGGGAGACCCTGAAGACCGACAACATCATCTCCCTCTTCACCGTTTCGAAGACCTTCGCCCCGGGGCTGAGGATCGGCGTCATCCTCGCCCACGAGCAGATCGTGCGGAAGCTGGAGATCCTGAAGCAGTCGCTGGACCTTTGCACCTCCAGCCTGAACCAGCTCATCGCCGCGGAGTTCTTCAGGACCGGCCGCTTCGAGACCCACGTGGCCAAGGTCAAGAAGGTCTACAAGGCCAAGAAAGACGCGATGCTCGCCGCGCTGCAGAGGCACATGCCGGAAGGCGTGACGTGGACGAAGCCCGAAGGGGGGCTCTTCCTCTGGGTCCGCCTGCCCGAGGGCATGAGCGCCGACGACATGTTCCAGGACGCCATCAAGGAGAACGTCGCCTACGTCATAGGCTCGGCGTTCCACTGCGACGGCTCGGGCAAGAACACGATGCGCCTCAACTTCTCCTACGCGACGCTCGAGCAGATCGAGGAGGGCGTGCGCCGCCTCGGCAACGCCGTCAAGAAGCGCCTCGTGGCCGCCTAGCCTTCAGGAGGGGTGTCCGAGCGGTTTAAGGAGCCGGTCTTGAAAACCGGTGAGCATTAACCTGCTCCGCGGGTTCGAATCCCGCCCCCTCCGCCATCTCGCAACGCGCTTCAAAACTCTTTGGAGCGCGTTCTCACTTTCAGGGAACCAGGACGGGGTTCGTGCGTATATATGGGTATGGGACATGAAACCTCCTTGGCCCCCATCGGCGACATCAGCCAACGCATATTCCTCATCCGTGGGCGGCGGGTCATGCTGGACTCGGACTTGGCCGCCATGTATGGAGTTACCACGGCGCGGCTGAACCAACAGGTCCGACGGAATGGTAGGCGCTTCCCCGGCGATTTTGCCTTCCAGCTGGACCGCCAGGAGTTCAAAAGTTTGATGTTGCAATCTGCAACATCAAAAAAAGGCAGTGGCGGACGGCACAAATTACCCCTGGTGTTCACGCAGGAGGGGGTCTCCATGCTTTCCGGAGTACTCTAGAGCTCCCGGGCCATTGACGTCCATATCGCCATCATGCGCGCGTTCGTTCGTTTGCGGCAGATTCTTTCCGCGAACGCGAAGCTGGCGGCTAAGCTCGCTGAGCTCGAGCGGAAGATCGAGTCGCACGACGAGAGTATCAGCAGCCTTTTCGAGGCTATCCGCAGACTCATGGCGCCGCTCGATGACCCACCCCGACCGAGCATCGGGTTCAAACCGGACTTGTGATTGGGTCGGAGCTTTGAGATGCCAAATTGGCATCTCAAAGGGAGAGTTTGATGTCGCAGATTGGGATATCAAAGATGTGCTGTTCTGGACAACATAAATCCCGAAGGGACTCGCAATGCTCGGGAGAAATGCCCCCGAATCTGGGATAATATAAGTCCTCCCATGACCCAGCGAAGCCTCGACGAGATACTGCTGCGCGTCTGGGGCTACCGCTCCTTCAAGCCGCTTCAGCGGGAGGCCATCGAGGCCGCTCTCGAGGGCAAGGACAGCCTCGTAGTGCTGCCCACCGGAGGCGGCAAGAGCGTCTGCTACCAGCTCCCGGCCGCCGCGGGCGCCGGATCGGTCCTCGTGGTCAGCCCGCTCATCGCGCTCATGGACGACCAGGTGGCCGCGGCCCGCGAGGCGGGGCTGCGCGCCGACGCCCTGCACTCGGACCTGGGCGAGGCCCGCAAGAGGGACGCCTACCGCGCGCTGGCCGCGGGGGAGACCGACCTTCTGTACGTCAGCCCCGAGCGCCTGCTGGTCGGCGACCTGCTCGAGGATCTCGCGGCCCGGCTCATCCTCATCGCCGTGGACGAGGCCCACTGCGTCTCGCACTGGGGCCACGAGTTCCGGCCCGAGTACCGCCGCTTGTCCGAGGCCATGGACCGCTTTCCCAAGGCCGCGCGCATGGCCCTGACGGCCACGGCCACGCCC
>Ga0265297_10010467_pt1 | contig 11654 bp, 20 predicted proteins | sample Munlanlwell13791_FD_192502 | JGI IMG/M metagenome (GOLD analysis project Ga0265297, IMG submission 192502) | Leachate microbial communities from a municipal landfill in Southern Ontario, Canada - Leachate well 137-91 | ecosystem: Engineered > Solid waste > Landfill > Unclassified | place...
CTTCCGGTTCCGGTTCGATCACCAACTCGGGAGACGATGTCTGCACGTTGCCCTCAAGCCAGGATTTGAATACGCCGGCAAGGCGCTCTATCAATGGTTGCTGTTTGTTCGGGGATGGCCCCAAGATTCCATTGGTAGTCTCTACAGGTAGATATTCTAAGGTGACTTGGTATGGTTCTCCCCATACAAACTCGTCACCATTTCGCGTGTATGGATAGGCGCTCATGCCGTCACCATTCGATACAATAACACGATCAAAATAGATGTCGCGCGGCCACCCCACTTGTTCTTGATCTCTACCCGGATTCCATTTTTCATACCAGGCACCCCCTACTTGGCGTTCAATGTCACTCAGACTCATCGCCTTTTCCGCCGCCTCATCTTCCAATTCCTTTTTGTGGCCTTCGACCCACTTTTTGGCGCGGTCTTCATCCCACCGCTTTTTGTCGAACATGTAGGATTGGATGACCGTCGTCTTCTCACCTTTGGGACGGCCAACCACAGCTTTGATGCCCTGGCCCGCCGATAGCGTGATCGTGCGCAGGCTGCCTTCCTCGAAGTCGCCCGGTGCCCGCATCCGTACCCTGACGTTTTCCCCTACCGTTTCAACTGGCATGTCCACCTCCGAGACAACAAAAAAGGACCGGGCAAATTGTCGCCCGGTCCAGACGATTCACGGTCCTATTCAGTTCGGCCGTATTATACCATAGGTGTGCGGTCTATGTCAATTCGTGCTTTTTGATCCTCGCAACGTAGCACACCAGTTCACGTTGGCAGGTTCATAGCGCGTGGCCACGGGTTCCTCCCAGCCGATCAATTCCCCCTGCGCGTCCATGAACACGGTCAATTCGACACGCGCCATGCCATCGCTGCTGTTGCGCAACTTCTGTTGTGCGGCTTGTTGCAATCGGCGCCGCATGTTTCCCCAGTCAGAGTAATCGTTCGTCACCGTCGTTTGGCTAGTCCTCTCCGCATGGCACCCACCATGCGCGTTGTGAATGGGCGTCTCCGTTGTTCCTGTACCATCTTTGACCATTCGCGGGCCTTAATGCCGGGCATGCTGATTTTCTTGCTGATGAACACGACGCGCCCGCGCCCAGCCCCACTGCGAAAGTTGCGCGGGCTGGTTTTTGACCGCCAGTTGCGCGACATCACCGCCCGGCGTACCCGTGTGCCTTCATTCAGCCAGTTCCACTTTTTGACGCCCTTCATGCTTCCGACCGGTCCCGTCATCACCGATGCGTTACCGCTGTCCAGGCCGATGAGCGTCTCAAATTCGGGTTTCTCTCCCTCCCATGTGGCAACGGTCTGCTTGAGCAGGTTGCGCTGTACGGTGCCCTCAGCACGCAGGGCGTTCAATATCTCCATGCGCACGGCGTCAACGGCCAACTTGCGCGGTTTGATGGCTTTCACGGTCCAGGCGGTCTCGGTCATCGTCTACTCCAACCATCCTCGCAGGGCAATTGAGGCAATGCCGGCAAATGTGGAAATGCCACTGATTTTGATGTCCACCTTCTCAACGATCTTGGTGGGTATTTCCAATAACACCAACTGCGCAGAGTTAGCACAAACCACCTCTGTGACAGGGTAAAATATCCCCTTTTTGAGGATGGCCACTTACCGTTGGAACGCCCATGCCACACTCCTATTCCGTTACCACGTAGACCGGAATTGCAGGACAAGCAATCACCGGCCCATCTGTTTCATACACAATCGGAGATGGTGGCCCGCTTTGTACGACAAACCTACCGCCATTCTCAACAAGTTGAGTATCTGTCACCACATACACTGGCAACGATGGCCCATGTATTTCGGGTCGATTATCCACAACGATCACCCGCTGAGCCGGACCGGAAAATATTTCGTAGCGCCCCCCATTAGCCTTTAGATTGTCATCGGTTACGACCATCACCCGCCTAGCTGGTCCGGCTATCATATCAGGCCCCCATCCACAAGTTTGGACATTCTGATTTTGCCACCACATTTGGGTACGTCACGAAATAATGTGGGCAACTTGGGTGGTATGGTGGCGGGTTTGCCGTCGCCACCGCTAGTGGAACTTCCTTGCGCGCGATCCACCCGATACACACTGGGCACACGCCGGAACGCGGGTGAAGCACTGCCACGCCCTCAGCGTCGTTGTAGCGGTAGAAGTCACGTTGCGCCATAGACCGCGCCGATGAATCGGTGTATTCGGTGATCTGTGGCACCTTCCAGTCACTTCGGTTCACGTTCCACTTGCGCAGGCGCGCAGCATACGTATGCCGGTTGGCGGTTGGCACGTCTGACCGAATGGCCACGATAGCCCCAGCCACGTCATAGTTGAACGTGTTTGCAATAGACTCGGCGTCCTTCTGGCACATCTCGTTCAACTCCGACAGAATGGAATTGTTCGTCAGTATCCCGCGCCGGCCAGGACAACCAACCGCGGCAGCCTGGCGCGTTAGTTCGTCGTTGTATGCCGCCCGCCGCTGGCGCAATAGTTCCACCCGCGTTTCCTCCACGTCGAATGTGTCACGACGAATGGCCAGATGCACCATCTTCATGACCTTCGACATGCCGTCAACGACGGGTTGCCATTCACGCGGCATTTGGTGCAGCCCCCATTTCCAGTGCGTCCTCTTCCACAGCCGCCTGCCATTCCTCATCCGGGATGTTCATAAGTGCCTTGATCCCATCCTCAAACTGGCGGTCATCTGTCGCCCGTATTTCAGCCTGCATCTTTTTGCGCATGCGGGCGCGCTCTTTGTCATCCTGGAGTTGGCGTTCTGTCAAACGTCGCATCATTCCACCGCCGGATTATACGTGCGTGCACATTTGGTGCATACCAGTAGTCCACCGTGATCGGGATATGCCAGCGCCTTGTCATTGCCACACAGTGGACACTGGCGGTAGACGGTCTCGGCATTGTGGGATTTGTTCTCTAGCGCGTCATCGTCTGATTCGTCCATGGCGTCTGGCCCTTCGGCGTCCGCGTCCTCTCCGTCCATGGGCGCTTCCTCTGGCATAGGTTCTTCCACAACCGGTTCCGTTTCTTCTGCCGGACTGGTTTCACCAGCACCCCCTTTGTATAACTCCGCCAACGCGTCCAATGCGGCAATCGCCTGCCGCGCCTTGCGTCGCACTTCAGGCTGTCCCTCTGTGGCCAACACCGCCAACGCCAACCGCTGTTGCGCGTCGATTGCGACGGTCATGTCCACGCCCACGTTGGCCGCCACGTCCAGCGGGTCATCAACGCCCAATGCCAACAACTCCCGCATCTGGTCGTCGGGGTCATTGAACAATATCAGCACGGTTGCCCCGTCCGCGAGCCGGCCTTCCTCCAGTTCAAGCGCCTCGAATTGCGCCTCGCTGATATCCCCCGATGCAAGCGCCTGCTCCCGTGCCGTCCTCACGTCGATCACACCGGATGCCAAATCCGCGGTGCGCTGTTTGGATCGCAGCTCGCGTATTTCCGCCTGGGTCCGGTCCTGTTCGTCATCCTGGAAGTCGAATACCATGCGCAGTGATGGCGGAAGGAATTTGCCGGAGATGTGGTAGCGCCCGCGCTCGCTTCCGCCGATGGCATTGGCAATCATGGCCAACGTGGAACCGGGACCGCCAGTCAGGCCGGCCACGTGCTGGTACATGGCGTCGGCTTTGGTCGCGCCACTCTCGGACGCCGGCCACAACCAACGCGGTGGAACACCACCCGCCAGCGCAATCGCAAACATGCCAAGCGTGATCGACTGTTGTTCGTCGAACCCATCCGGAAGGGACGCCAGGTCGATCATGCTCAAATCTGCATCGGGATAGTCACCCCCGCCGACCAACACGAATTTGCTGAAACGGCTCAGTCCCTGGTCGGACATCGAATGCTCGGCTGCCAAGAACGCCTGCTGCAACACCTCTGGGTCAAGGCCGCCCCTGGTGACGATGATGCCACGCTGTGGCCGCGATCCAAGCTTCTCTGATTTGTAGGTGGCGATGTCCAGCATGTTCTGCGCCACGTCGATACATCGGCTTGTCCAGCACAGACCAACGCCGTTCATTTCGGCGCGCGGTGACGGCAATTCGCTGCCATAGATCACGCGGGTGTAGTGAAGTCGATACCGCCGGCTGTCGGTGTCGGTGTATACCACCGGATATTCCGGGCTTCCGGTCCGCATACAACGCGCCGAATCCAGGTGCGCCAACCCCAGCGCCGGCCCCACAATAGGACCGTCCTTTTTCCCAGCACCGATGACCTCAAGAAACCCCCCGTTGTCCATACTCCATCTGTCTAACAGGAATTTTCCGAAGCATTCTGCCCATCCCTGGCCAAAGTCTGACTCTTCCTCCAAAATCTGCTGGAATTGCTCGGCCATTTTGACGTGTGCTTTGACCGATGCGTCGCGCGCCTCGATGCGGAATGGGACCGCGGCCAACTTCGACTTTAGCGTGTAGAATGCTCCCGCCAGGTGGTTGACCGACATCCAAAACCGGCGCAACTCAATATCACGCTGCCGGCTCCACCACGGCGGGACTAACCCGCCCACCTGCGCCAGGTGCATCAGCAGGCCCAGGCCGTAGGCTTCCTTGGGTCCGCGCCCACGTTCCTGCACGCTGGCTTCCATGGCGGTAGCCACGTCTTTCGTCTTGTCCGGTACAATGATCTCAATTGGTTGGGTCACGTTTGATACCCCACTGTGAGCACTTTCATCTTGGCTCGCTCTTGCCGAATGGTGGCTACAACATAACGCAACGCGTCCAGGTAGTGGTAGGCTGCCTTGTTTTCTATTTCGTCGATCAATTCGCCCGTCTTGTCCCGTTTGCGCCGGTAGCCACCCAACTGGTCAAGCGTGCCATCCAGGTCGTCGAAGAACACCAGGCCGCCGGATTTTAACACGCTATACGTCCGTTGGATGCCAACCATAACGTCGGGTTCACCTGGCTCTCGAATTGGCAATCCGGCCGCCCGGAATTCCTGACGCCACTGGCCCTCAGATCGGGCGCCCCCGTACGCAATTGGGCGCCCGCGCTCTCCGCCCAGGATGTATTCGGCGTGCTCTTTGCTGGTACGCCCGCCGGCCAAATATTCCCGATAGGCGTACAACCGTTCCGACACCGGCTCTTCCGCCAGATAGATGGCCGCCGTGTTGACGCCGCCGAAGTCCATGCCCATAAACCGGCGCCAGTCGTCCGGTATAGGAAACCGCGGGCACGTGTGCAGTTGCCGGTCAAACACGTCATAGATGATCCCGCGCAATCCCGACTTGCGGCCGCGATAGAACATCTGGAATTCGTCATTCGGCATGGTCGCGCGGGCTTCCTCGTATTCGTCCCGCGGATACTCCGGGTTGAGAATGCTGTCAAATTGGATGAGGTCAATGCCCGCTGCCGTGTTGACGGTTTGTTCAAGCTCGACGTCTCCTATTTCCCGGATGGTAACGGTTCCCCCGTTGACCGCCCGGTCGATAATTTGCTGGATGAGCCACCCCAGATTGTACAGCGTGGTCGTTATCAGCACGCGCCCTTGTGCCAATGCCAACCGCCGCCGAATAGCGCGCCACGCTTCCACCGTGAACGAATCCTGCCCGGCTTCGTCCAACCAACCAGAACGCGCCGTTGCACTCTCCAAACCACCCAATGACTCGGCCGAACGGAGGATGATACGCCCCCACATTTGGTCGATGGACTTCCGCGCCCAGTATTGCCCGGTAGTCGGGTCCCTCAATTCGATGATCCGGTCGGCTGCCCAAAAGCGACCGACGCCCAGGATTGTCTCGAACACCTCGAGCATTGCCGGGAGCATCTTCAGCTTGAATAGGTCGTAGGTGGCTGTGATTGCCAGATGGTCGCCGCCGCGCGTGCGCTGAATCTCGCGGTGCATCCACCACGGCCCATAGGCGGTTTTGCCCGCCTGACTGCCAGCGATCATGGCGACAATGCGCTGTTCGCTGTCCCACGCCAATGCCTGCCCGGCATGGAATGGCGCAGGCCCACCGTTTATGCCGACAAGGTGGCGTTCTGGCCATCGCGGCTCAGTCTCCGCCCGGCGCCGGCGTTCTAACTCCGCCAGTGCTCGGAGTTGCCAGGACGCTGATTGGGTCTTCGCCATGTGCGATCCGTTCAACTTGGCCCATCGCCAATGTGCTCATATCAATATTCAGGTTTTGTACCGTGTTGGCAGCAACCATGTCCAGCCCCAGCAGTTTTGCCCGCCGCTCCATGATCTTCAACACCCGGTCAATTGCGCCGTAATCCCCCCGTTTCGCATTAGGCCACAGCGCCAACAGCAGCGCGTCCAGGCGTTCGACCTCCAACTGCAACACCTGTGCGCCGGGTTCCTGTATCACCTGCTTGAGCGCACGCGCCACCGCCGAATGTGCACCAGACACGCCGCTATATCCAAGTTGCTGGGCAATGTGGCGATATGACACCCCGGCCTTGCGCAACTCCAGGGCTTGCAAGTGTCTGTCCAATGTTTGTACAGATTGTGTCTGGCTGTTCACACGCTTTTCTCCATTACGGTGTCAAGTAATACCGGTTCGCCGCCAGTGACGTCTGCCCACCTCTGGAGTGCCACCGCCACATATGCCGGTGATATTTCCACCGCCCTGCACTTGCGCCCCAGTTGTTCGCAGGCAATGATGGTGGTGCCGGAACCAACGAATGGATCATAGACGACATCAAACGCGTGATTTCGGATAGGGCGCGCCATGCACTCAAGTGGTTTTTGGGTGCTATGGCCACCCTCAACATTCTTGTCTAGATTAATCTCCCACAAGGTCGTCTGTGTTCTGTCCTTTGTTCTTTGCGCGGGCTTCCCGTCTCGCACTGCATACCAGCATGGTTCGTGTCTGACATGATAATCACCCCGCCCAATCGGGAAATTTGACTTCGCCCAAATGATCTGCATCCGGATTTTGAACCCCGAGTCTTGTAACGCAGCGGCGTGTACAAGACTCGTGGCACCCGGCGGGTGCCACGAGTACACCACATCACCGGGAAACAAAACCCATGCGTCGCGCCAGTCGGAGCGGTCATCATTCTCCACCTTGCCTACGCGGATCGCCGCGTAGGCAAGGTGTCCAGCTTCTGCTGCGTCTGACCGCCATTGCGGGTCATAATTTACACCATATGGCGGGTCTGTAACCATAATTCCTGGAACAATGTCCATCACCCTATCGACAACCGCCCTGTCCGTGCAGTCACCGCAGATAATACGGTGCTCTCCCAGTTGCCACAATTGCCCAGTCTCAACACCCCACTTCTGGCGCAATTCTTCGGCCCTGTCGATTTGTGGCTCTGCATCCTCTACCGGTGGTTTACCATAGTCCAGACCGCTTTGTTCCGCCAACTCCGCCAGCATCGCTTGGACGCCGGCCTCGCCCGTCTGCACGTCACGCAGCAAGGCGTCAAGTTGCGACTTGTCGGCCGAAGCCATGGCGGCAATCGGGTCAAGCGTTGCCAGGATGAGCGCCTCTTCGGCTTCGTCCAGGTCAACGTAGTGAACCGGAATGGTCGGTTCGTTGCGCCGAAGCGCAAGCGTCACCCGAAGATGCCCGTCCACAATATGGCCCGTGCGCTGATTGACGATGACACGATCCACCCAGCCGACCTCATTCAGCACGCCTTCTAACGCGTCTTGTTGCGCCTTCGGATGCGTCCGCCAATTCGCCGGATTTGCCAGCAATTGGTCTGGCGCCTCTTCGCCCTCACCAACGATGCGGTTGGCCCACGGTTTGTCACTCACGCGCCCACTCCACAACCGTGTTGTGCATCAGTCGTCGCCATGTGTACAGACATTCGCGTCCACCCAACAATCGCGCCGTGCTCGATAGCGCAGCCGGCGATTGTAGGACGTTTTGGCCTCCTTGCGTTCGCCCGGCCGCCAGTGCAGCACCTTCCGCCAACCGGTCAACGCGTCCCATTCGAGCCAACCCTTCAGCGGCGTTGCATCGCGCATGGGTCATCATAACTTTTGGGCATCGCGATATTTGATCCGGGCTTCATAACGCTTTTTGCGCAATGCGTATTCGTCATTTATTATGACTTGTGCAAATACCCAACACCTACCTAATCCCGGATAGGTGATTATCACCTGGGCGACGGCATCAAATTCCTCCTGAACATCATTCAACCACCGTGCAACATCGGAAGGAATATCACCATCACCCCCATTATGATACGCCGTATGTTCTAGCCACAATGTTTTCGTCATTGACGATCCTCTCCGCAACCCATAGTATTCCTATGGGTTCGCCCCCGTTCGGTCAAATATCCGCCCACCCGTCACCCGCCACGCGCCGGCGTGGCACCTCCGCAGTTTACAACAGCGCAGGATGTTTATGCCACCCGCGCCACTTCCCGTTTTTGATCATGCCGAACGACTGCATCATTTTCGGCGCTGTGCTGTCTACCAGTTGCACATAGGCGAATTTCTCCGGGTCTGCTAAGCACCCCACGTTCCGCACCACATAATCACCTGATGTGTCAAACCCCTCTGCGTCATGGTGTTCGTGAAACGAGACGATGTGCTGGTGGTATTTGTGCGCCAGTTGCCGCGCCATCGACAGTGGCACGCGGCTGTAATTCCGCGGATGCGTCACCCGCCAGTCACCGTGTTCGCTTTCGATGATCGCGTAGGCGTACGTCGATATCCGCACCTTATCCGGGTTGCCCATCAGGGACATGAAGATGTCCTCGAACGTGCTATCCGGCATAGCCCCATTCAACAGTCGCAGCAGCCGGCAATCGTGGTTCCCAAGGATCATGTCTATTTCGTCAAACTGCTCAGACCATGACTGTATCAGGTATTCGGCCGCCGCTTCCTGCGCACCAATCCGCGCCCGCGGCACAATCGCGCTGTAGACTGACATGGCCTGCATGTCGAACACATCACCGCCAATGAGCAACTTGCGGATGCTGTAGTTCGACGCACGAGCCGCCACTTGCTCGGCCATTTGCCAGTCCACAAACGGGCAATGCGGATCACCACAAATCATCCAGTCGCCGGTGAGCCGCCAGAATTTGTCATACCGTTCTGTCTGGATGCGGGTGTCGATGTTGTGATACTGGAAGGCCATCCGCACCTGGTCACAGGCGATTTGTTCCCCCCACTCCTCTGTGAGATGGCTAGCCAGTTCGTTATAGGTGTATCCGGCCCGCTTGAGCGCGCCGGCCGCGGCTAGACGTTCTGGAGTCCAGTCCAAACTACTTTACCAACGCCGCCCAACCACCATACGCCAGGGCCACAACACTCCCGACAATCTGCGTCCAAAGCGTCTGTTTTTCTGTCTCGCGGAGTCGTTTTTCATGGTCGTCAAGACATTTGTCAGTGCGCGAACAAAACCCGTCGATCTTGTCGTCCAGGGCTATTACCCTCTCCTCGATCCTAGCCAACATACGCCCGGTTCCGTTTTCAGTCAGGTCTGCCATATGCCTACTCCGATGTGGACTTTTCCACCTTTTCGCCTATCGATATCCAACCGTGGGTTTTGTCGTAGTTGAGTGTCTTTGCCAGCGTTGCCTCTATCAAATCACCAAGTTCTTCAACGTCGATTTTGATACCCTGCGAGGCAAGGTACTTTTCCAAAATAGATTTGGCCAGCGCCTTTTTCTCAGCACTAGCCAATTCCAACTCCTCGCCCAGGTTAGATTGTTCGGCGGCGTACACGGCCATTTCAACGGCCGCTTGAATTGTCGCCCACTTTTGCTCACCGACTTTTGCGCGCAACCATTTCACGGCATACGTCGCCCCGGCACCAATGGCCGCCACGATGACCGGCACCAAAACTACGATCACCTCTCCCAACAGGATTTGGACAAACTTCCAGGCCGCATCTTCCATTCACCACCTCCAGGTGTCAAAATCAAGACAGAATTCGCATTTGCAATCATCATACCACAGACAACCCCATGCGCCATAGGGATAGCGGGCAATTTTGGCGACTTTGCGAAACCGGCAACAAAAAGCCCGGTCAATTGACCGGGCTTCACTTTTCCAAAATGTACCACCTTCCCCGTTCACTTTCTCGCGTCAGCGGGATCACGCGTGACAACCGCGACATCAGCGCGCACGCCCCCTGTGTCGTGAGGCCCAGCTTGCGCGCCACGTCCGACGTCCTGAGCCGCGCCCCGGAATACAACCATGCAGTCACCAGCGCCGCGGCTTCAGTGGGAGTGAAGTCCGGCTTTGGTTCACGCGGTTTGGCCATAATCATTCCCCCTTCCTGGTCAACACCCTATTCTGTCGCCACATCTTCCGGGCGAATTTCTTCCGCAAACGCGCCCAACGCCGGGCATGGGCGCGTTCCAACTCCAACCGCTCGCATCGCGCCACGGCACAGGCGTGGTGGTCCTCCGACCGCCAGCATCCTTCCCAGTGGGAACCGATACTACCTGCGTCGTTACGCGACAACCGCGCTTCGGCCCACGCGGCATTTGCGATCATCGCGTTGGAGACGGCGGTCAACTCCGGGTCTGGACTTGGCCCAAACGCGACACGCCCGACCTCCATTTTGGGCTCCTGTTCACGCCTAGTGGTTTTGGTCATTCTTCCTACCCCAAATGATACACACGAATCCGATGGCCGCACCAACGAGAAGGCTCACGGCTGTTGTATCGTTCAACTGCGAGCCATGTGCAACGGACAACGCGCCTATCGCAATGGGGAACAACATCAAAGCCAACCCGACTGCCCGTGTTTTGTTCATTCCCCCACTCCTATCAGCACTTCCACCGGTGCCACGCAATGCACCTCATCACCGACGACCTCGCATTGCCGCGGCGCAACCGGTGGCGCGCAACTTCTGGACGCTTGCCCAGTCGTGAAACTGACTACCCCGATAGTCACGACGACCGCCGTTATAAGAATGGTTGTCAGCACCCCTCCACCAAACTTGCTCATGATTCGTTCCTTTCCGCCACTGTTCCGATGGCTTTCCCCAATTCCACAATCGCCTCTCGCAGCGGGCGAAACAACTCATGCACCCCGGCATATTCCACCGGTTGCGCCGGCGTCTTCGGCCGCATCGCCCGCCGGCGCAAAACCCGCGCCACGTCATGGTCGGTCATCGTTCATTCCATTTGCGTGCCAACTCATCCGCGCTTTCTTCGGGCACCACCCAAATCGGATGCGAGGATTGCTGTGCCATAGCCTTGTGCGCGCCCAGGTCCACCGCGTGCTTGGTCACGTATTTCCAGACCCTCCGGTACGCGATCCCGGTCTCCGCCGCAATCTGCGCCAGTGTCACGTAACCATCGGGCACATATGGCCAGTGTGGCAGCAGATGTAGCTTGCACAGCCGGCTCCGTTCGTTGCAGCCGCCGGGCACCTCGCACGACAGGCACAATTCGTAGCCGGGCTCAGGTGCCGGTATGCCGCGGGTCATTGGTGCGTTGCCGCCACCGGAATGTACCACCGGTCATTGACCTTCATCGCGCCGGGAATATGGCCGGTCCGGCAGCGCCACTTGATCGTCGTGGGCGCCACGTTCATGGCAGACGCCGCCTCCATGGTCGTGATGTACCCGGCCGGAATGTCGCCCGCATCGCGTTCGTCCGCATACACCGCCGCCCGGCGCGGGCATTGCAACGTGGTCTGGCGCCCTTCGTCGCAGTCGGGGAACGGGCATTCAAAGCACGCGTCGAATGCCGGTTCAATCCACGTGTCGTAGATGGTGAAACCG
>Ga0265297_10010468_pt1 | contig 11653 bp, 6 predicted proteins | sample Munlanlwell13791_FD_192502 | JGI IMG/M metagenome (GOLD analysis project Ga0265297, IMG submission 192502) | Leachate microbial communities from a municipal landfill in Southern Ontario, Canada - Leachate well 137-91 | ecosystem: Engineered > Solid waste > Landfill > Unclassified | place...
TTGTTTTGCCCAATTTTAGACTACCTGATTTGATCAAACCGGCCAAATATTCAGACAGGTGCAAGATTTTCACATCAGCAGCAAAAGTGAGTCCCCATTTCGGAAAATCATTGATAAATCCATCATATTCCAATGGATCTGATACCAGCAAAATTTTACATCCTGAACCGGTAATCCTTTTAAAGAGTTCGGTTGCCTTCACCAACGCTTCCTCTTCATATCCAAGCATATCGAGCATTTTACCACTTGTAGGTTCATTCTTCAAAAGAGAGAAGTCCACCTTCAGTTTTTTTAGAATTTGAACGACGGCTTCAGCTATTTCAGGATTTTTATAGTTTATTTCCGACCCCATGAAGTATAAGACCTCGGCCTTTTGTTCAGTTACAGATTCAGAAAATGACCTGGATGGATCAATATGATATGGATTGTTGTTTGCCAGGATAGACGCTTTAATTATTTCAACAATTGCCGGTGCCATTTTGCGTTTTACGATGTCTTTTCTGGCAAATCGAATCATGTTGGGAATATGCTGGCCACCCACTTCGAACCCGGCACACCAACTCATGCACGATCCGCAGACGAAGCAATTGTATACTGCTTCTATCGCAGAAGCGCTATATTCTTTTTCTCCGTAATAAACGCTGTGAAGCAACATAGCCCTGCCCCTGGGGGTGTCGGATTCCCTGTAACTAATGAATGCTGAAGGACAAGCCTGCTTACACATCGGGCAGTACCGGCATGTTTTAATGGTATCTAAATTGTTTTTTGATATGGTTGTCATATTGCGATTATTATTTTTAGGCACATTTTTATATTCCAAACCCTAATTTACCGGGGTTCATGATCCCATTCGGATCCAGTGATTTCTTTAAATTCTGAAGGATTTCAAAAGAATTGCCATAAAGTTCCGGTACCAGCCTGCTTAATTTCAATCCAATTCCGTGATGCTCGTTCAATACGCCACCCGCATCCATCGCAGCTCTCAACGCATCGTTCCAGATGCTGTTATGCAGGAAAAGTATATCATGAGGGTCGTCCGGCGGGGTGTCGATAATGAACCGGGCATAAAGCATACAGCCCCAATTAAACCAATGTGAAAAGTGGCCGATAAACCTTGCCTGAGGGTATTTGGTTTCAAGAACCTTTTTCATGGCATTAAAAATATTCTCGATATCGCTGTAAGTTGCAACCGTGTCGAGGGTGCCAAAGCACTGGGGCAGACTGAACATGTATGGAGGGAAAAAGAATTTGTAACGGTTGCTCCACCATTGCTGGCCCAACTCTTCACCTAAATCTTCTCCCCCTTCGTCATCGGCAATTTCATGGGCATATTTCAACTGCATGTCCACCATTTCTTTGCGGCCATCGAAACCATATACCATGTATGCTCCTTTTTTATCGATTCCCAGTACTTTGTGGATGACTTCTTTCGTTTCATCTTCGCTATACAACCGGATTACCGCAGGTTGAAGTTTTTCTGTCATTAATCGTTGGCCTACCCTTAATCCGGTAGCTAAGTCTTTGAAAATAAATGCCCTGAATTTTCTTACTTCAGGAATTTTATTGATTGTCAGGGTTACTTTGGTCACAACTCCCAATGTGCCTTCCGACCCAATAAATAACTGGTTTAAATCCGGGCCACAAGCGGTTTTAGGTACCGGAAGGCTCTTGATGATCTCGCCTGTTGGCAGAACAACTTCCATGTTGACGATCATGTCCTCCATTTTTCCATATTTGGTTGAAAGTACACCTGTGCCCCGGTGAGCAATAAACCCACCAACGGTCGCACAATTCGATGAAGCCGGGTCATGCATGGTTGATAATCCTAACCTTTCAAGTTCCCACTCAAGATGTTTCATAATGATACCGGTCCCAACTTCGACAGTCATGGAGTTCTGGTCGATATTGAAAATCTGATCCATTCTTTTGGTATCGAGGATAATTCCGCCGAACACAGGAAGCGCGCCGCCCTGAGAGCCGCTACCTCCGCCCCAGGTAGTTACCGGAATCTTGTAGTTATTGGCAATTTTCAGAATTTTGGAAACCTCTTCCGAATTGGCCGGATGCACAATGAAGTCGGCGGATGGCCGGGTCAGGTCACGGCCTTTTTGCCGGTCATGCCACATTTCAGGAATCCAAAAATAATCAACGGAATAAACTTCTTTGTCAGAAGATTTTGTCGATACATAATCCTTCCCTACAATGTCCTGCAACTCAAAAAGGATCATGTCAAACATGTATGAGCTTTGTTCTAAATTCATTTGAGCTTCTATTTAATTTATTACTTTAAAAATATCTTTGTAAATATTTTTTAACTGACCGTGGATAGCCAGATATAGCGGGAACAGCTTTTGGTACATCTGGTGGTTTAATTCGTCAGGTTCAAAGATTTTATCGGTTTTCACGCATTGATTGACCGCATCAAACACATCTGAAAACAGTCCGATTCCGATACCGGCAAGCAAGGCCGAACCATAAGAGGCATCGACCACCGCTGGTCGGATGAGCTTTTTTCCAAACACATCACAAATAATCTGCGACCAGGTATCACTTCGGGCGCCCCCGCCGATGAGGATATAACCTGATACTTCCAAATTCATGTTTTCAATCAGCCTGAAACAGTCTTTGAGCGAAAATGCCACACCTTCCATTAAGGCTTTGATAAAATGTCCTTTGGTATGGGACATGGATGCCCCGATGAAACTCGCCCTAAGATAAGGGTCCCAGTAGGGGGCCCTTTCGCCCAAAAGGTAGGGATGAAAAATCAAGCCTTCTGATCCAGTTGGTATAGACAAAGCCAAACCTTCCATCAGTTGGTAAACGTTTTTGCCGGTTTCTCCGGATTTTTCAAACTCTTCGAAACAGAAATTATCCCTGAACCACCTCATGGCATAAGCAGCCGTATTGGTAGCTGCTGCAGTGTACCACAGATCAGGAACAACATGGGAATAAGTTATGGTCAACGGATTTGGGTTTGGCCGGGCGGTCATCACATTGACGTTGCCGGCCGTTGCCAATTTAATGATACATTGTCCGGGCTTGATGGCTCCGGCTGCGTAATCTTCTGCGGTAACGTCTGATGTCCCGCATATGACAGGCGTACCTTCGGCCAAACCTGTCTTTTTTGATGCCTCAGCCGTAATTTTACCAACAACATCCGTAGGTAAACAGAGTTGGGGCAATACCTCAACTGGCAAGCCAATCACCCGGCACAATTCTTCTGACCATTGATTTTTCGTCACATCGTAGAATAAAGTCCCCTGTGCGTCAATGTAATCCGTTTCCCAACTCCCGGTTAATTGATACCTGATGTAATCTTTCACAAACATGATGCGGTGTATCTTCTGAAAGTTATCAGGTTCATTATTTTTGACCCATAAAAGTTGTGGCAGCGTCCAGGTAGGTGAAACTTTCTGATAAGTAATCCTGAAAATTTCTGCTCCCCATCCTTTTTCAAGGTAATTGACTTCATCCATGCATCGCTGGTCAGTCCACATGATGGTTGGCCTGATGACCTCCATTTGTTGATTTAAAAGAACCGCATTATGTGTTGAAGCATCGATGGCGATAGACCTGACATGATTTATGTCGATGTTTTTCGCATTGTATATTTTTGACAAGCAGCTGGTTAATACTAAAAGCCAGTCGCCTGGATTTTGTTCGCACCAGGATGGTTTTGGATGGAAGGTTTCGTATTCTTCCGAGGATTCGGCCACAACATCCCCATTCGGGTTGATGATTGTAATTTTACAACCACCTGTCCCAAAGTCGATACCCATAAGTAAAACATCCCTAATATCTGTACTGTTATTCATTCGTATTTAGTTAGTTTTTTTCGCATGGAATATCCACCAACTCAATTAATGTTCCAAATCGAATTTATTATCCCCAGTGTTTTTTCAACAAGTTCCTGCCCCCCTTCAGGGCCCAGTACTGTGCTTGCAGGGACAGCGCCATAAGACCCACCTTCAACAGAACGGGATGGGGGAAGATAATAACCACAACCGGTTAGCTGTACCAGAAAGGTCTGAGTTGCCGGGCTACGTCCCTTGATCCGCATACCGTAATCCAGGTAAAGTTCAAAAGGGTTGGTTGCAATAGCAACGTCTCCAATTCGCATAACGTGAATCTCAACCGGCATCTTAGGTTGCCGTTTCTCCAATTCATATCGTTCCTTGACACTTTGCCTCCACCACATCCTGGTATAACTGTCTGTTATGTCAAAGTACCATCTTGGTTTCTTCATCATTTCAGGGTTTTCCTTAATCTTCAAAAGCTGTTCATCATACCTGGCCTTCCATTCCTCACTTTCTTTTAGCGCATCGTTCACATCACCAATGCCGATGAGCCTTCTGGAAAGTTCAACATTCACCGTCCGATGGACAAATTTCGGATCCCATTCGATGTTCTTTTTCATGTACGGAAATACAGAAGTTACCGCATCGGCAATGCGTATGGCAATTTGCCTCCTGCGGCCCATACTAAACCGTCCGGTTTCGATACTGTCCGGGCCCATGATCCGCTCCATGCGCTCTTCTGCTTTTGCACCAACCATTACAAAAGGCCCAAGATCGCCCGCGGCGCTGCATTGCGGTAAAATGAAAACATCCATGCCAAGCCTTTGGCGAACCTCTAACCGTGCATCATGCCAGAAATCGGCGCTAATAAAATATTCATTCACACTTACCTGTGCAGGACAAGCTATATTAACCATAACACCCGTCAACTTACTGGTCTTGTCCCAGGTATAAAGTAAATTGACTGAATGATCCTCATATCCTTCCAGATGACTAAAATCGGGGGCATCGGTTTTTCCTAACATGGTCGATTTTCCTGAAAGATTAACCACCAGGCGATTATGGCCAACAACGGCCTGCCCCAATCCGAAACTGATACCCCCGGGCTTGCGGCCCTTCCAGGCCTGTACGGCTGCCTTTGCAATTCGTTCGGAAATATATTTCAGGCAGGCTTTAGGGGCTATCGCGTCAAGTTCGACTCCATACATACTCTTCGAATCAGCAGTAGAACTGTAAACCGGAGCGGTATGGGTATGCGTCGCACTCACGACAACCTGTTCAGGCCGAAGTTCAGGCAACGATTCCTTGACCAGGTTCCTGACACTGTCCCGTAAAAAATCATCAATCCCAATTAAATCACAGCTTATCATGATTGCCTTTTCGGAAGAAGGTCCAGTGCCAGACTCTAAAGCCAGCGCTGTTACGGTGATCGGGTCCTTAACGCCTTCTGAAATTCTGGCATTAAACAGCCCTTGTAGTAAGACAGGACTATCAGGGGTTATATCCTCTGAAGCCCAACCAATATTAAAATTACCTGATTTATCGTTGTGTCTTTCTTCTTTTCCCTTGTTGCCTGTTGAACAAGAATTAAATAACAATAGTGATAGTGCAACCACTGGAACCGAAATCGAATGTCTCAAGTTTATCATTTTTTATCGATTAGGATGTTAATTTCCTTGCCGTTCTCCAGTATTCCTTCAATAATCAAACAATGCGTAATTTCATCAAAATGAGTAGGGTAGGAGGCATTGTTCAGCGTTAATTTACCCGGATGATATAATTTTATTCCATGTGTTCTTTTTTGCGGTATTTTATCATAGATGCCGACCCTTGGATGTATGGTGATGCGGATATCTTCATTACTTTCCTGGCATTCAAGAAAAGTTCTTGCGACCTTGCCTTCGAGGTATTTGTAGCTTTCCCCATCATCTTCAATTAAAGTAAATTTTGATTCGCCTTTCGGGAATATCTCCCACACAATATTTTCGGGGGTATCGGTTCCAATACTTCCCTTTACCGCCTGAGTTGGGATGATCGCCCCGGCTTTGACAAAAAGTGGGCCACCTTTATCCTTTGGAAATTCGGCCGGTATTTCCTGGTTTCCCTGCCATCTTTTTCCTGTCCAATAATCGATCCATTCACCTTTGGGCAGATAGACTGTACTATCAAAGGCTGATACAAGAAAAGCATCGCCAAACATGTATTGGTGAATAAATTTATCGCATTTGCGGTCTTCAGGATAGATCAAAGGCATTGCCCGCATCATAGGCATTGCTTTTTCAGATGCAAGATGGGCCATGGTATAAATGTAAGGTATGATCTTATAGCGGAGAATGGCATATTCTTTAAACATGGCAGCTTTTTTCTCCCCCAGGAACCAAGGCTGTACATACATATGCCAGCCCAAAAGCTGGGATAAGGACTGAAAAAAGCCAAAATGAATACCTGCCTCGGTATTGGTTTCCATATCGGTACAAACATTTGAATGACCAGAAAGCCCATGGTTTAAAAGAGAGACCAATGGTCGCGGTCCACCTCCGGTATCGCCTGCCCAGGTAGCAGCATAGCGCTGGATACCAGCATAGCCCGCTACGGTATATATCATCGGTCGTCTGCCGGTATGTTCCCTGAACCCTAAATTCATCTGTTTGCTGTACAGTAATGGATATAGATTGTGCATTTCATAATCTTCCATTCCATTCGCCCATTTGCGGTCGGGATAAAAACATATTTGCCTTGCTCCGTCCAGTTTGAACGCCGAAGCCCCGTCATCAACAAATTTTTTGAGATGCTGAAACCAGGGTTCTCCTGCTTTGTGGTCCTTATCCAGGTAAACCGGCGAAAAATGAGGATCCTTGAACAGGTCGCTTTCAAGCGATTTGGATTCTAAAACAATCTTTTTTCCGGATTTTCCACCATGAAGCAGCATCTCTTCATATTCGCTGAAGTCATAGTCACAGCAAAGCCACAAACTGAGCTTAAAATCCATGTTTTTCAATGCGGCAGGAAAGGTCGCGTAATCCTTTCCTTTCAGCCAAAAAGGGATATCAAAATTTTCCTTGTTCCACTCCTTTTCTGTCGAATAATCATAATATTTTCCCATCCATCCGTTGTGGCCATTTTCTAAGCCAATGACATCGCATGGAATCCCCTGCCGTCTGAATTCATAGGCTTCATAAAGGACATCCCTTGCCCTTACTCCCCAGTTGTCGCAAACAAATGTGAGGCCATAGCCCCATTTTGGCAACATGGTCGGTTTTCCGGTAATTTCAGTATACTTATCCAACAAATCGGGCATGGATTTGCCGGCAATAAGGAAATAGTCGATGTATCCATATTCGGCATTGAATGATAATTGATTACTGACAGTCGCGCCCGCATCGAAGGAATGGTTCATCGTTGTATTCAAAAACACTCCCCATCCTTTGTCGCTCATCACGAACGGGATCGGCACATAGGAAGATACATTCATGACCACCATTCTGTTTTTATGCCCTCTTTTCTGAATCTTGTCCCTGGTTTCATCCCCAAATCCATAGAGCCGTTCATCAGGGCCAAGTTTGAAGGACAATTCAAATCCTTTTTCCGCTCCTGGCATCGGCGGTTGATCATTCTGAACCAACAAAGTTCCGGTCGTTCCAAACAGTTGAACCCTGCCGTCCTTTTTGTCAACTATTATTTTGGCGTTGTCGCTTGAAAATTCAATTCTATTCCCCTTGATGATTTTTTTAATCCCATGATTTTGGCACTTTGCATTTACAATTCCATACTTGACCATTCCTCCCTCAGGGAAACTGTTTTTACTGTTCATCCGGATCCGGAACACCGATGGGCTTATGAAATCAATGCGAAGAAAATTGTTGTTGATTTGCATGCTAAAAGAAGAATCATTGGCGCTAACAGGACTCTCCATAAAATGACCCTCACCTAAATCTGTTCCAATTGATCCTAAGATGGTTGCACTGCTAAACATGCAAATAATCGAAGCCAAAAAAAGTTTTTTCATCATTTTTAATTTACTAATTAACATCAATTGGATATTTTTTAATCTTTGACAGAAATATTGATAATCCTCAAACTATGCGGTGGTTGGTTTTCAATCAGTATTGTACCATTTGTATATGTTGTAGATTGTTCCTTGAAAAGTGTCTCTATTGACCATGGTAGGTTTGGATTTAATTTCAAATCTTTTAGTGGAACTTGGACCGTCTCTTTTTTGTCATTCAGGTTATAAATACCCACCTTGTGCTGTATGCCTCCATGTGGTTCAGCGTAGCTTACCAAATAGGCTTTGATCCTGTCGTTCTCGTCATACAAAACGTATGAATGAGAGGGAACACTGGGTCCATCTTTTGTCCAAAAAGTATCTACTGTATTTTTTGCCTCAGCGCTCCATTGGGAAGGCAAATCGGAGGTTAAAAATGCGCCACCGATCAATCCAATTGTTCCGGTTAAAAGGAAATTTTCTTCATTGTTCAAACTCGTTTTTTCCGTACGCATGTAAAAAACGTCAGGATCCACCTGCCACCAGTATCCATTAGATTTGGAGCGCAATAACAACTCTTTTAAATTCCGCTGCACAGTATACCACCGGCTTCCAATATCGAGACTTACCCTGGCGATTTCGGCATAGCCTAATACAAACCGTTCCGGAAATCCAAGGCAGGCATTAATCAGAATGTCTGGTCCGCAGGTCTCTTTAATCAATTTGAACAGGTCCCTTTTTGATTCAAATATTGTTTTTTTCCTATCCCACGCAACTCTGGCATTTGACAATGAATAGGTATAGTCGATCTTAAAATAACGCCATCCATCTTGTATCGCATCCTTCATTATATTTCGGATAAATTCTTTTGAATCAGGACGGTCTATATCCATGAAAAAAGTTCTTGTGCCTGGCTTGCCAAATTCCCATCCACTGCCTGGCGCCCATCCGGGACTTGAATACCAAAGCGGTTCTACATTTTTGGGGAATTGTTGTAGCATTTCGGGATGTTCCTTGACGATCGGGTGGGTTTCATAAATGGCAGTAGGAGAAAGCCATAAACCTGGGATCGATCCGGTTGCTGCTATTTTCGACGAAAATCCTTTCCAATCCTTGTCAAACTTATTATTTGGGTGCCAGTTCCCGGGCATTACCTGAAATCCACCATCAATTTGAATGGTTCTACCACCGGGAGGTATTGGCAGGGCTTTAAACTCATCATTTGCCTGAAGAATATCGGCTGATACAATATTGCCATATTTTTGATACCAGGAGCAATAACCAACTAAAGGATGGATCTGAGGTTTTAGATGCATTTCACTGGCTACCAGCTTTATCCAGTAATCCATCCCTTCCTGCCAGTCTCCGGCGTATACAATTATTTTTTCCAGAATCCTGGAAGAATCAGGTTCAAGAATAATGTTGTCAAGTAAAACACCAGCATAAAATTTTGAGGGAGTGATTTGTGTTTTAAAGCCAATCTCACCATACGCCGTGCAAGGCCCCGAGGCTGCCATAAACCATCCTGTCGCACTGGCTGCAGATGCAAAAATGCCTGCATCCAGGGAGGATGACCAATTTTTTACGTCGTGGATAGGATCTTCAAGAACAGGGAAGTTTGCGTGCGATGCTTTCATGTTTTTCCCAAATGTTACAATTAATGGGGCTATTGTATCCGTACTTTTAGCCACACTGAATTTTTCATAGCTGATAAATTTGGTGTTGTGGTCGACTATGATGCCGTGCAGATAATGAAAACGGGCAAGTTCGATTTTTTTTCTGCTATTGTTTGTCAGACTGCCGGATAATTCAAGAACATTATCATCCAGTTTTTTGATTTTAATATCTGCAACAACAGATCCAATCGAACAGGTTAATTTTGTTTCATTTTCAGATATTTGCTCTTGTTTAATGGCTGTTGAAATATCTTCAATCCATTCTTTCCCGCCTTCATTTCTCCAGGCTAAATAAGGTTTACAATTACTGAATCCTGTCAGGCCTTTTGCCATTAACTTGATCGAATTATGGTCTGATCCTAAAACAATTTTGGGTTTGGCCGTTTGTATAAAGTGTTTGGTGACATCCGCCGCCTGACTGTTGTTATTCCAGGCAGAAAAGGTCGAATAAAAAATGAATAGGATCGTTTTAACAGAATGACATGAAATTTTTTTCATTGGTATATAGCTTTTATTATTAATCCGAATTTATTGCGTTTTATCATGGTAGTCGTATGATTACCTGGTGTTCTGAATACAATCAGACTTAATTGATTGTCGGACCAATATTATCTGTAAATTATTCTCTCTTTAATTGTTTTAGCAGCCAGTTGTTAACGGCTTCATTCTGCTCCGGAAATGTCCAGTGACCCGTCTCCTGAAATATTAACAATTCTTTTGGGGCGCTTATGACATTATAAGCCGAATACATGGATGTAGGAGGGCAGGCAAGATCGTTGAAACCCCAGGTATATAATCCCGGTATTGTGACCCTCCGGGCAAAATTGACAACATCGTAATAGCCAAGTGATTCAACCTCACCGGGTTTTGGTTCAGCATTTTTGAAGTAGTGTGGCCAACCACCGGCCCTTTTGTAGAGATAGCCGGTGTTGTCGCAGAGCGCAGGATGAATGGCAGCGATCTGTTTTATCCTTTTGTCGAGTGCGGCTGTAACAATTGTGAGAGCGCCTCCCTGACTTCCTCCTGTTACAGCAATATCAGTTCCGTTAAACTCAGGGAGTGCGAAGATAAAATCCACTGCCCTTACACATCCCAGGTAAACTCTTTTATAATAGAAAGCGTCACGGTTGTTTAATCTTATGCTCCAAATCGCTAACAAGGCTCCGTTAACCAGATTGTCATAAATCTGGGGATCAAGATTTACAGGAATTCCATGTATCCCTATCTCAAGTGTTATCACCCCAAGAGCAGCTGTTCTATTGTCGCCGCTATAAGGCCGAATGCCAGCACCCGGGACTTTGAGTAATGCCGGATATTTTCCGGCTTTTTTTGGTATTGCCAGGATACCAAAAATCCTCGAGCCTTTTGTTTCATTCTGAAAGCTAATATGGTAAACGTTGACGTCGCCGGTACACCTTTCAGGCATAAGGGTTATGCGGGAATCGAGATTTATTTTTCGCGCTTCCTCAATAGCATGGTCCCAGAAACTATCAAAGTCGACAGGATCTTTGACCGTTGGTTGAATTCTTTCTGGTTCAAATCCGGCAGTAGCCAACCCTTCATACCTTTTATCGTCAACAACTGCCCAAACCCTTAACCGGTAAAAACCCGGGACTTTCATGGTACCTAAAATTTCTGTTTTACCGTTCTTCAGGATAACACCCTGCTTTTTCACATCAGGAAGCATTTCAGGACCAATCTCATAATCTATTTTTACATTATCTACCGGATTTCCATATTTCAATACTTGGACGGAGAATTTGACATCTTCACCCAATTTGTAGGTCCAGTCTTTATGGTCTGGCGAAACATTAATCCGTACCAGGCTGGCAGCAGGTTGTGATATCACACCAATCGATGAAGCAATCAATAAAATTGACATCAGTAATGACCGGGAGAATATGTTTTTCATAGTTTTAATGGCTCAGGATGTGTAATGTTTCTAGTTTTGACTTGATGGTCATCTCCCATGGTTTTGTTTCTTTTTTAGACCAATGTATGGTGCAGCTTTATCGCCAAAGAGATTGCCGCTCTTGATGGCAGCTTCCCATGCTCCGGCCACCCCTTCGCCAATGGGCTTGGTGCATTGATCGAATAAGTTGTCGCGGAAAACAAATCGGGGCGTTTTGCCAAACTGGTCGCCCTTCAAAAGGAGCGCTGTGGAGTTTGGCCCGTCAAAACCAACAAAGCGGTTG
>Ga0265297_10010469_pt1 | contig 11652 bp, 9 predicted proteins | sample Munlanlwell13791_FD_192502 | JGI IMG/M metagenome (GOLD analysis project Ga0265297, IMG submission 192502) | Leachate microbial communities from a municipal landfill in Southern Ontario, Canada - Leachate well 137-91 | ecosystem: Engineered > Solid waste > Landfill > Unclassified | place...
CGTCGAGAAACGTCCATAGAGCATTACCATTCCACACAACCACATACGAAATCATCCAATAAGCCTGATTTGTCTTAACCAGTGGTTAATATTAAGTAACAATCAAGCCCAATTAGTCAAATTCACTTTCAAATTTCATTTTATAGAATACAATCAGAATGTTAAGACTTTATGAAGAAAAGATGTTTATTCTATCTGAGTGAAGTTGAAGCCATGTACACCGAAAGCTATAATTTACAGGTTCGAAATAAGATGTCAAATTCGCTGGATCATATTCTTTACGATGTCTCCAAGCCCGCTCGCTATACCGGGGGCGAATGGAACAGCATAGTCAAGAATTGGAAATCAACCCCTATTAGAATTGCCCTGGCATTCCCTGACGTGTATGAAATCGGGATGTCCAATCTGGCATTACCCATATTGTACCAGATATTAAATGACCAGCCGGACGTGCTGGCTGAGAGGGTTTACGCTCCCTGGGTCGACATGGAATCACTGATGCGCCAAAATAAAGTCCCCTTGTTCAGCCTGGAGAGCAAGCGTCCCTTGAAAGATTTCGACATTATCGGCTTTTCCCTGGGCTATGAGCTTACCTACACCAATATATTAAATATGCTCGACCTGGCTAGAATCCCACCTTTCAACCATCAAAGAAAAGATTCGCATCCTCTGATAATCGCCGGCGGAGGTTGTGCTCTCAACCCTGAGCCTGTTGCCGATTTCTTCGATTTATTCCTGATTGGTGAAGCCGAAGAAGCAATTCTTGGATTCCTCGAAGTGTTCCGGGCTTACAAAGATAACAAGGCAGAACTATTCCGCCAGGCAGCAAATCTTCCCGGCATATACATTCCCAGCCTGTACCATGTCGACTATCATCAGGATGGCACTTTAGCCAGCATCACCACTGAAGCCAGTTATGCCAAACCCAGGATCGAACGGCAAATAGTGACCCCCATGCCTCGTCCTGTAACCAAACCAGTGGTACCCTACATCGAGGTAATTCACGACCGCGGAGCTATAGAAATCCAGCGCGGCTGCAGTCGGGGGTGCCGCTTCTGCCAGGCGGGAATGATATATCGACCGGTTCGAGAGCTATCCCAGCAGGAAGTTATCAACAGCGTTGACGAGATTATCAAAAACTGCGGTTACAATGAAGTCTCGCTGGTCTCGTTGAGCACAGGAGATTACCGTAATATCGACGATGTGATCGCCCAGCTAGCAAACAAATATCATCAGTCTAATCTCGCTATTTCACTGCCCAGCCTCCGTCTGGATACATCATCAATAAAGCTGATAGAATCGCTGCCCCAACGGCGCAAGACTACCCTTACATTTGCACCCGAAGCCGGGAGCGAAAGGCTGAGACAAGCCATAAATAAAATCGCTTCCGAGGAACTAATCATGAATACCCTTGGCGCAGCCTTCGAGAAAGGCTGGATGAACATAAAGCTTTACTTCATGATCGGGCTTCCTACTGAAACTATGGACGATGTAAAGAGTATTGTGGAATTAGTAGCTAGAATATGTAAAGAAGGTAAAAAAGCAGGTAATAAGTCGCCAAAGATACGAGTAAGCGTCTCGAGTTTTGTACCCAAACCTCACACCCCCTGCCAGTGGTCTGCTCAGGATACAGCGGAAATCTTATTTGCCAAGCAGGATTTGCTCAAACAGGGCTTGCGTCGAGTCGGAGCACATCTTTCCTGGCAAAACCCTGATACCAGCCTTCTGGAAGCATCCTTATCCCGGGGAGATCGACGCCTGAGTCAGGTCATTTACCTTGCCTGGAAATCAGGCTGCAAGTTTGATTCCTGGACTGAGCATTTTAAATATCAGAACTGGCTTGATGCTTTTAAACAGAGCGGGCTTAACCCAGACCTTTTCGCCAACAGGGAAAGGCCTCTTGATGAATCATTACCGTGGCGACATATAGACATTGGCGTTACCACTGCTTTTCTGCAAAAAGAGCACCAGAATATAAGATTGGAAAAAGCGACCCCGGACTGCCGTTACGGTCCCTGCAGTACTTGCGGCCTCCAGTACTGGCAGCCCAAATGTAAACAGTTGTTAAAAAGCAAGCAATCTAAAAGTAAAAATAAAGACACCAATACATAATTTCCGGGCAAAAATTTGACTTCTCTGCTCAAAACTACTAACCTGTATAGTCTGTATTTTGAATTTCCGGCAGCCATTGCAAGCTAATTATGGCAAACTTAGAGATTGCCGCTTCCCGATTATACCGGGACTCGCAATGACAGATAAATAAGAGGTTTAGTAAGATGGAACAAATTGAGCTTGAAGCAGCAAGGCGAGAGGTAAATAGGAAGAAAGTGCGCTTCCTGCGCCGTGAAGGCATCACTCCAGCTAATATGTACGGGCATGGACTGGAATCGGTAGCACTTCAGTTAGATACCAAAAAGCTTAAACAGATACTGGCACGGGCAGGCAAAACCGACCTGATATCCCTCAAGGTATCAGAGTCAGATGCCCCCGTAATGGTACTGGTTCGTGAGGTTCAAAAACATCCCGTCAACAATGATGTGCTACACGTAGACTTTTATCAGGTCAAAATGACCGAGAAAATTAAGGCCGAGGTCCCACTGGTGCTAGTTGGAGAAGCACCTGCTCTGAAAAAGAAGAATATCTCTTTGCTTCACCTGATCGATACCTTACACATTGAAGCACTGCCTGACCACCTGCCACACAACTTACAGGTGGACATCTCACATCTTGAAGAGACGGAACAATCAATTTTTGTCAAAGACATTCCCCTGAGTTCAGATATCACTCTGCTCACCGATCCGGAGCAACTTGTAGTAAAAATAGTTGAAACACGTGTCCAGATTGAGGTACCTGAGGTGCCCGAAGCCGCGGTTGAGGAAGAGGCGGTAGCGGAACAGGCAGAAGAGGGAGCAGAAGCAGCGGCGGAAGAAACCAAACCTGCTTCTACTAAGGATAAAGCGGCTCCAGAGAAATAAGAATAACTTTAAGGAAGGGGCTAAGCCCCTTCCTGTCTTTTTTTTTCTAAAGACCAACCTTTATTATCTGTCCCTTGATATCCTCATCAACCTGCAAGATGCCATAAGAGTTTTTGGCCTGCCCCGGGTTAAAAAAGAGCACGCCCCCAATCACCTCGTTATTTGCCTGATGAGTGTGCCCATATAAAATCACATCTACCCGGTCAAATTGCCCTCTTATTCTATTCTCTATTCCCCAGGGAGCACCGAAGCCATGAATAACACCAATTCGTTTGCCGTTAATAACCAGATTTTCTTTTTCCGGAAGTATCTTCCTCAGCTCTTCACAATCCATATTGCCTCGGACGGCTTTTACTTCTCCAATTTTCCGGAGACCATCAAGGACATCCGTCATAACAAAATCGCCGGTATGGACTATTAAGTCTACTTCTGAAAAAGCTTCAATTATCTGTTGCGGAAGCTCTTCTGCTGAATACAGGTGTATATCGGAAAGTACTCCTATTTTCATTAAACTGGGATTTAATTTATTTGTTTAAAAAGGAACTCAACTTTATGGTTCCGCTTGCTTTTCAACTATCTTTTCCTCTACTCGATAAACATTGCCGCCATCAACGGCGATATAATTCAAAGTATCGGGAGAGTCAAAGGTAAGTTTACCCCCATAAAGGTTTAATACGCCGTCGTAATGTTTCCCCTCTTGACCATTCACCACCACAAACAATTCATCGCCAGTTTGAGCCACATATGCCAGGTATTTGCTATCCGGGCTAAAAATAAGCCCTGTTCCAATATTATCATACAGTTTTTGTTCGCGGTCGTTTACAACCAGAAACCAGCCATTTTCACTCCCAGCCGCATATGCCAGGTACTGGCTATCAGGACTAAAAACGGGAACACCTGTGCTAATACCCTGGTATTTATTACCTTCTTTGCCATCCGCTACTACACACCACTCCTCATTATGTGAATGCTCAGCACCTTCCAGGTGCTCCTCACCATGAGAATGTCCCCCCTCAGCCAATGCCACATACGCTAGTCTCTGGCTATCCGGGCTGAACACAAAAGAGCTTCCCCCTATATCAGGATATCGCTTGCCTTCTTTCTCATCCAAAACCATACACCATTCTTTACCCTCCGAACTATCATCTCCCCAAGTTCTGGCTATATAAGCAAACCGCTTCCCATCAGGACTAAAACTATTCTCGTTTAACTCAATCACCTGGTAAGGCTTGAATTCCTCTCCATTCAGAACAGCAACCCACCTGTCACCAGATTTTGCTGCATAAGCCAGACTCTGGCTGTCCGGACTGAATACAAGAGAAGTAGGACTGATTTCGTCGTACTGTTTTCCTTCTATTCCATCCTTTACCACAGCCCATTTGTTACCAACTCGAGCCACATATGCCAGATGCGTACCATCAGGACTGAACGATATAGCATCCGTCTTGATTTCTTCGTACATTCCCCCAATCTCCTCTCCTATTTGTACGAACTGCTTATCTTGTAAACCAGCTACATATACAACTTCTTGGCTGTTCGGATTGAACTTAAGAGTAAGCGGGGAAATTGCATCGAACCGTTTTCCTGGTCGTCCATCAACTACCACAAACCAACTGTTAGCAGTCTTGGCAGTATAAGCAAAACTCTGGCTATCCGGGCTAAAAACAAGAGAGCTTAAGCCAATATCATCATATACCTCGCTCTCCTGGTCATTCACAACCACAATTAAGCCTTCTTCAGTATGAACAACGTAAGCCAGCCGCTGACTATCCGGGCTAAAAACAAGAGAATAAGCGGCAATCTGATCATATCGCTTCTCCTCTTTACCATTTATTACTACCACTTGTTTATCATCCACTTTGTTGACATAAGCCACAGTTCTACCATCGGGGCTCACTCTCAAAGACAGCGGTACCCAGGAATCAAAATTTATTTCAGTCAGAATTGTTTCTTGCGCTATCCTTTCAAAATTCAAGGAAGGCATCTCAGCCTGTTGAGGTGCCATACACCCAAAGGCAAGTACAATTAACATAGCCAACATCAAAAAACAACTAACTAACTTCATAATCAATACCTCTCCATAATCAAGATAAGTGAAAGAAAAAAGCTCTTTTAATGATAACAGTTAATAACCTGATAATAAAAAGCTTGTTCCACAAGAATCACCCTAAAATTTCCAGCACGCCCTGGCTGATCATTTTTACCGCTATAGCAGCCAAAAATAAGCCGATTATCTTAGAGATCACTTTGGCCCCGGCTTGCCCCAGAAACTTCATGACACGGTTTATCTGGGCAATAAGCAGCCAGACTATCGCCAGATTAACAATGAAAGCCACTATGACCATATAAATCGGATATTTTTCAACGAGTATTAAAAGTGTGGTAAGCACAGCCGGTCCTACTATGAGTGGGGTGCCCAATGGTACAGCGCCTATGGTGCCACCTCCAGCTAAGTCCTGCTCGCTTACCATCTTACCGGTAACGATATCTTTGGCTGCCAAAATAAAAAGAATTATGCCTCCAGCAATCAGAAAGTCGGCGACTTTAATCCCTAAAAAGAGGAAAATACCTTTGCCGACAACCATAAAACCCAACCCCAGAGCCAGTGCGGTAATCATTGCCCAGCGTATGACACGGCCGCGTTCACTGCTGCTCATATTTACCGTCAATGGCATCAGTATCGGCAAAACACCAACGGCATCAATTGCAACAAAAAGGGGAACAAAGGTCAACCCGAATTCCTGCAGAACTTGTAGAACTTTATCCATCTACTCTAATTCGTCGATGCCTCTTTGGGTGTTTCCGTGCGGTTACCAGCGGTTTTATCCTCCGCGGCATCCTCCGCTTCACCAAGATATGAGATAGAGGCCACTTTATCATCTTCATCAAGTCTATTCAGATGCACGCCCTGCGTAGGTCTTCCTTGAACAGGCACTTCATCATCGATCGAGATGCGTATCACAATGCCCTTTGCTGTGATAATTATTAAATTCTGGGAAGGAGGTACCGTCATAGCTGCGATTACTTTGCCAGTTTTTTCATTGACTTTATGCGCTATGACCCCTTTCCCACCACGATTCTGGAGAGGATAGTTGTTTACCCGGCTGAGTTTGCCAAAGCCGTTTTCGGTAACGGTAAGAAGCCTGGCTTCAGAAAACACCTTGCTCATGCCAACCATTCTATCACCACGATCCAGCCTGATACCTCGCACCCCACCGCTGGTGCGGGAAGCTATTCTCAAATCCTTTATAGCAAACTTTATAGCTTTCCCATTATGGCTAACCAGCATAACTTTATCCGATTCACTTAAGACGCTGGCACCAACCAGTTCCTCGTCTCCTACAAGTTTCATAGCAATCAGGCCGCTGCTCCGAACCGAAGCGAATTTATCCATACTGGTTCTCTTTACTATTCCTTTAGAGGTAGCCATCACCATAAACAGACCGGGAGAGGTATCCTTAGCCAGCACCATTGCCGTTACCTGCTCCTTGGGGTCTATTGGCAACACGTTCGCCAGAGCCGTGCCTTTAGTAGTTCGGGTTAAGTCCTGAGGAATGTCGTAGCATCTGACGCGATAAACTCTACCACGATTGGTAAATAACAGCAGATTATCATGCGTATCAGCCACCAGAATTTGCCTCACCATGTCAGTGTCCCTGGTTACCATCCCCATAACGCCACGACCGTATCGGTGTTGCTTCTGGTAAGTCATCGCCGGTATCCGTTTTATATAGCCTTGTTCGCTCAGGGTAACCACCACATTTTGATGAGCAATAAGGTCCTCTTCCTGGAATGCCTCAATCTCATCGCGTTTTATAAAAGTGCGGCGCTTATCACCGTACTTAGACTTAAGGTCACTTACATCTTGCTGAATAAGGAATAGTATCTTCTTCGGATTAGACAACAGATCTTCCAGGTAAGCGATAGTCTTTAATATTTCATTGTATTCATCTATTATTTTTTGCTGTTCCAGATGGGCTAATCGCCGTAACTGCATATCCAGAATCGCCTGTGCCTGGATTTGAGTCAAATTAAAAGTACTCATCAAATTAGCTCGAGCCAATTCAACTGTCTCAGACTTTCGAATCGTTGCAATAACCTGTTCCAGATTGTCCAGAGCAATTTTGAAGCCTTCCAGAATATGTGCTCTATCCTTAGCTTTTTGAAGGTCGAACTGGCTGCGTCGGGTTATGACTACTTTACGGAAGTCGATATAGCAGTTGAGTGCTTCTTTCAGATTGATAACCCTGGGCTGCTGATCAACCAGAGCCAGCATGTTAATATAGAAAGCAGACTGCATCGCGGTATATTTATAGAGGTTATTGAGAACTTTAGCAGGCTGAGCATCTTTCCTTAGCTCTATCACAATTCGCATTCCGTGACGATCAGACTCGTCACGAACCTCGCCGATACCCTCAACTTTTCTCGTTTTTACAAGTTCAGCTATTTTTTCTATCAGCGCAGCCTTGTTAGTCTGATAAGGAAGCTCGGTAACCACTAACTGAACGCGGCCACTCTTCATAGTCTCTTCATCTACTTTAGCCCGAACTACCACTTTGCCCTGACCAGTGGCATAGGCATTGCCAATACCTTCACGTCCCCAAATTATGCCAGCGGTAGGGAAATCCGGCCCTTTAACGAATTTCATCAAATCGTCAACATCAGCATCAGGGTTATCAATTAAATGACTGACTGCATCGCAAACTTCGCTGAGATTATGAGGAGGTATGTTTGTAGCCATGCCCACAGCTATGCCAGACGAACCATTTACCAGTAAATTTGGTAATCTCGCCGGCAGTACCGATGGCTCTTTCAAGCTATCATCAAAATTAGGCGTAAAGTCGACCGTATCTTTATCGATATCAACCAGCATCTCCGCAGCAATCTTTGCCAGGCGCGCCTCCGTATATCGCATAGCAGCAGGCGGATCATTGTCCATACTGCCGAAATTGCCCTGCCCATCAACCAGGCAGTACCTCATGGAGAAATCCTGTGCCATCCTTACCATAGCATCATAAATCGACGCATCACCATGAGGATGGTACTTACCCAGCACGTCACCAACGATACGTGCACTTTTTCTATAAGCACTGTTATAATGGACCCCCAGCTCATCCATGGCATAGAGAATGCGTCTGTGTACCGGTTTCAAGCCATCACGAACATCAGGCAAAGCTCGAGAAACTATGACACTCATAGCATAATCGAGATAAGAGTTCTTCATCTCCTCTTCGATAATAACTGGCTTAATTAGTCCAACATTCATTTGCATTACTCCTCGTCCAGCAATTCTTCATCTACCATATCGTCTACATAGGCACCCGCTTCAAATATGGAGAAACCGCTAGGCAATAGCTCGCCTTCCTCCAAATCAGCGTCTTCGGCCTCCCCTTCATCCTCCGCAAGTTCCTCATCGGTCTCGCTTTGCCTGAGCATAGTATCTTTGACATGAGGCTGAAAATCTTCGGCGCCCTTAGTAGGGAAGGAAAGTTTACCGGCCTGGCCAGGAGATTGAAATGACTCTCGCACAAAGACTTTCGCTTTACTATTATCAAGGCTATAAATAGCCGCAGTATATTTATTCCCTCCCCCCATCAATTTAGCCAGACGGTTTCCATGTTGCGGTTCAACCAGCCCCAGATATTCTCCTTTTTCATTTTCCACTACAACATTATGTCCCTTTTGCTTCAAATAGACCTTGTCTCTCGTTGTCATTTTAGCCAGCACTTTACTGGGAGCCAGATTTTGCAGTGTTATCACCCCTGTTTTCCCCAACTCGCCCACAAAGAAATCAGGAGAAACCTTAGCGCTATCATTTTTCACATTCACACGCAAATTTTCCAATTGAGCTATCCGTTCCAGATTTTTCCTGGCTATAGCATTATTAGAATCAAGTTCCAGAGTTTTGGTATAAGCTTCCCTGGCCTGCTTCCACCCCCCTAATTCCATATAAGCTTTCCCCAGTCGATTATAAGCATCGATATCGGTGGGTACGACTTCGATTATGCTCTGATTAACCGCAATAGCCTCTTTCCATTGCTCTCTCATTGCCAGAGCAATAGCCCTCTCACTCATTTGTCTTCGTAATCTGGCTTTCTCGTCAGTTGTATCAAACATACTTCTTTTGCACTCAGTTATTTATTAGTAGTAATTAACCGAGGTTAGAATTAGACTACATTTGCCCCAAAAAGGCAAATGCTCCTTATAGTTAAAAACAATTTTAGCCCAGCAATATTAATAAAACAAGCAAACAATTTCAAGCAGCCTAAGGGCATTTAATAAAATTTTTTACAGCAACTAAAATGTGCTTAAGCATTACTTCCCAAATCAACCTTGATATTAAACATGCTACTATTTGACAATAGGAAACGGCTATGTTACCGTAAAGCCCGCTTATTTAATCCCGGTCACCGGAGGAGATATTATGCGCGAAAAAGTAGAAGAAGTCCTGAATAAGATCAGACCTGCCCTTAAAGCCGATGGCGGAGATGTGGAACTGGTCGACGTTAAAGACGGCATAGTCAGCGTAAAACTTACTGGACACTGCGCCGGTTGCCCTATGTCCACGATGACTTTGAAAAACGGCATAGAGCGTTTGCTAAAAGAAGAAATCGCTGATGTTAAGGAAGTAGTCTCAGTTTAACTGCCGATCTAAGCATGTTCCAGTTCAAAAGCTTTGTGTAAAGCTATGACTGCGTCTTTTACTCTATCCGCAGCAATTATACAGGTTATCCTTATCTCAGACGTCGTAATCAACTGTATGTTTATCCCCTGTTCGGAAAGAGTACGAAACATCGTAGCGGCATAGCCAGGCGTATTCTGCATGCCCGTGCCCACAATGCTGACCTTGCCTAACGTGGCATCGCTAACGCAATCTTTCGCTTTTATTGACGTCGCCACAGATTTTACTATTGACATCGCCTTATTCAAATCACCTCTGGCTACAGTAAAAGATACGTCGTTGATATTGTTAACACTGGCATTCTGAACTATAGTATCTACACTTACATTTGCTTCAGCCAGGGGTTGAAATATAGCCGAAGCTATTCCAGGCTGGTCTGGAACGCCGACCATGGTAATTTTAGCCACATCCACATCATGCGCAATTCCTCTAACTTTATTTCTTATTTCCATTGACTCCCCTCCGTGAATAAGCGTTCCCGGTTTATCATTAAAACTACAGGCCACCAGTATAGGCATATGATATACTCCTCCCAACTCCACAGCTCTGGAATGCATCACCTTGGCACCGCTGGTAGCCAATTCCAGCATTTCTTCATAGCCTATTTCTTCAAGACGTCGTGCTTCAGATACGATGCGAGGGTCAGCAGTAAAAACCCCTTCCACATCAGTATAAATCTGGCACTCCTTGGCCTTCAGACTGGCTGCCAGGGCGACAGCAGTTGTGTCCGAACCACCTCGCCCCAGTGTAGTAATATCCATATCCCTGGTTATACCTTGAAATCCCGCCACAATAACTATATTACCCCTCTGCAACTCTTCAACAATACGTCTTGGTTCAACTCGCTGAATCCTGGCCTTGCTATAACTGGCATCGGTCTCTATGCCGGCCTGAGCGCCGCTAAGGCTCACCGCCTTGCAACCCATATTGCCTATAGCCATTGCCAGCAGGGTGCTGGAAATTATCTCGCCGGTTGATAGCAATACATCAAGTTCCCGCTCTGAGGGTAGAGGCGTGATCTGTCTTGCCAATTCGATCAGTTCATCGGTAGTATCACCCATTGCCGATACCACTACCACCACCTGATTTCCTTCCTTCATGGTCTTAACTACACGGCGAGCCACACCTTTGATCTTCTCAGCATCGGCTACTGAGCTACCACCATATTTTTGAACTAAAAGTGCCATATTCTCTCTTTCTTTCCGCTTATTTTAAACAAAAATTTCAAAGCTTACCACTGGAATAAACATTCCGTATCAGCCTCTCCATAATTTTATAACCTTCAGCAACGAAATCCCCTGTTTTCGCCGCTTCTGCTTCTGTAAAAGCCGCTGCGCTCGAAGGCCTAAAGCCAGAGCCCCACAATAAAAAGGGTACGGGATCATCACAATGAGTCCGAATTTTAATCGGCGTGGGATGGTCGGGCATTATCAGAACGCGCAAATCTTCTGGTCCCCAAGAACGAAGCCGTTGTATAACTTCGCTATCAATCTTCTCGATTGCTGCTACTTTTTTATCAATGGAGCCATCGTGGGCAGCTTCATCTGGAGCTTCAATATGGACAACCACCAAATCATGTTTCTTCAGCGCTTCCAGCGCCCCCTCCATTTGAGCCGCATAATCATTATCCTGACCGTCGGTAACACCGGGGATATCCAGTACTGTCATTTCAACCATCCGCGCCAGGCCGCGAAGAAGGTCAACGCCGGAGGTCATCGCCGCATCAAGCCCATAGACATCCTTAAAAGAGGGCATAGACGGTATCTTCCCGCTGCCCCAGAAAAGCCAGATCATTGTTGCCGGTATATCTCCCCTTGCCTGACGCTGCACATTTACAGGATGCTCTTTCAGCACAGCTTCCGACCGCTCCATAAGGTCGCGCAACATGCCACTACCCTGCCCTTGAGGCAAGAACTCAGCAATCGGTTTCCCCGGAATATCATGCGGAGGGGTACAGACAGCTTTAAGTGCGTCTTCCCCCCCTGTTATCCGGCA
>Ga0265297_10010470_pt1 | contig 11652 bp, 10 predicted proteins | sample Munlanlwell13791_FD_192502 | JGI IMG/M metagenome (GOLD analysis project Ga0265297, IMG submission 192502) | Leachate microbial communities from a municipal landfill in Southern Ontario, Canada - Leachate well 137-91 | ecosystem: Engineered > Solid waste > Landfill > Unclassified | place...
GCTATAAATATTAAATTCGTTATAAAAAAAATGCTTGCTTTCAATTATAGAGGAACCACCAACTACGAAAAGCGCCGTAGTTGCGGCCAAAAACTTTTTGCCTCCCGACATTTGTAAAACTAAATTATAAATAAGCAGTATTATAACAAAAACGCTAATGAAATTATAAATATTATATAGTTGTACAATAGTAACCTTGCTTGCCACACCCAGCCAAACAATTGGCTTCACTAAAATATATTCAATAGCACTAAAATAATAATTTGGGTTATCTTTCCCTTCACGAATAACCGAACTACCTAAGCCATTATCATCTAAAATTTCTTTACCTCTTGACAAATAAAAATGAGAATCACACCCAAACTCTATAAAATTTATACCGCGATAAGCATCTTTAGCAATAAATGGAAAAACAAAAAGAGGCGATTCTATTAAAACGACTAGCAATAGACCGCTGGCTATTATAAACCAATGATCAAAAAAAAGTTTTTGGCATTTTTTAGCTAAATTCTTCAACATAAATACAATTAAGACTACAAATCCATTAATAAATAATATATAAAACTTCAAGCATAAAGTCAATAAAAAATACCCGCTGATTTGGCGGGTATTACTTTAAATAAATTTATTTAAAATGAACAATTGCTATGGTTGGCAAGGGTTGCCAAGAACATGAATAGGAGCCGTTATTGAAGAGCAATCGCTAAAGGGATCGCATGCCGTAGCCTTTAAATTGTATGTTCCCGGCGCGTATCCGATAAAGGAATAGACATTATTTACATTTGATCCGGCATAAGTTACGCCACCAAATGGAATATTGGTCGAAAATATTTCTCCTATTATCTCAAATCCCCAGTCATTAGGATATTCGGTATTCCAACTTCCGCCTACTGCGTGCGTCCAAGCATTACCATTGGGATAACTGCTTTCATTGCTTGATATTCTATAAAAATCACTTGAACTTCCTGCGCCGGATCTGCTGACTACTAAATAATAAGTAGTAGCATTGTTTACGTTAAAAGTTGTTGAAAAATGAAATGTTACCAAACTCATTGAAGTTGATAATTCGGATCCCAGAATGTTATCCGATGTTCCAAGTAAAGAACCTGTCTCTCCTTCTGCCGTATAAACTTTTACTATTAAATTATCGGTAGGAGAACCTTCTTTTTTTAAGCCAAGTTTAATATCCGTAATCATACTAGCAGTCGTAGATAAAAAACCTTGTTCTTTTTTATCGGTGACCAATGTCCCAAAGCTGTCTCCGCCGGCAAGCGTATCATTTGTTGCTATTTGCAACTCTCCGTGGCCGGTTAAATCATTATGATTTGCAGTTCCATCAAGTAAAGAATTGTTAAATTTATAGTAAGCAACTAATCCGCTTTCATTTCCAACTAACTCTTTATTATAATTTTCTTGTATTTCCGCTTCGGTCCTTATGTCATTCCAAATACGTAGTTCATCTATTAAACCATCAAAATATCTCCCAATAGTTGAGTCAAGCCAAGCACCTACATAAAGTGGATTAGAGGAATCATTGATCGTGGTTGCAACTGTGGTTACAGCTATACCGTTGTCTTGTACTCCATTTATGTAAAAGAGTGCGGAAGGAACAGATATGTCAACAATAGCCACTATGCGTGTCCAAGTATTAACATCGCCAACGTCAAAAACTGTATTGGACTTCCAATTAAACGAATCGCCCGTGCTATTTTGGAATTGAACCCACAACCGATCATCCGTTGATATGAAAAGTCTATAATCTTTTGTATTTTCATCACCTTTAGAGATAATCTGAAATTGATCCCCCGAAGTAGAGGGTAGTTGTTCTAACCATATCCGTGTTTCAAAAGTAAAATCAGAAGACAGAGAAAGTGATGCGCTATCCAGAGCTGTTAGATATTGTGAACTATCTTTTTCCAGATCTATTGAATGAGTATTTGTCGCGGCTGGTGCTCCCAAAATTTCCCAACTATACGTTAGCGTATCCGCATCAGGATCTTGGGCGGTCAGTGTTACGTCAACATTTTGACAGGTTGATACAAACTGGCTGGGATTAAAAGTCAAATCAAGCAGTTGAGGATTATTGTTTAGAGTTGCCAGTATCTGCGCCGCACCATTATCATCGTCATTGCATTGTGATACTAAAGCTAGTGTTGTAGTTTCTCCTTCCTCTACCACAATGTCCGTTTCAGCGGTTTGACATACGGTGGATGGCACGGTTTCAGATTTCATGGGTGATATCAATACATGATAGTTACCAGGCAGAAGAACAAATAGCGCGTTAGCAAAATCGTGTGCCGTTCCCGCATCAGGTAAGAGCCCTGAAGGCAGATGCGAGGTTTCCAATACAACATATTTTGAGTCTACCGGACCACTGGTATTGCTAATGTCTACCTTGAATCCCGCAACGCCGTCTTTTTCAGATGCCGAAGGCCCTAGTGTTAATGCTAATCCTCCTTTGTTTCCAACATAGATTGAAGACTTTTTCTCAACCCCGCAAGCTGTAATTACCATTACTGCCATTACAAACATTAATACTTTTCTCATTTTGCTTCTCCTTCTGTTGTTAAAGGACTATTTTATGCAGATGATTCTGCATAAAAGGCATACTAGCATAAAATAGAGATGTTGTCAATATAAAAAAGACCCCATGGGGTCTTTTGGTCAATCGCCTTTTAAAACTGCCGAGAGTTTTCCGATAATTACGGTTTTCCAAGATATTTTATGCAGTCTTTGTTGGCATATATTGTCCAGTTCCTGATCGGAACAACCTCTGATTGACTCAAGCAATTCCAGCCTCTCTTTATCACATAAGACAACTGGTGTTTTTGTCCGCAAATAATCAGATATTTGTTCTTTGGCATTTTGTTCTTTTGGCATTTTATCTCCTTTTTGCAAACGAGCTGTATTCAGGATAATACAATGTCTTTTGTTTGTCAAAATTACATTCCTTTGAAGCGCAAAATAGTATTGAAAGTCTTTAAAATTATTGTTACATCAAGAAGAAATGACCTGTTTTTAATATAATAAATATCATATTGGAGCTTTTTTAAATTTTCTTCAATGCTTGCCGCATATTCATAATTGATTTGTGCCCAACCGGTTAATCCCGGCTTAGACAGATGTCTTAAGGGATAGAAAGGCGCTTTAGCGGTCAGCTCTTTTACAAACTCCGGTCTTTCGGGGCGCGGCCCGATAAAGCTCATTTCGCCTTTTAAAAGGTTTATGAATTGCGGTAGCTCATCAATCCTGGTTTGCCTTAAAAATTTACCAAATTTGGTAACGCGAGCATCGCCTTTTTTTGCGAACTGCGCGCCATTGTCTTCGGCATCATTTATCATGGTTCGGAGTTTATGTATTTTGAATTCTTTACCGTTTTTTCCGATTCTTATTTGGCTGTAGAAAATTGGCCGTCCGCTGGTGATTAAAATCAAAAGCGAGACGGGGATAAAAATTATCAATAAAAATAACCCCATCATCAAAGCCAGGGTGTAGTCCATGGCTATTTTTATGCGGTCGTAAACTTTCTTTTCCGATTCCTGCAAATTTTCCAAAAACCATCCTTCCGATAAGGTTTCAAGCGGCAATTTTGCTGTTACCTCTTCATATAATTTTAAAGAATTTACAAAAGTCACGTCAGAAAAGATGAGTTTGTACAGTTCGTCATTTGTTTCTTTATCAAAACTTTTTCCATAATGGATTGCAATCGTATTGACATTTAATCTGTTGACATTTTGCATGAATTCTTTTGTCGTAATGCGTTTTACTTCCGAATCGCGTATTTCTTCGTCTTGCGCTACAGCAATGCATTCATAGCCAAGTTGAGGCTCATTTTTAAAAGCGGCAATTAGTTCGCAGACCTCTTTGGAATATCCCAAAAAGGCAATTTTGTTTTTAAAGATATATTGTGTTGCCAATAAATTATAGAAAAACCGCCAAAGCGCCAAAAGCGAGCCGGCAATCACAACGTTTAAGAACAAATTTGTTTTTGGCGCAATTCCAAAAAATGGCGTAAAATAAAAGAAGAAAACAGTAATAAGAACATTTATTATAAAGCTTTCCAGAAGTGTTCTAAAAAACCAAATATTATTTTTTGTAAATTTTAGATTGTATAGATTTTGCGAATAAAAAACCAGCACCCAAATGAAGTAGATGATGGCAAAGGGGTAAAAGTGAATCCGCCAATTTTGCTCTATATAAGTTTGACTGTACCTTATGATTAAGGTAAGATAAAGGGAGAAAAAAAGAAGGATTATATCAATAAATAGCAGTGCTAACTGTTTAATTCTTGTTAGAACAAACATAAAATTTCTTAGTGTATTTTTATTATATATTACCTTATTTTATATAAAAAATCAAGCATATTAAAACTAAATACAAAATTATGAAAAAATATCTTATTTTAGCCATTGTTATTGTGGTTTTGGCAGGTGGAATAGGTGGCTGGCAATATTGGGAGTATAGGCAAGAAGATAAGCTTTTGTCGTCCAACCCTCAAACCAAGGATGCTTATCAGGTTATAAAACAAAGACAGGAACAGATAAAAAAAGATGAAAATAATTATGACGCTTACATGAGCCTCGGTTTTTATTGGAAGGGTATTGGCGAAGTGACAAAAAATAATGATTATTTAGAGAGGTCGGTAGATGCTTATGATAAAGTTATAAAAAGATGGGGCACAAAAGCTTATCTTCCATTTTTAAATAGGGCGAACGTTTTTATTCTTTTGGGCCAATATGGCAAAGCGGAAACTGATTTGAAGATTGCCAGCGAGATTGATCCAGGCGAGCAGAGCCTTTACATAGCCTTGGCGGATTTATATAAAGATTACATGAAAAAAAATGATGCGGAGATTAGAGCGGTTTATGAAACGGGCATGCAAAGGGTAGTTGGTGGTGGTAACCTTGTTTTGAATTATGCTAGTTATCTAAATGGTATTGGCGACTATAAGGAAGCGCTTAAATATTATAAAATGTTATCGCAAGCGTATCCATCCAATACCGGATACCTGGATTTGGTTAAAGAATTGGAAGGAAAAATTGGAGAAATAAAATAATAAAAATGACAAATAAAATTTTTAAAAAAATATCGCCGGCTATATTGTTGTCTTTAATTTTTTCTTTTTCTGCGCCAATACAAAAAGTAAGCGCAGAAAGCGAAAAATTTTATCTCGCCGGACTGGCGGTGAGCGATACGCAGATTGCGGAACAATGGTATTTGGAAAAAATTAAAGCTCCAGATGCTTGGGAGAAAACTCAGGGCAGTGAAAAGATTGTCGTGGCCGTGATTGATACGGGGATGGACTCCGACCATCCTGATTTAATAGATAATATATGGATAAATTCAAAAGAGATACCTGGCAATGGAATTGACGACGACAATAACGGTTATGTTGACGATGTTCATGGTTGGGATTTTGTGGACAACGACAATGTGCCGGAACCAAATATAAAGAATAAGTATTCAGTTCTTGCCGTAGATCACGGAACGGTTGTGGCTGGTATTATCGCGGCTATGGGAAATAATGCCTTCGCCGGCAGTGGCGTTGCTTGGCAGGCAAAAATAATGCCACTCAAAGTTTTTAATGAACAGGGCGAGTCCGATGTCCCGTTGGTTGCGGCGGCAATTCAGTACGCTATAAATAAAAAAGCTGACATTATAAATATGAGTTTTGTCGGCTTTGGTAACTCGCCGCTTTTGCAAGAAAAAATAAAAGCCGCTTATGACGCCGGAATTCTTTTGGTGGCTGCCGCCGGTAACGAGAGCACGTCGCCCGAAGGAAGCAATCTTGATATTACTCCGTCTTATCCCGTATGCGGTGATGGACAAAATGGAGAGAATTGGGTTTTAGGCGTGGCCGCCTTGGATAAAAACGATCAAAGAGCTGATTTTTCCAATTTTGGAAAAAAATGCGTTGACATTTCCGCTCCTGGTGTAAATATTGCAAGCACACTTTTTTTCAATTCTCAAAATCAGGATTTTAATAAATATTTTGGTGGCGGATTTAATGGCACCTCTGTTGCTACGCCCCAAGTTGTTGGCGCCGCTGTTCTTCTGAAGGCGCTTCATCCGAATTACAAAAATAAACAACTGATGGATACTCTTATTTCGTCAACTGATAATATTGATGGAGCTAATTCGTATTATCTGGGGAGCCTAGGTAGCGGCCGATTAAATATTTTAAAGGCTTTGAATACGCCGGCGATTTCCATGGAAACCGAAGAAGAGGAGAGTGTGAAGTATGTTGTTTCCGCCAAAGGTTCCGGTGAGCCAAAAATTTTATTATTGGGAAGCAAAGGAGAAAAAATAAAAGATTTTTTTGCTTTTTCGTCCGGTTCCAAAATAGGAACTAATATAGCCTTGGGTGATGTTGATAATGATGGAATGATAGAAATAGTAGTCGGTGCCGGTGCGGGTGGTGGTCCTCATGTAAGAATTTTTAATTTGAGCGGCGAATTGGAAAACCAATTTTTTGCTTTTGGGGAAAAGCGGCGAAATGGCGTCTTGGTTGCCGTGGGTGATGCGGATGGGGATGGAAAAAATGAAATAATCACCGTGGAAGCGGGAAACGTAAAGCCTGTAGCGCGAATTTTTAATAATCAGGGAGAGCTTATAAAAGATAATATTGGCATTTTTTCAAATATTATAAAAAATGCCGTTGGATTGGCCATGGGTGATGTGAATAAAGATGGTAAAGATGAAATGATTGTTTCTACACCATCCGGCATAGCGGGAAAAATAAAAGTTATTGATTCATCGGGAAATATATTGGGAGAATTTTATCCATTCGGAAAAAATTTTTATGGCGGAATAAATGTCACTGTTAGCGATTTGAGCGGATCCGGTTGGCCGGAAATTATTGCCGGTAAAGCGAGCGGTGGAGATGCGGCAATAAAAACTTTTGATTATACCGGCCGCTTGCTTGCTCCTGACTTTTTGGCGTATGAGAAATACAAATATGGAATAAATGTGTCTTCCGGAGATAGGGATGGTGACGGATACAACGAGATCGTTGCCGCAACCAATGGCGGCAGAGGCGCGGAAGTAAAGATTTTGGACAATAATTTTAATTTAAAAATATCATTTTTTCCTTTCGGAAAAATTTTTACAAAAGGAATAAATGCTTATATTGTAACCAGAAAATAAATATCTAGTTTTAATTGCTTCGGAGTTTTGTTAAAAAGCTAAGAAGCTAAAAGCTAAGAAGCTAATCTTATGGCTAAAGAAAATGTGCTTGTAACCGGCGGTGCCGGATTTATCGGTTCTCATTTATGTGAGCGTTTGTTAAAAGATTATAATGTTGTTTGCTTGGATAATTTTTCCACGGGAAGTGAACAGAATATCAATCATCTGGTACAATTTCCAAATTTTGAATTTATAAGACAAGACTTGTCAAAACCGTTTGATTTGGAAAAAATTGCCGAGTTGGCTAAATTTCAAATAAACGTTAAAGGTTTTTTCGCTATTTTTAACTTAGCGTGCCCCACTTCGGCGAAAAATTTTGACGCTCATAAGATTGCAACTTTGGATTCTAATGCTTTAGCGATGAAAAATGTTTTGGAAATGGTTGTAAAATATAAAGCAAAATTTGTTCATCTCTCTTCATCGGTTGTTTATGGCGGAAGAGATAAAATGAGCGGAAAAGTTAAAGAAGATGAGGAGGGAATAGTGAATCACATGAGTCCGCGTGGATGTTATGATGAAGGAAAGCGTTTTGCTGAGACAATGGTGGCAACCTATCATCAATTTTACAAAACGGATTGTAAGATCGCCCGCGTTTTCAGGACTTACGGTCCGAGACAGCGTTTGTTTGACGGAGAAATGGTGCCGGATTTTATTGTGGAAGCCACCCAAGATAAAAATTTAGTGATTTATGGAGATAAAAATTTCAATACATCTTTGATTTATGTCTCCGATGTTGTTGACGCGCTTGTGAAATTAATGGAAGCGAAAAATGACATCGGCGCGGTAAATATTGGCTCAGATGTTGACTTGAAGCTAGTTGACGTAGCTGAGAAAATAGTTAAAATGACTAAATCAAAGTCAAAAATAGAGTATGAAAAAGAATTGCCTTTTATAACTCAGTTGGCCTTACCTAATATCAAAAAAGCCAAAGATGAGCTTGGCTGGATGCCGCTTGTCCGTTTGGATGACGGTTTGAAAAAAACGATTGACTATACTTTGGCACATAAGGAATTACTGGGAGTGTAAAATTATCAATTTTCAGTTTTCAATTATCAATAAAATGCCAATGATTATTTGAGAAATGAAAATTAAATGAAACAATGATAAATGAAAAATGGAAAATTTTTGTTATAATTCCCGCCTATAATGAAGAAAAAATTATCGCCCAGACGATTGCTGAAGTGAAAAATTATTGTCCGAACGTGGTGGTTGTTGACGATGGTTCGGCGGACGAAACTCGCTTTAAGGCCGAAAGCGCCGGAGCGGTTATTTTGAGGCATATAATTAATCGTGGACAAGGAGCGGCTCTAAGAACCGGCATTAATTATGCAATAAAAAAAGAAGCGGATATTGTGGTGACTTTTGATGCGGACGGACAATTTGACGCTTTGGAAATAACAAAAGTTTGCCAACCGATTATTGAAAAAAAATGCGATGTTGTTTTAGGCTCAAGATTTTTGGAAAAAAATAAGATTCCATTAGCTAAAAATTTGCTTTTAAAGTCAGCCATTATTTTTACCAAAATGATAACCGGCATGGAGCTTTCGGATGTTCATAACGGCTTTCGCGCTTTTAATAAAAAAGCTGCTGAAAAAATTGTTATCAGACAGGACAGAATGGCGCACGCTTCTGATATAATTCATGAAATCGCAAGGCTTCATTTGAAGTATCAAGAAGTTCCGGTAACGGTAAAATATACGGATTATTCAAAGAAAAAAGGCCAAAAAATATCCGGCGCATTAAAAATTATTTTTGATTTGATATTTAAATAGGTTGCTAGGTTATAGGTGATTAGGTTACTAGGTAAGGTATCGCTAACGTACGTTAGCGATAAAATAATTATATGCGGAAAAAGCACTGCTTTTTCCGCTCCTTCCCCCTAACGACCTATCACCTAAAACCTATCACTTAACACCTAACAACCTAGCTCTATGCTAATCCAATATATTTTAATCATTGCCATTGTTTTAATTGAATTGCAGACAATTAGAAAATTTAGATCACGAAGCATAAGCTTGCGAGAATTTTTATTTTGGTCTATGCTTTGGCTGGGAGTGAGCGTTGCCGTTCTTCTGCCTCAAATAACTATTTTCTTGGCTAACTATTTGGGTGTCGGCCGCGGTGCGGACTTGGTTGTGTATGCGTCGTTGATTTTTGTTTTTTATATGATTTTCCGTATTTTTGTGCGCCAGGAAAAGATAGAAAAAAACATTTCAAAAATAATAGAAGAAATTGCAAAGAAAGGAAAATAATATACCCATTATAATAACCCCTGATGCGTCGTTAATGCCAGAATAAAGGAAGAGTAAAAACTAATTAAAGAGAAGTATACAGATTATGCCTCCAAAAATCGGTGTGATAATTGTAAGCTATAATAGCCGCCAATATCTTGACGGCCTATTTTTGTCTTTAAGCAAAGTTAAATATCAAAATTGGAGTATTATTTTTGTTGACAATGCTTCGCCCGATGACAGTGTGGCCTACATAACAGAAAAATTCGCTGCTAATTTTCCTAACTTGACCATAATGAGGGTTGATAATAATTCCGGCTTTGCCATTGGCAATAATATCGGTTTGAAATATTTGGCGGAAAATAATTTTGATTATGCTTATCTTTTGAATCAGGATACGGAGGTGGAACCTGATTTTTTGGAAAAAGCCTTAGAGAAAGCCGGAGAAGGGGTGGGTTCTGTCCAATCATTTTTAAAGCTTTATAACAAAAATGGTGAAATAAACAGTCTTGGCAACACAATTCATTATCTGGGGCTTGGTTATTGTTGTGGTTATCGCTGGAGCGAAGAAAAGACTAAAAAATATCTTGAAGATTGGCAGAAGCGCGATCCGGAATTGAATATTACTTACGGAAGCGGAGCGGGAATCCTTTTCAATATGAAGGCGCTTCAGAAAGTGGGATTTTTTGATGATATTTATTTTTTATATCATGAAGATTTAGATTTGGGGTGGCGGCTTCGTTTGGCGGGTTATAAAAATATCTTGGCGCCGGAATCAATCGTTTATCATAAATATGAATTTTCCAGATCAATAAAGAAATTTTATTGGATGGAACGGAATCGTTTTTTAACTATTTTTAAAAATTATTCCGCCTGGACGTTGATTGTTATTTTCCCCGCTCTCTTTGTAATGGAACTGGGGCTTTTCTTTTTTTCGTTTTTTTCCGGCTGGTGGAGGGAAAAACTTAGAGTTTATGAATATTTTTTGGAAATTAAAAATTGGAAAATGTTATTGAAAAGTCGCAAAAAAACACAAGCCTTGCGGAGAGTTGGGGATGCAGAAATTACTAAATATTTTGTTGGCGAGATACTTTTTCAAGATATGGACAACTTTATTTTGCGAAGAATCGCCAATCCGATTTTTAATTTATATTGGCGGTTCGCGCGGCATCTGTTGGGGAAATGAAATATGAGAAGTTCAACGTTAAAAATTACAACAACAATTTTTATCTTCATTTTTATCTGCACGGGGGCGGATTTTTTTAAGTCTCCAAAAGTAGTTCGCGCCGCCGAATGTTTTTATCCTGTGCAATATTTGGATGATATTGACCGGGTTTATAATCATTCGGTTTGCCAAAATTATTTTCAGGTATATTATTTTCCGGTCATAACCGATGGCAGGAAATATACGATTACGCTGAGAAGTATTACGGGAGAACAAAAAATTTATGCCAGCCGTTATAAAAATGAAGTTGATGAATTGTCCGATTTGCAAAATTGGTATTGTAATGACGACCATTGCGAGAGTGGAATTCAGGTTGATGAAAAAACAAAAATTATAAACTTTCGTTCGCCGACGGGCGAGGCTGGTTATTATAGCTGGTTTGCTGTTTATGGGCAGACGGAAAGCGATTATCAAATTGGAATATCTAACAATGGGGTTTTATCATTTGTTTCCAATAGGGAGTTAGAAATATCATCTTCATCAGAAACATCAACGATAACGCCGGCTCTTGCGGATGCTTCTCCGGAAATTCCCAATATTTTTTGGCGTGCTACGTCGGTTGAAACCGCAATAAATTTTAATGAAACAAGCTGGACGGAAATTAATTTTAATGACGATTCTTGGAAAAATACAGCTTTACCCGATGAGATGTGGTATTGCAACAATTGTTTTAGAAAATATCGCGGTTCTTTTAATTTGGAAAGTATCCCGCAAGATTTAAAAATGTCTTTTTCAAGTGATGACGGCCTCTGGCTCTATGTGAACGGAAAATTTATTGGACATTGGGGAGCGGATAGCAATACAAGTCCCTTTTGTGTTAATAATTATGGATGCGCGAATGTTCAAAAAGTTGATGATATTTTACTTACAAATTTAGTCAAAGGAAAAAACGTTATTTCCGCTATTGTTTATGATGGTGGTGGGGGAGAATATTTTGGCTTTAGATTAAGGAAATAAAAATACCCACTGATTGGTGGGTATTGCAATTTAGATTACTTATTCAATTTTTTT
>Ga0265297_10010471_pt1 | contig 11649 bp, 6 predicted proteins | sample Munlanlwell13791_FD_192502 | JGI IMG/M metagenome (GOLD analysis project Ga0265297, IMG submission 192502) | Leachate microbial communities from a municipal landfill in Southern Ontario, Canada - Leachate well 137-91 | ecosystem: Engineered > Solid waste > Landfill > Unclassified | place...
ACGGTCGAGAAGATAAAACCCTACATGCGCCGTGACGTGGCCAGGGCCTTTTTCCGTTTCCGCCTTCTTTGCCAACCGGATGGCCCGCGCCGCAACCTCTTCTTCTGCGATTTTTCTTCTCAGGGAGAGCTTCTCAACGACATGCCGGTAGCGGTCACGGGTGGCAAAAGACATCCGGGTATAATCCCCCGTGGGGTCCTGACCTAAAATTTTTTCCACAAAGCTTAGGGCTTCGACAAAATCATGCCAATCGGTAACTCCCAAAAGATGCAGACTCCCGATCGTATTCGCGATCGAAACCTGGTCAGCCGCCTGTTTTTGGCTGGTAGCCCGGATCATCCTGTCGAGCGTCTCTCCCTGCTCCGCAAGTTTCTTTTCCAGCCATGCAAAAGGAAGATTGAGCGCCTGGCTTTGACCATGCAAACGCCGGGTGAATTCCGCGACAAAAGCGTCGGAAAGCGGCAGGTTGCTCCTGGACATCGCCGCCATTTCAAAAATTACCCCATTGGTATCTTTGGCCGAGACTTCCAGGATCCGCGTTGCCCAATAATTCGCTTTATCTCTTTCCGTCTGCGCCACGATCAACCGGGAGGACACGCGCCTTAAGTTCTCAATAAGCGCCAGCCTTAACATGATAGGAATCGCCCACAGCTCGCCAAGCTTCAAGTGGCTTACGGTTTGATACGCCGTTACAAATTCCGTAAGCCCCTGGTTGTCCAGCCGTCCGTCGCCGTGAGAGACGAGCTCCATGGCAAGTTCATAAACTCGCGGATAACCGAGAAGCGGCCCCGAAGAAAGATGGGGCAATTCGCGGATGTACTTTTCCGGCAGGTATTTCTGGGCGAGCCTTATCTGCTCTTCAATAAGATAATAGTTATCAAGAAGCCATTCCCCTGCCGGCGAGATCTTTCGTTTGGATTTGCCGGTCTCATTGAGGAGTTCGTGGATCTTGGCAAGGATCTTTTCGTTTTGCTTCAGCCGCAACAATAGCCTGTTGCGCCCCTTTTTGTAACTAACCATCTGCCCTTTAGCCAGGTTTTTCGCATGCGCCCTGAACTGCTCAATACTGAAAAGCTCGGCACGCAGAGGCTGTTCCTCGACGATCCTGTTCTTAGGCAGAAAGGCGGCCAAACGTATTCTAAGGGGCAAAATATAGTCTTGAAGAGACTTTAGCAGCAAGGCAAGCTCCTATTTTTTTTATTCTTCAAAGATCATTATACTCCATAAAACGATGTTTCGGTAGGCCAAATTGTCAATCCCCCGCCCTCACTTCTTAGTTTAGCCTCATTATCGATCAAGACCGCCTCCCAAAGGAGGTAAATTAAAAAGCAGGACTTTTGTATTCATATTAAAACAAACCGACAATTCGGTAACTGAACTCATGGATACGCCGGTCAAATATAATGTCGCTGTGAGTCACCGGCCGCTTAAGCCTTATGCCATCCAGGCATGTGCACCTGCTAAGCGCGACATATAACTGGCCATGAGTAAATGCGCCATGCCCCAGGTCGATCATGACCTTATCGAAAGTCTGACCCTGGCTTTTATGAATAGTTATGGCCCAGGCCAGCTTTATAGGATATTGCGCAAAGACCCCCACAACCTCGTCTTCTATCTTGTCTTCATTCTCGTTATAGTTATATTTAATCTTCTGCCACTTGACTACGGGGATATCGCATGTACGCCCGTTGATATCCACAACTATTGAATCTTTCGATAAAGCGGCGACTTTGGCAAGCGTGCCGTTGACCCATTGTTTTTCGGGATCATTTTTTATCAATATTACCTGCGCGCCTTTTTTGAGTTTTAAGGATGCATCAGCAGGATATGCTGTCTCTTCGAATTTCCCGGTTACCATAGCCTCGTATACAATCTCTTTACCGGAAAGTTTCGATAAACGCTCCTGATTTATTGTGTTTGCCAAGCTGTTTGTCGTTGTCAGGATAACTGTATCGTCTTTACTGGAAACCGCCATATCTTTTTGGACCTTATCATTTAATGTGTCCAGATCCTCTTCAGTATGCTCTTTATTCCTGAACCTGTTTAAGAGTTCCATAAACGAACTATCTTTTTGTCTATATATAGTCGACAGCTCGATGGACCTGATATTACAATCGTTAAACACTTTAGCGCTGAAAAAATAAGGACTTGAATATCGCTCTTCCAGCAGTTCCTTTGTTTCTTTCTCGACCACAGGAGATAGTTGGAAAAGATCTCCAAAAAATACCATTTGGACTCCGCCAAACGGCGTCTTCATTCTGCCGCAGTTGAAACGTAATGCATAGTCGATCCCATCCATAAGGTCTGCGCGAACCATCGATACCTCGTCTATTATTACCATATCTAGATTCTTAATCAGGCTTCTATCTCTAAGGCGCTTTATGGCATCCTTTTGAATAATCTTGGGAGGTAATCTAAAAAAGGAGTGGATCGTCTGACCGCCTACATTAATGGCCGCGACACCTGTCGGGGCTAAAACGATTATCTTTTTACCGGTATTAGCTTTAAAATATTTTAGAAGTGTCGATTTACCAGTGCCCGCCTTGCCTGTAATAAAAAGACATTCCTTGGTATACTCCATAAGATCAAATGCTGATTTAAATTCATCATTTATATCAAGATCTGCTGGAAGATAGTCTCTTGCTATTGTTTGATTAGTGTAAAGTTTCATTCCCACGCTAACTCTGTATCATGATTACATTCAATTATCAAGCACTTGCAATCATGCAGCTTGCTGACCATGCTATCGGTTACCGCGCTCGTATCTGTTAGAAGGTCCGCCTTTTTCATGCATTATAACACGATATCTCGCTTATAGATATACACCACTGAGGCTTAGAGAGGCTTTATACCTGTTGCCTAACCTATTATCCAATGATATAGTTATATCGCTAAACCTATGAATTAAAAGGAGGCTGACATTAAATATAACCACGCCTTATTCCTGAATCCCTATACTGAAAGCAGCGCCAACAGCACAATGATGCTCTTTCCTCCTACGGGGCTTGAATATGTAGCTGCGAGCGCAAAGGGACTGGTCAACAAAATCACCCTTATGGATTTAAGACATGAGCCGGATCTATCCGACACGGATAAGCTCATTTCCTTTATCTCAAGCGGGATCGACATCCTCTGCGTCGGTATTGGTTGGGACCGCCAGTTTGACGAGATCTGCCAAATGCTTAACCGCATACCAAGCCGCATACCGCTCGTCGTAGGCGGATATAAGGCGACCGAAAAAGTAGAAGAACTCTTTAAGACATGCCCCGCGATTACCATCATTGTCAGGGGCGAAGGCGAAGAAACAATTAAAGAAATATTAAAAGGCAACCCGCTCAAGGATATCCTGGGTATCTCGTACCGCAAAAACGGCTCAATAAAGCATAACCCGAACCGCCCCCTCCCCGATATCAATACGTTAGGCGCGCCTGACCGCTCCCTGCGGCAAAGCGAGTATTCCTTTGCCTTAAACGGCATAAAAATAGCGGATATAAGTTTTGATTCCGTATTAAGCGCGCGGGGCTGCCCTTTTAACTGCAAATTCTGCACCTTCAGCCTGAATCCCCTCGGACAAAAAAGGAACTATACTGCCCGAAGCGTCGAGTCCGTGGTCGATGAAATACAGAACTTAAAGGCAGGAGTGATAATCCTGAGTGACGATGATTTTTTTGCCGATCCGGAGAGGGCGGAGAAGATCTGCGATCTGCTCATTGAAAAGAAGATCAAAAAACGTTATATGGCTCAGGCACGCATCGATATCGCGAAATACCCCAAGCTGCTTGAAAAAATGGCGAAGGCGGGATTTAAGGCGCTCTTGATCGGGATCGAATCCCCGCATGACTGGATATTAAAACAGCTTAATAAAGGTTTTGATCAAGCGGCGATACGAAAATATTTTAAGGTCCTGACAAAATACCCTATTTTTTACAGCGGTTATTTTATCTATGGGAATATCGGCGAGACGGAAAAAGAAATGTTGTATATCGGGCAGTTTGCCAAGGAGATCGGAGTCGATGCTATTGCTTGCAATAAGCTCAGGATCGAAAAATTCTCTTCCCTCAGAGAGCTCGCCGAAAAAACACCCGGATACCACATTACCGAGAGAGGCGAGCTATATTCCGATGCCTACAGCCACGCTACCTTGAAAAAAATAGGCCGCAGGATCAAATTTACTTTCTATGATTCTTCCAGGTACGTGAAGATACTCTGGAAGATTGTTTTTGTGGTAAAGTTTTTTACCTTTAAAGAAATACTCTTCTTCTTATCCGCATCACCGCGCCTTTTCTTAAGTGTAATTACAAGAGAAAGGCGCCGCGGCCGCCTCGGAGATTCCTTGATACGCACCTTTATCAAAAACGCCTGACCTGAAAAAGTCAGGAATATAATATAATTCCCTCAATGCCCTAACCGGGCAATGCTTCAAAGAACTGCTTGGGCGGGGCGCGGCCCCCACCCCGCGCCCCGCCTGGCGCTATCTTTCAAGAAAATCGCCTTCGGCGATAACTTGAAGCGATTTTTGCAGTGGTATAGGAAAGTGTTTTATACTTTCCTGTACCATCAAAAAACTACCAAAATTTTTAGGGGGAGGAAAAACAAAACTTAGAATTTAAAATTAATCTGCGGATGTTCCCGCTGAATTTCGTCTTTAATAATCTTGACAAATTCCTGAGCTGATTTTAAAGCGCTTTTTGCGTCAGTCATGGAAATATTGATTTTCCAAGGTTCATAGATAAAGTTATTACGATTTTTCCTCATATAATCGAATTTCTCAATCAATGCTTTATATTTATCTCCTAAAAAATGAGCGGTAATGGCCACAACGGTCTTATGCTGAAAATTAGTTGACGGCCTAAAACCTTTAACAAATACAAGTGCCCTGCCAGCGTGAAGCATTGCAGTATAAGCCGTCTCATAGGAATGACCTTCATCTATCGAAAGTAATTTCTCTGCAACCTTAAGATCTTTCTCTGCGCTCTTTATTACTTTTTCAATCTGATCAAGGCCTATCTTCTCCGTTTTTATCAATTTTTTTTCTATATACTCGTTCAAAAAGCTATCGGAGGCCATCTTCGTCTCCTTTTATAAATATCTTTTTACCCTTCATTACTTCTAAAACAAATGAATTCTTTTTCTTTTTTTCCTTTTTGTATTCATTTTTGGTATAACACGTATAATTAACTTCTTTAAATAATTTCTTTTCCAGGCTATTAATTTTTATCACCAATTCATTATCATCGATACTATCCCCTATCAAAAATATATCCACATCGCTATCTTGCCGCTCATCCCCCTTAGCAAAAGAACCGTATATGAAAGCAACTTTAATGCCTTTTATACCAGATATGGCATCTTTTATATACTTTATTACCCCTTCCGTTTTAGAAATAATGTTTTTAATTTCTTCGTAAATGGGATTTTGCTTATTTAAGGAAAATAATTTTATGTTGCCGATTTTACGTGATTTAAGTATTCCAGAGATACTTAGTTTCAGCAGCTCCCTGTGAAGCGTCCCCACGGACATATGATATTTACTAGCTAATTGGCGGGTGTAAAGCTCTGTATTGGGTGCTTCAAAGAATGCTTTAAGAAGGGTTTGACGGGTTTTTGAACCTATTAAGCTCTGCAGCATATTGTTCTCCTTTTGAGAACAATTGTATCATATTTGAGAACGATGTCAACTATTTTTATTAAGCGGCACGCGGACGAACTTCTTCCTAAAAAAATTGTTTTTTCTTGTAGTAAAGTGTCGGGTGAGGACGCTGGTATTGCGCGAGTCGTTCGGCGGAGATATGGGGTTCCTCTTGGGTTGATATTCTTACGTAATTTTTTCTCCCCCAGGGTAAAGCCCTAATGAAACATCTCTATCCCCGCGCCCTACCTGGTCGAAAACGGGGCAAAAAATATTAAGGGTACCTCTTGGGTTGATATTCTTACTTAATTTTTTCTCCCCCGGGGTAAAGCCACTACTGAAACATCCCTCTCCCCGCGCCCCCTGGCAAACAAACTTTTTTCCGGAAACCACCTCGCCCGCTATATCTCGGCGCTATGCCCCGCCTTTTGCCGTTTTTGTCTCTAAGGGCGGGGTAAAGCTGGTCTCTAAGGAAACAGCTTAAATGCCCCGCGCCCTGCGACCGAAGGGAGTCCCGAGCGCAGTCGAGGGACAAACAAAATTTTTTTAGGAAAGAACTGTATTGCTATATCTAAACTTTTCCCCGCCTCTTGCCGTTTTTGTCTCTAATACCGGGGTAAAGCTGGTCTCTAATGAAACAGCTAAGAATGCACCGCGCCCTGGGGGGCGCTCCCACATCTCCCATTCCACCACTCGGCTTCTGTGGGCAGAAGCCTCGCTTGGCGGCCGCTTAGGTCAGCGGCCTTCTTGCTAATGCAGTGCGTGTGCGGCGCAGCTGGTGTTGCGGCCGGGTGGGGGCGGCCGCAACACCAGCGTCCTAACCCGACACTCTACTACAAGAAAAAAATATTTTTTAGGAAGAAGTTCGTCCGCTATGCCGCATTCTACGAGTAAAGACTGGCGGTGCGGCATTGCTGCGCCTCTCCCGATAAACACTTGAAGAAACTACTGCAAAAAGGCAAATTTTGGGTGGGGGCAAAATTTGCCTTTTTTGCCCCCTAGAACAAAGAGCAGAATCAAGCTTGTTGCTGGCCCATGTTGCTGGCCAAAAATTGATGAAAAAATCAGGACAAAACTTCTATGAACTCAGCTACAACTCTGAAATCATCGCTTCCGACATTTTCAAGTACTATATCTTTAAATTCTTTATTGTCGGGAGAAAGAGTTATCTTTTTATGCCTCCATTGGTCATCCCCAAGATTTTCTTTTTCGCTATGATACCTCTTGATAGTAAAACGTTGATTAGTCTCTGGATCAGCCACAAGTCGAGACTCGACAAGTACAACTAAGCCATTGCGGGAACCTCCGCGCTCAAAACGAAATATGCAATAACTGCCATCGTTGATATTCGGCTCCATAGACTTACCAGCGACTTTAGCTATAAACATATCCCTATTTAGCTTACGAGTTGTAACTTTTTTCCAGCCAATCCTCTGTACATGTTCTTCTTTACCAAAACTGGTAGCCACTGCTTCTAATGAATACACTGGCAGATAATCAACAAATTTATCATCTTCGCTAATTTCATCGTCTGAAATTATATCGCTGAAAAATAAATCTGACTTCTCTTCACTAACTGGATTTTCAGCCCAATCCTTGCAAAGAAGAGTAGCCTGCTCGAGCACAATCTCTGTAGCCCTCTTTTCTTTATTCGGTGGATAGCCATATTTACGCAAAACTCTCTTAACCATAACTCGTAACTTTGCCTGAACGTTTTCCCTTAGCGTCCAGTCAATAGTCACATTATTGCGCACCGCTTGAACAAGCTCGCGAGCAATAGTCTTTAGTGTATCATCGCCCAAAACTTTAACCGCGCTATCATTAACTTCCAATGCATCGTAAAAGGCAACCTCATCTTCAGTAAGCCCGAGAACCTCCCCGCGCTTGGTTTCTTCCCGCATCCTCTTGGCAAGCTCGATTAACTCTTCAATAACTTTGGCCGCCTCAATAGCCTTATTCTGATATTTTCTGATTGCCTTCTCAAGCATTTCTGCAAATGAACGCCCTTGGATTAAATTCTTACGAGACCTAACTCTGATTTCATCATTCAAAAGTTTCTTCAACAATTCAAAAGCAAGGTTCTTTTGAGGCATACCCTTAACTTCAGCCAAGAACTCATCGGAAAGAATAGAAATATCCGGCTTCCTAAGACCTGCCGCCTCAAAGATATCTATAACCTTATCAGAAACAACCGCCTTTGAAATAATCTGTTTTACTGCTGAATCAAGTTCTTCATCTGTTTTACCTGTTCCCGTCTCATACTTGGCAAGGCGGGCCCGAACAGCCTGGAAGAATCCAACATTATCTCTTATTTTTAACGCTTCCTGATGAGGAACAGAAAGCGCAAAAGCCTGTGATAACTGTGTCACATAAGGCAAGAACCTCTCTTTGCCATTTTTCTGCTTTAAGATATGTTCTTGCGCAAGCGTTATGATAACCATTTTATCTTTGACAGAGGCGGTAAAGAATTTCTTATAGTCAAACTTATCAAACATGTTACAAACTACTTCATATTTCTCAAGCATTAAGGCAACGGCGTCTTCCTGGTTAAATGTAGGCTTGCCCTTACCGCCGCTTTCTGTATATTCTGAAAGCGCGCGTTTCAAATCATCAGCGATTCCCAAATAATCTACTACTAATCCACCTGGCTTATCTTTAAATACACGATTTACCCTGGCAATTGCCTGCATAAGACCATGCCCACGCATTGGTTTGTCCAAATACATTGTGTGAAGCGATGGCACATCAAATCCGGTAAGCCACATATCGCGAACAATCGCTAACTTTAAAGGATCATCCGGACTCTTCATTCGATCGCCAAGCCTGCGGCGTTTTTCTTTATTACGAATATGTTCTTGCCATTCTACGGGGTCACTGGCAGAACCAGTCATAATTACTTTTAAGGAACCTTTCTCATCATCCCTGTCATACCACTCCGGCTTAAGCTTTATTATTTCATTATGAAGCTCTACGGCTATACGCCGGCTCATGCAGACGATCATGCCCTTGCCTTCGAGAGTTTTAAGCCGCTCTTCAAAATGATTAACGATATCTCTAGCAATTTGTTTTACGCGTTTCTCACTGCCGACAATTGCTTCCATCCGGGCCCATCTGGTTTTAAGCTTTTCTTTCTTCTGGACTTCCTCGCCTTCGGTTACTTCTTCAAATTCAAAGTCTATCTTTGGCCTCTCTTCAGATTTCAGCTCAAGCTGAGCAAGTCGGCTTTCATAGTAAATACGCACTGTTGCGCCATCGTTAACAGCTTGCTCGATATCGTAAATATCAATATAATCCCCAAAAACAGCGATGGTATTACGATCCTGCTTTTCAATGGGCGTACCAGTAAAGCCAATAAAAGAAGCATTAGGCAATGCATCGCGCATATGCCGGGCAAAACCATCAATAAAATCATACTGGCTGCGATGTGCCTCATCGGCAATGACTACAATATTTCTTCGATCTGATAATAAAGGATAGGTATCACCTTTCTCTTCAGGGAAAAACTTCTGGATGGTAGTAAAAACAACACCGCCAGAAGAAACCTTGAGATAATCACGTAGTTCTTTGCGAGATTCGGCTTGTACTGGAGCTTGACGTAACAACTCATTGCATCGCGAGAATGTGCCAAAAAGTTGATCATCAAGGTCGTTACGATCGGTAAGAACAACTACTGTGGGATTATCTAAAGTTAAAACGAGCTTCCCCGTATAGAAAGCCATAATCAAGCTTTTACCGGAACCTTGTGTATGCCAAACTACACCGCAGCGTTTATTTCCTTTGGTGCTTGAAGCCTTAAGCGTGGCCTCGATAGCTTTATTTACTGCATGATACTGATGGTAAGCTGCGATTTTCTTACTTTTTTCTTCAAAAACAATAAAATTCCGCACAAGATCTAGCAGAACCTTTTTATTAAACATTCCCCGCAAGAGAACATCGATCTGCGGGGTAGTCTTCGAAGCCCTCTCTTTTCCGTCTATAGTCTTCCAGGGTAAGAAACGTTCCCAATCAGAAGTAATCGTACCAGCTCTTGCATCAAACCCATCGCTTGCTACTAAAATCTCATTAAACTTAAAAAGTGAAGGGATCTGAAGTTTGTATGTTTGAAATTGTTTAAAAGCGGTAAAGGTAGTTGCATTCTCATCTGCCGGATTCTTGAGTTCAATCACCACAATCGGCAGGCCATTAACAAAAATAACTATATCCGGACGGCGGTTGATATTATTCTCAATAACCGTACACTGATTAACCGCCAAAAACTCATTATCGGTTATCTTATCAAAATCAAAGAGCCAAACCTTATCTCCGACAACCCGACCATCTTTTCTATATTCTACATCCACGCCATCAACAAGCATCTTATGAAAAAGATGGTTATTAATGACTAAATCTGGGCTTTCAGTACGCAAAATCCGCTTTATCGCCTCGTCTTTTGCTTCCGCGGGGATCTTTGGATTAAGTCGATCTATTGCCTCACGGAGCCTGCCAATCAGAACAACCTCGGCATAGCTCTGCCTTTCCGGCTTAGGACCGTCTAGGGCGATATCGGGGCCATAGGCAATCTTATATTTAAGCTCAAAGAGGATTTCTAAAACGACTTGTTCTATTTCAGATTCGGTAAAGTTATACATTATCATCCTATCTTTTCATTGATTCATTAAGAATGCGTATTACTTCTTTACCTAAGTTATATGATTCTACGGCTTCATTATATGTGACCGTAGTAAGAAAATTTCCCTCATGTGCAAAATCATGTCGCCACTGAATAATATTCCCGTAACTACTACAAATACTCTTACCAAAATTCCTTAATGAATTTTGCTCTGCCGACTCAAGCCTTTTATTGAACCTTTTTAAATATTTATCTCCAAATCTCGGGAGATATTCATCTTTGATATTTTTAAGAGTAATGCGGCCATTAAGACGGGAAAAAGATTTATTTACATATGCCCCGAACACGTTATGTTTAGCTTGACTGAATCTATAGAATATATCTTTGACGCAAAGCTCATAGACTGTTACAGCAATAATAGCAACTAACCCAGTGTAACGAGAAGAAATAAATGGATCTGTAATAGTCGGGACTACGATATTAAGATGACTAATTACCGGATCAGCAAGATAATAATGTCTTCTATAGGGCATCTTACTATTTCAATAACTGTTCTTTGGCTATTCTATACCTTTCTTTCACAGTCAACGTATCAGTAGTACCTAACTGTGTTTTTTTCATATAATCATCATTTTTGATCAAAAGCTTATAGTTCTCTCCGAATAATTTAATAGATTTACTATTTTCCATAGCAACAGTAAACACGGAATCTAAAACAGCAGCGTTTAATGGTCCCCTTACATGAAATGGCTTACTTCCTAAAGTCTTAACGACTGATTTTGTTACTTGTGGAAATAATTCTACAAATCGGTTTAATTTTTGATTATCCCCCTTTCGATGGTACTTCATGCTTTTATTTAAGAATTCTTTCATCGGTTTCTCATAATTATTAACATTTTCAAATAAAGCTAAAATCCTTAATACTAATTCTACATCTCGCTGATGCCGGTCAATATTTTTATTACCTAATATTTCTCGCCAGTTAGCATCTTGGTTTAACTGACGTAAAATCTTTACAATATCGCCTCGAAAAACGCAATTCCGAATCTCCTGCGATTTTAGAGGAGTTCCACCCGTATTCAATCGTTCAAAAATATGGTAAATACTCGTGTTGTCCTCTTTGGGAGACAGTTGTTTTATATTAACTGCTCTCAAGACAGCACCTCTAAATTTTCGTTGTTGCGCTTCTTCCAAATCTTCAAGTTTTCTATTATAAAATGGGCTACGCTCATTTAAACCAGTTAGCCTAAAGACTTGTTTTTTTCCTTGGATATTTTCTCGTCCAAAGAAACCATCAAAATAAAAAACGATACTCAAAATTCTCTGCTGTCCATCAATCACAAGATTTTTATTATCTTTATCTATATAAAAGAAGATAGGGGGAACTGGTAATCCTAGCAAAAAAGATTCA
>Ga0265297_10010472_pt1 | contig 11648 bp, 10 predicted proteins | sample Munlanlwell13791_FD_192502 | JGI IMG/M metagenome (GOLD analysis project Ga0265297, IMG submission 192502) | Leachate microbial communities from a municipal landfill in Southern Ontario, Canada - Leachate well 137-91 | ecosystem: Engineered > Solid waste > Landfill > Unclassified | place...
CTACTGGCTCCCCTGGACGAAATCAGGCCGGATCTTGTCTTTCACCTGGCCGGGCAGGGCGCCCCCTCTTTTTCCTGGAGCCTGCCAGCCAGCATCATGGAAGTTAACCTCGTCGGTACAATCAATTTGCTCGAAGCTCTGAGAGAGCTTCGTCTTAATCCCAGAGTCATCATAGCCGGAGCAGGTGAAGCTTACGGACTGGCCTTCGCTGATGAACTGCCGATGAAAGAAAGCTCCCATTTCCGGCCGCTTAATCCCTTCGGGGTAAGTAAAGCCGCTCAGGATATGCTGGGCTTCCAGTATTTCAAGAGTTATAACTTAAAAATAATCAGGGCCCGCCTCTTCAGCACCGTTGGCCCCAGACAGCCCGAGTATTATTTTATCTCCAGCCTGGCCAAACAAATCGCTGAGATTGAAAAAAAGAAAAAGGATCCAATTCTTTATGCCGGCAATCTGGAAAATAAGAGAGATTACACCGATGTCAGAGACCTGGTCCGGGCTCTCTGGCTGGTGGCCGAAAAGGGAGAAGACGGAGAAGCTTATAATCTTGGTTCGGGACAGGCCTGGTTCGGTCAGGAGATACTGAAAACTTTATTAAGCATGACCAGAGCCAAGATTCTGGTTGAAACTGAAGAGAAACGTTTCCGGCCGGCTGATCCACCGATTCTCTTAGCCGACATCAACCGCCTGGTCAAACTGACTGCCTGGAAACCGCAAATCAATCTCAAGCAATCACTGCTGGATGCCTTAAATTACTGGCGGGATGAAATTTAAAAGTCTTTCAGGCTGGCGGCTGCTGGAAATTTATTTAGTCTTTTTTATGTCCAGCTCCAGCTGGTTTTCCTGAATGAGTCTTCTCTCATCTTCTATCGCTTTAAGAAGTTCCGGCGTCACATCTCCGGTTGGATATTGACCGTCAAAACAGGCCGCACAGAAATATCTCAATTTTGGATTTTCCATTCTGATAGCTTTTTTCAGATTGGCCAGGGTCTGGTAGATAACCTCATCAGCGCCAATGCGGCGGGCCACCAGTTTTTCATCGGCATCCCTGGCTACAAATTCTGTTTTGGTCTGCATGTCTATACCATAAACACAGGGATAACGGAGAGGAGGCGAGTAAGAAGCAAAATAAACCTTTTCTGCTCCACATTCCCGGATCATTTCGACAATCGCCCGGGAGGTGTTCCCTCTGACAATACTGTCGTCAACCAGCAGAACTTTCTTGCCTTCAATTTCCGAGCAGATGGGATTCAATTTCTGCCGGACAGAACTCTGTCTTTTGGCCTCGGCTGGCATGATAAAAGTCCGGCCGATATAACGGTTTTTAACCAGGGCTTCACTGTATTTAAGCTTTAGCCGCCGGGCAATTTCAATGGCTGCATCCCGGGCAGAATCAGGAACCGGCACCACCACGTCAATGTCTAAATCTTTCTTTTTAATCTCGCCGGCCAGCAGACGTCCGAGATTAACCCGGCTTTTATAGACATTTACCCCGTCAATAACCGAATCGGGCCGGGCAAAATAAACCCACTCGAAAAGACAGGGAGTATGTTTTCTCTTAATTATTCGCCGGCGATGAAGCTGCCGGTTGCGATCAATAAAAATGGCTTCGCCGGCTTCAATATGTTCGATATCGTCAAAACCCATCAGGTTAAGGCTGACCGTTTCAGAGGCAAAGGCATAAGAAGGCAGCAGGCCGTCTTTCCGCCGGCCAAAGCTCAAAGGCTTAATGCCATAAGGATCGCGGAAGGCGACCAGACCCTGTTCGGCAATATAGGCCACCGTCGCATAACTGCCTCTAACCCGCCTGTAAACCCCGGCTACCGCTTTAAAAATGTTTTCAGGCGTAATGACTTTGATGCGCTGCTCTTCCAGTTCCTGGGCAAAAATATTAAGAATAACCTCAGCATCGCATTCAGAATTAAGCAAGCGCTGATGCTTTTCGAACAGTTCTTTTTTCAGCTGCCGGTAATTGACCACATTGCCATTATGAGCCAGGACAATCCCGAAGGGGGAATTAAGCATAAAAGGCTGGGCATCTTCCTGGCCACCACCGCCAACTGTCGGATAACGGGTATGACCGATGCCAATATGGCCTTTTAGCTGGGCTGCCTCTTCCTGGCCAAAAATGTCCATAACCAGGCCGCCGCCCTTTTTCTCATGAAATTTGCCGTCATAAGTGATAATGCCGGCCGCATCCTGGCCGCGGTGCTGAATAGACAGCAATCCCTGATAAAGGTCATGGAAAACTTCGTCATTAGCCCAGATACCGATTACACCGCACATCTGCCGATATTCCTCTTTTAAGTTAGTTATTATAGCAAATAGCTGCCTTTTTTTAAATGAAACCAGTTTTGACCGGCCAGAAAAAAAGCCCGGGAACCTATCGGAAAAAGCCGGCCCCGGCTACTTCTCTTAAAGTCCATGAGGCAGAATAATTAACCCAGAATTAACATTTCTTTCACTCTTTCTTTACTTTCGCCTCTTATACTTCTCATCTGAAAAAGCCCGAGACCTGGCCAGGCGCCGGTCAAAGTCCGGGCTAAAAATTCATCGATCAGGAGGAAAAATGAATCCAAAGAGAAAGATTAAAGGAGGCAGAAAGCCTGTTCTGGCCGGCTGGCTGCTTATTCTGGCCATCGGCCTGCTCGGGTTAGGAAAAAACCAGGCTCAAGCTCAGCAAAAATTTTCAGGTACAGTCTTTTTCGACTACACTTTTTATCTCTCAGATAAAGGCCCCATTACCACTCCCCCTGGAGACAACCCCAATTTCAAAAACAATTTCATGCAATTCCGACGGGTCTATTTCCGATATGATAACAAAATCAACAACAATATCAGTTTCCGTTTGACACTCGACGGCGATACAGTCAAAGCCACTGATGCCGGGTCGAAGCCTGATGACAAATTCCGCCCTTTCCTTAAACACATGTATCTTCAGATCAGTGAGGTCATCCCTGATGCTGATCTTAAAGTCGGTATGGCTGATACCATCACTTTCAAGCTGGCCGAAGACCGCTGGGGTTACCGCAGCGTGGCCAAGACCCTGCTGGACGGTTATAAGGATATTACCGGCAAGGAGATTGATGCCACCAGTGCTGATCTTGGTGTCAGCCTCACCGGGAAAATTGCCAGGCCGGTGCGCTATGGCTTGATGCTAACTAACGGAGCCGGCTATTCTCATCCAGAAGGCGACAAATATAAGAAACTCATGGGGCAGCTCCAGCTTATCCCTCTGCCGGGTCTGTCAGTTGTTGGTTACGTTGATTATGAGAAGCAGGAAGAGGGGGCTAAGGCTTTAACCTACAAAGGGGATCTGTTCATTGAATCTATCCCCGGCTTGATTCTGGGAGCGGAATACTTTGTTTACCGAAACGACAAGAATCTGGTCGAAGGACAGCGTTCTGACCGGTCAGGTTTTTCAGTCTTCGGACGCTATAACCTGATTTCTGACCGGCTCAATGTCTTCGCCCGTTTTGACCGTTATGAACCCGACGACCTGATAAATGATGATGAAATTTCACTGGTTATTGCTGGCTTGGACTGGGCTCCGATGAATAGCAGCTTTAAACTTCAGCCCAATATCTGGCTTTATGACTATCAAGACCCTCTTAAGAAAAATGATGTGATTTTTAATCTGACTTTTATGATGGCTTTTTAATCATGATTCAAAAAGGAGAAAAACATGAAAGGACAATCTAAAACTAAAAAACACCAAAAACCGGTGGCCTGGCTTTTGACTGCCGGTTTGAGCCTGATTCTTCTGGCTGTCTTTCTGGTTTCGCCAGCCTCCGCCCAGAGGAAAATGATCCAGATTAAGGGCTCTGATACCATGGTCAACCTGGTGCAGATTCTGGCTGAAGAATACATGGCCAAAAATCCTGGCACCGCTCTGGCGGTGGTCGGTGGCGGCTCCGGAACCGGAATTACCGCTATTATTAACGGCACCTGTGATCTGGCCAACCATTCCCGTGAATGGAAAAAATCAGAATTAGACCTGGCCTATGAAAAAGGGGTTAGACCCAGAATTTTTGCCATCGCCGTTGATGCTCTAAGTATTGTGGTCAATGAGAAAAATTCTATTGACAGCTTAACTATGGCTCAGGTTGGTTCCATTTTCCGGGGCGAAATAAAAAACTGGAAAGTTCTGGGCGGGCCTGACCAGAAAATTTCACTCTACGGCCGGCAATCCAACTCCGGCACTTATTCTTTCCTGCAGGAACATGTGTTGAACAACAAGAACTATTCCCCTGAAGTAAAAGAAATGAATGGCAACGCCCAGATTATAGAGGCGGTTACCCAGGATTCGGCTGGCATCGGTTACGTGGGAGTTGGCTATGTTTATAATGATCAGGGTCAGTTAAGAAAGGGGATAAAAGTTTTGAAAATCAAAAAAGATGAAAACTCTCCCGATTACTCCCCGCTCGACAAAGAGGCGGTCTATTCAGCTAAATATGCTATTTCCCGGCCGCTCTATCAATCCACTAACGGGAAACCTTCAGCTGCGGTCAGTCAGTTTCTCAACTTTGAACTCGGCCCGGAAGGACAGGCCATCGTTGAAAGAGAAGGGTTCTTCCGAATCGGAAAAGACTTAATGGAACAGAACGAGAAGAATTTAAGATAACCTCAGAATCAAAGCAGTAAGAAAATGAGATCAGTTAAGAGGAAGGGCCTCCTTGGAGACCTAAGAGAAAGCCTCATTCACCGGCTTTTTCAGGCCAGCGGCATGCTGGCCATTCTCATCCTGGCCGGTATTCTGGCCCTCCTTCTTTACACCTCTATTCCGGCCTTTAAAGAGATCGGTTTTAAGGAATTCCTGACCTCAACCCGCTGGGATCCGACTTCGCCAGAAAAACCTGAATACGGCTTTCTGTCCATGCTGGCCAGCACGTTTATGATCACCGTTGGAGCCATGCTCATAGCCTTCCCTCTGGGTGTAGCTGTTGCTTCTTATCTTTCCGATGTAGCTTCTCCCCGGGTAAGAGAAATTGTCAAACCCATAGTCGAATTGCTGGCGGCTATACCTTCAGTTGTCGTTGGTTTTATTGGTATGAATCTGGTTGGCCCTTTTCTGGCCAGAATTTTCAACCTGAGTAACGGACTGAATGCTCTCAATGGCAGCCTGCTTCTGGCTATCATGGCTTTGCCCACCATCATCAGTATCTCTGAGGATTCACTCAACGCTGTCCCGGCTGCCTACTCTGAAGCTTCCCTGGCCCTGGGTGCCAATACCTGGCAGACTCTGATTAAGATAAAAATCCCGGCAGCGTCCTCAGGCATAATTGCTTCCTTAATGCTGGGTATGGGGCGGGCTATTGGCGAAACCATGACAGTTCTGATGGCCACCGGTAATGCCCGGGCTTTCCCCCATGGTTTCCTTCAATCAGTTAGAACCCTGACCGCTAACATTGCTATCGAGCTGGGGGAGGTCCCGTTTTTCTCAACTCATTATTACGCTCTCTTTGCTCTCGGACTGGTTCTTTTCCTGATAACGTTTTTCATCAACCTGTCAGCTGACGTCATTCTGGAAAAGCAGAAGAGGAAACTGCAATGACAAGCTCGGTTAGAAAAAGCAGAAAAAACTCGAGGAGTCAGCTGACTCAGTTTCTGGGCTTTTTGACTCTCCGGCTCTCTGTTTATCTCGTCTTGTTTGTTCTCATCTATTTTTTATACGATGTTTTGAGCCATGGGTCCAAAGTCATTTCCTGGGAATTTTTAAGCCAGGCTCCCAGGAAGGGCATGACTGAAGGCGGTATCTTCCCGGCTATTTTTGGCACTTTCCTGGTGACCCTGATTACCGCGGCCGTGTCGGTTCCTCTGGGTATGGCGGCTGCTATCTATCTCAATGAATATGCCCGGGCGGGCCGGCTGACCAGGTTGATCAGGTTGTCGATCAGGAATCTGGCCGGGGTACCGTCAGTGGTCTATGGCCTATTCGGAGTCATCCTGTTTGTCAACCTGTTGAAGCTGGGCACCTCAGTTCTGTCTGCGGGTTTGACTCTGGCTTTATTGACTTTACCCTGGACAATTACCGCCAGCGAAGAAGCACTGAAAAATGTCCCCGATTCTTACCGCGAAGGTGCCCTGGCCCTGGGGGCTACCAGATGGCAGATGATTCGAACCAATGTTTTACCCTATTCGATTCCAGGCATGTTGACCGGAGCTATCCTCGGTCTGGCCAGAGCCGCCGGTGAAACTGCTCCAATCATGTTTACCGGCGTAGCCTTCTACCTGCCGTTTCTGCCTGCTTCCTTAAAAGACCAATTTATGGCTCTTCCCTATCATCTTTATGTTATGGCTACCCAGCATCATTCTCTGGACAGAGCTAAGTCCTTAGCCTATGGGACAGCTTTGGTTCTCATTGTCTTTGTGATTCTTTTTAACCTGACAGCAGTTATCATCAGGTCAAGACTCAGGCGAAAGTGGAAAAATTGATCATGGACAAGACAGATATCAATGCAGTTTATAAGCCAAAAATACTGGTTGAAGATCTGAATCTCTATTATGGTCAGAAACAGGTCCTGAAAAGTATCAGCCTGGCCATTCCGGAAAATCAGGTTACAGCCATTATCGGCCCTTCCGGTTGTGGCAAATCCACTTTTATCCGGGCTCTTAACCGGATGAATGACCTCATTCCAGAAGCCAGGGTGGAAGGTAAAATCTTAATAGATGATGAGAATATTTACGACCGGGATATTGATTTAGTCGCTCTGCGTAAAAAGGTAGGCATGGTTTTCCAGAAACCAAATCCTTTTCCTAAATCAATTTTTGATAATGTTGCTTATGGCTTAACCATTGGCCATCACCGGGGTAAAGCTTCGCTGGAAACAGTCGTTGAAGAAAGTCTGCGGCAAGCAGCTTTGTGGGAAGAGATCAAAGACCGTTTAGAGCAGAATGCCCTGAAGCTGTCCGGCGGCCAGCAGCAGAGGTTGTGCATTGCCCGGACTCTGGCCGTCGAGCCAGAGATTATTCTTTTTGATGAGCCCTGTTCAGCCATAGATCCGATTGCCACCTCCAAGGTCGAAGAGCTGATCCATCAACTTAAGAAGAATTACACGGTGGTCATTGTCACTCACAATATGCAGCAGGCAGCCCGGGTGTCTGATTTTACGGCTTTTCTCTGGCTGGGGGAGCTCATCGAATATGACCGGACTGATAAAATTTTCACCAACCCGGCCAATAAATTAACCGAAGATTATATAACCGGAAGATTTGGCTAATTGGAAAATAGAAATGACCGAAAGAACCTTTGATCTGGAATTAAATGAGCTCAGGGAAAAAGTAGCTTATCTGGCGGGAATAACCAGGCGGGTACTGGATACTTCCAGCCAGTTATTAACAGAACAGGATCTGTCTTTGAGGACTGAAATAGTCCGGCTGGAAAAGGAGTCTGACCTGCTGGAAAACGGGATTCAGGACAGGGCCTCCACCCTCATGGCCCGCTATCAGCCGGTGGCAGTTGACCTCCGGTTCCTTCTCGCTTCAATGAACATCGCCCATGAGCTGGAGAGAATTCCTGATCAGTGCCTGAATCTTGTTCAGCGACTGGAGGAAGTCAGGGCTTTTCTACCGGTAAAACTCCCAGCCGAAATTTATGAAATGATTTCCCGTGTAAAGGAAATGTTAACCTTAGCTATTGAGGCCTATCTCCAGAAAGAAGACAGGTTGGCCAGCCAGACCATCGGCCTTGACGTTTTTGTCGATGACCTTAAAACCCTGGTCATGAATAAGTACCTGGACCGGGTCAATAAAAAAGAGATAGACCCGCCCCTGGCTGTTTTTTTCATCCTCTTGAGCCGGCACCTGGAAAAAATAGGAGATCTGGCTAAGAACATGGCTGAAGAAGCTTATTATTTAGTCCGGGGAGAGTTTATCAAGCATCTGCTGACTTCCGGCTCTCGCCTCTAAAAGCCTGTCCTGACAGCCGTCAGGCTGGAGCTTTAAATCCTCAATTCCAGATTATATCGAATCACCCCAGAACAAACCGGGCAGTCGAAGTGGACAATAGCTGTCTAAAATCGTATAAACATAGAGAGGAAAAATTCAATGGTCAGGACCATTGCGGTGCTGGATGATGAAGAAGATATCCTGGAGCTTCTTCGCACTTATCTGACCAGAGCCGGCTTTAAAGTCACAGCTCTGGGGGAGCCGGAGAAGTTTTTAAAAACTGTGGCCAAGGAGCCGCCTGATTTAATTCTTCTTGATCTGATGCTTCCCGGGACTGATGGCCTGGAGATTTGCCGTTATCTTAAAAACAGGCCGGAAACAGCCTCTGTTCCTATTATTATGCTGACCGCCAGAAGCCAGGAAGCTGACCGGGTAACGGGGCTGGAGCTTGGAGCCGATGATTATATTACCAAGCCATTTTCTCTCCGCGAGCTGGAAGCCAGGATAAAGGCTGTTCTCCGGCGCCAACAGGCCACAGCCGTTGAAAGTTCAGCCAGAAGAATCCTGGCAGGCGGACAGATGGTCATCGATCAGGAAAAACATGAAGTTCAAGTCAATGGTCAGCCGATAGAGCTCTCTCTGGCTGAGTTCAAGATTTTAGAATTACTGGCTTCCAGACCGCGCCGGGTTTTTAGCCGGGATGAGATTTTAGATCATCTCTGGGGCCAGGAGAAAGTGGTGGTCACCAGAACAGTTGATGTTCATATCCGCCATCTGCGGCAGAAACTTGGACAGCTGGCCTCACTTATTCAAAGTGTCAGAGGCGTCGGCTATAAATTTGAGGAATAATTTCTGCCAGGCTAAGAGTCTATTGAATAAACTGCCCTAAAACTTAAAACGCAAACCTATTTTTAGACTGAGGCCGGAATAATTAACTTCGGCCTTCCGTGGATTCATAACTCCGGGCTCGGCCGGCACCTCGTCCCGGATAAAAAGAACAGGACAGGAGACGTTAGGTGCGGTTTGGACCTGCCAGTAATAGAGATCCCCTCTTTCTGTCTGCTCAAACCCGTCTGAATCAAGGTAAATATTGTCCCCGTCAAAGTTCTTGACCTTAGCTGAGCGGTAAAATCCCTCTAAAAAGAAGTCCAGCCAGGAAGTAACCGGCCGGTTGACCCCACCGGCCACCAGCCAGCCAAAGGACTGCCCTGAAGCCTGCCCCGTCCAGCTCATCCAGTTTTCTTCAGGTGTGCCAACCGATTGGTAAACTGCATAAAGATAATTGACTTTGGCCAGATGGTACTCAATTCCTGTTTTTAAATAAAAATCTTTTACCGGCTCAAACCTCACCGAAATTCTAAGCGGTAGATCCTTCAGGCCAATTTTCGTTCTGACTGAATAATTAGTATCGCTGGCAGTAAAATTAGTAGTATTAGCCTTAGCCGGCTGGAAATAATCAAATCCCAGGCCGAGATGTAAGCCAGGATAAAATTCGTAATAGACATCAAGCCCGTAACCCGGGCCAAAGTGAAGCCCGGTCAGATCAGCCTGCCGGTCATAACCAAAAGCCTGATAATAATAATTGGTCACGCCTTCTGCGGCTTGATTCAAATCCGATGGCCGAAGATAAGTCAGCAAACCATGAACGGACAGAGAAACCTTTTTTAAAACCGAAGCGACTGAGACCCCGGTGGTGGCTGTTTCCCGGCCGTAATCAGTCCTGGTTTCTGGCTTTTTCGACTCTTTAGCCGGCTCGGCCCGCCTGGTGTCAGCCGGTTTTTCCTTCTTAACCGGAGCAACCTGCTCCCCGCCAGCGGGAGTAATTACTTCCACCAGGCTTTCATGGATGTAACCCTGCCCACTGGTTCCATCAGCTTTTTCAAACAAAACCAAAAACCATTCCCCTTCTTTTTTTTCAGCCTGAAACTCTGTTCCTTCTGGCACTTGAAACAACATCTCACTGCTGATGTCAGGTTTGACCCGGATATTGGCCTGTTCTGAAACGACTCTGACTCTTAAATTCTGGTTCTGCCCAGGTAAGTCTAAAGCTGACCAGCCCAGGCTTAAAACAGACATGATCAAACACCACCTTATTTTTTTTCTTTCAGTCATTTGTCCGCCTTGAAAGACAGTATAAATCAAACAAAATAAAATCTAAACATAATAGACAGCCTGTCGCCAGCCAGGTTCTCTCCAGCTGATTTTTTAGCTTCAAATTGAACAGCTGGCCCGGACCCGGCCTCTTGACCGCTTCAGGTCCCATCTGGCCTGACGGACCTGACCAGCAGGTTTAATGGCCTAAAACCTATCAGGCTTTCGCCTGGCGAAAAATGCTCCGGCCAGCATAGATAGCACTTGAGCCAAGCTCTTCTTCGATTCTCATCAGCTGATTGTATTTTTCAACGCGCTCACCCCGGCAGGGAGCGCCTGTTTTAAGCTGGCCGGTGCTCATAGCCACCGAGAAATCAGCTATGAAACTATCGACTGTTTCACCGCTGCGGTGAGAAATCATGGCTGTCCAGCCTGCCCGGCGGGCGAGATCAATGGCCTCAACCGTTTCAGTCAGAGTTCCAATTTGATTTAACTTAATCAGAACAGAATTAGCTATATTCTCTTCCAGGCCTTTTTTGATTCTGTCTACATTGGTGACGAAAATATCATCCCCAACCAGCTGAATTTTCTGGCCAAGCCTCTGATTCAAAATTTTCCAGCCTTCCCAGTCATCCTCAGCCAGTCCGTCCTCGATTGAAAAAACGGGGTAGTTTTCGACCCAGCTTTTATACATCTCGACTATATCTTCGGCCCTGACCTTTTTCCCTTCTGTCCGGAGATTATAAAGTCCGTCTTCATAAAAACTGCTGGCGGCTGCATCGAGGGCAAGGGCCACGTCCTCCCGGGGTTTATAACCGGCTTTTTCTATGGCCTCAACGATTAACTCAACCGCCTCGGAATTCTTCTTAAGAGCTGGGGCAAATCCGCCCTCATCGCCAACTCCCGTCGAATAGCCGCGATTTTTAAGAACGCTTTTTAAAGACTGATAAACTTCGCTACCCCAGCGAACCGCCTCCCGCAGGGAAGGTGCCCCAACCGGGGCAATCATGAATTCCTGAAGGTCAGTTCCCTGCCAGTTAGCATGGACTCCGCCATTTAGAATGTTGAACATCGGCACCGGCAGGACTCTGGCTCCCAGGCCGCCCAAGTATCTATAAAGGGGGAGCTTCAGAGAAAGAGCAGCAGCTCTGGCGGCAGCCAGGCTGACACCCAGAATGGCATTAGCTCCCAGCCGGTTTTTATTCGGAGTCCCATCCAGCGCAATAAGTTTCTGATCGAGCCCGGCCTGGTCAAAAACCCTCAGGCCGCAGATCTCCGGAGCAATTAGTTTATTCACATTGTCAACAGCCTGCAGCACTCCCTTGCCATTGTATCTTTTCTTATCTCCATCCCTGAGCTCCAGAGCTTCATGAATCCCGGTAGAGGCACCCGAAGGCACACCCGACCGGCCAACCGTTCCGTCTTCCAGTTTAACTTCAACTTCAACCGTCGGATTGCCGCGAGAGTCAAGAATTTCTCTGGCTTTAATCTCTTTAATGCTCTTGTTCATCTGGCTACTCCCTTGTCAAGATATTGAAAATGTTTTGTTTTCTGATTTTAATTTTAGCATAGCCTCAACCAGAATTCTAACCGTGAGCTGATCTGATAAATCCAGCTTTTAAAAACCCGGTCTTCAGTCCCGGTTGCATTAAGACTGATATTTAAATTAT
>Ga0265297_10010473_pt1 | contig 11647 bp, 16 predicted proteins | sample Munlanlwell13791_FD_192502 | JGI IMG/M metagenome (GOLD analysis project Ga0265297, IMG submission 192502) | Leachate microbial communities from a municipal landfill in Southern Ontario, Canada - Leachate well 137-91 | ecosystem: Engineered > Solid waste > Landfill > Unclassified | place...
TTCAGGCGATGCGGTTCACAGAATTAACCAAAGATCAGGTCTGGGCGTTTGTGACCTGCTCGAAATGCGCGTTTCGTGATGAAAGCGGCGTCCCGATGCTGCTGATCAATTCCAACCAGCGGGAGTATCGGGTGCGTTTCGGGGATTGGGTGGTCAAACTCAGCGACGCCCTGTTTGCCGCGTACACGCAGGCCGAATTTGACAGCCTGTATGAAGCATATCCCGCCGATGAAAACGACGTGAATGACTGGAAAGTCAACGTCGAGGAATTCACGGAGTTGGGCATTGAGGGCGCCGACGTCCTGTTTCGGCATTGCTGCAAGGTCTGTCGCAATACGGGGGATTGTTCCCCGGACTGCCGGGACTATCCTTCGGCTGAAATTATTGAACTGCTCAAACGCCGCATTGTCACATTGCAGGGAGAGCTTAAAAAGCATACTGACCTGCTCAAGTGCGGCGTTGTTACATCGCCCGGGGAGGTCAAAAAACATGGATAACGCAACAACTGAATCGTTTTGTATGGCGCTGCTCAATCAGATCAAAGTTATTCCCAATCCGTTTGTCATTCTGATGACGCCGGAAGCGATGCTGCTGGCGCTGCTGGAAAATCATAGCCCGATCCCGGAAACGCACGGCGATGCGGTAAGGGCGTTTATGGAAAGTGACGTCAAGATGTGTTCAGAGTCCCGAATTGAATTAGAAGCCCAACGGCGGGTGGATTTGGGATGGAACGTCATCGTCTGCAAAAAGAATGTCCCGCCTTACAGAAAGGAGGCCGCGCACGGCCCTGCTATGCCGAAATCTCCTGACAACTGAATATGAGTATTACCATTGTAGTTTTTGCTTGGTATCGCCCTCGGCCTCCCCTCGATTGTGCCGGGGGCGATTTTAAAAACAAAAAAATGAAAGGATTGTCATTATGCAGGTTAATCAGAAAACACAACAGGCCGTCGTCGCGTCCGATAATTCGCCGATTTCGGCGCAATTCAATCGGATGGATAATGCCTTGGACGCCATGATGGAACGCCTGATCACATTGGAAAGCAGACTCCATTCGGTATTGGTGGAACTGCCGGTTCTAAAAGAACAAGCCAGTGTTGATCCCCCGCGTCCACCGATGTCGGTTACACAGGCACGTGCCATTGCTTTCAATGAAAAAGCTGAAATGATTCTTTGCAAGCTGGCCAGTATTACGGATCGGCTGGAGGTGTGATATGATTCTGGGTCTGATGAGCGCCAAAGAACATGAGATTGAAGTCGCCAAACTGAAATGCGAAATCGCGCGCCTGAGAAGCCAGATTGAATTATACAAAGCCGGGCAACTGCGTCAAAAAAATCAGATCAGGGCGCTTGAAAACATGGTGGACAACGCGCGCCTGCGTGAGCGGCATTTGGAAGAATCGATTGATCAGACGATGCGGCCGCTGGTGGATCAATTGGTTCACCTGCACATCGAGGCGCGCGAATGGAATAAAAAAGATGAATATTCTTGCAGCGTATCCTTCTGCGCCGAAATGGTCGAAACCTGTTTTCAGCACGGCAATTCGGAGACGCAGATTGATTTTATCGCGGAGCGAATTGCCCACCAACTGAGCTATCGTATCGCTCAAATGATTAAAAGTCGCAATTTTTACCGTGAACCAAAACCCTCTTTAAATGAAAGGAAACAGTAACATGGGACGTCCCAAAAAAAGTGACAACGGAAACGGGCAGCAAATGGACCTCATTGATACCGCCCCGGAAAACAGCAAGGAAATCGTCAAGGCCGCGCGCGCCTATCAGAAAGCGAAGATGGATCGCATTGCGGCGCTGGATATCGAAATCGACCGCAAAACCAAATTGCTGGCCATGATCCATGAGTCCGGCTTGAAGCCGGTGGACGGCGGCGTGATCAAATTGACCTGCGACGGGTACACGATTACCGTGACGCCGCGGGATGAATTGATCAAGGTCAAATCCGCCGAAGATGAAGCCAATGAGGAATAATAACCAAAGGGCGCTGTCTGGGGGGAGCGCCCTGCTTTTTACGAAAGACCCCAATTATGATCAGTCCAGAGATTCGATGTGAAAACTGTATTTTTTATCAGGGTGTCAAGGATACCCATAATGAAAACGGGTTTTGTATGCGCTTTCCGCCGTCGGTCTATCCCAAACCCACGCAGGTGGTTGCCCACGGCCCAATACGCATAGACTCCATCATCATTCGTCCGCAAGTGCGCGCCGGGGAATTTTGCGGGGAATTCGCCCCGGCACAGGCGGCCGGGCAATCGCAGGCGCCCAATCCCCAGATAAAACCGACGTCGCCGGAGAATTGACTTGACAGCCGGGCGGCATTTTGAGTAGAGTGCCTGCATAATCACAGGAGACAAAACAATGCCGAATATATTAGCTTTTTTTGGGCGTGGTAAATCCAGCGTTTCAAAACGCAAGCAGCAAATCCTCTCCGAAGCGGAGCGCGATCTCGACAAACTGCAATCCATGAAGACGGAACGGACCAAAGCGGTTGAATCCGCAACCGGCGTGGAAAGTGATATTACCAAAGCCATGCGAAAACGTGCCAAAGAAGCCCGATCCCTGTTGACGGGTTCTGTATAATACGACTCTATTTTGAAAGGATTCTGGTATGAAGTATGTGATCGTAGTGCTGTCGGCGATCATCACGGTCGCCGGCGTTGGCTGTGTCGCCCTGTCGCAATTCCTCACCCCCGCCGAAATCGACCAAAACGCCGTCCAGTATGTCGCCCAAACCAAACTGGCCGACGCCAACGAATTCGCCGGCTGGCCCAATTTGATCAAGGCCGAAAAACTCAAAGTCGCCGTCGATTCCTCCCACCAGTTGATCCAGTTGGATTTGGCCCAAAGGATGGATAAAGACAATATGATTTATGCGCATCTGGCGGAAGTGACGACGAATAATTATCAGGCGGCGGTCGAGCGCGAAGATATGTTGTTTAGTGAAACCGGGCTATTTTCGATGGGGCTGGGTCTGGCCGGGTTTGGCACGTTGACGGGTTATTTGGGCCTGATGCGCAAGCGCGCCAGTGATGTGACCCTGACCGACGCGCAAAAGATGGTTGCCGATGCTGTGGGCAAAACCACCGATCAATTGAGCGAAAAGGAAACGCAGTTTGTTCAGGTGATCATGGGCGTCCAGAAGTTTATCGCCAGTTTCGACAACCCAAAAGACCCGGTGGTTGTCAAGCTCAAAGAGGCGTTGGCCAGTCAGCAGGATACGTCCACCGAAATTGCGGTAGCGACGACTCTGAAAGCCACGCCCACAATCGCTTAAAATCGTCTTCTCATTTCCACTGTGTGGGTTTGTCCTCGCAAACCTCTGTGTGAAGGCCTTGACCTGTGAGCCTTAAAAAAATCACAGGTCCATTTTTTTAACAGGAACCCTTCGTAATTATGGCCGAAAAAAACGAAAACGAGCGCGTCATGCAGGATATGATTGCGGCCCTGCCGTCCTTCTGGGCCAAATTCAATCGCCTCAAACTTCCCAACGGCCCGTTTTCGTTTGACGGACATGAGTATCTGATTCGTCCGCTCAATCAGGTGACGCGGCGCGTCCGGGTGATACGCAAGGCTTCACAGGGGGGCTTCTCGGTTGCTGAAACCATCGACGATCTGCACGGCTGCATCTACAATCGCTTTCCGCAGGGCGTCGGGTATTTCATGCCCACAGATACCGAAGTCCAGAAATTCTCCAAAACCAAATTTGCCCCGCTGATCCGCGAAAACGCCTGCATTGGAAAATATGTCCAGTCCGGGGGTAAAGGGGGTACGGATTCGGCGGACCTCAAAAAAGTCGGCAATTCCTATATTCATTTTGTATCCACCACCCTGAACCGATCCATTGAGGGTGAAATGGATACGGCGTCCATCCTGTCGTTTTCGTGCGACAAGATTGTATTCGACGAATTGGACCGTATGAATCAGTCCGTGATCGAAAAGGCGCGCGCGCGGTATGGACACAGTAAGATCAAACAGGAACGTTTTCTGTCCAACCCAACCGCTGAAAACTACGGCATTGACGCGATGTTTCAGGAGTCGGATCAATCTTACTGGAACCGGCTTTGTCCGAATTGCCTGAAATATACCTGTCCTGATCTGGAATTCCTGAGAGACCCTGAAAAGCTGATCCGTCTCAATAAAGAAAAACAGGGTGAGATTTTATGTATTCACTGTCAAGCCCCGCTGCCGTTGTATTACCGGGACAGCCGGACCGGGAAAGAATCGGATTATTTCCCGCTGTATCCGGGCCGCGAAATTGAAGGCATTCACTGGTCGCAGCTTAATTCGGCATTTCACGATCCCGCGGAATTGCTCAGAGTGTTTCGCAATCCCCCGGAAGGCAACTTCAAGGATGTATCCCGATTTCGATTCGGGATGCCGTACACGGCCAAAGAAGATCAACTGCGTTACAATGATGTGCGTATCTGTTGCGGCAATGAGCCAATGGTCTATTCCCATCCCGGGCCGTGCGCGATGGGCGTGGACGTCATGCAGGATATCCACCTGATGATCGGCTATCGTTCCGGACCCGATACCTACGAAGTCATCAAGGCTGCCGTGGTGTCCACCTTCAAAGATGCCTACGACTTGTCCCGCAAGTACAATGTCCGGGCGGCCGGGATCGATGTGCTGCCGGATATTCACGCGGCCAAAGAATTTCAAAAAAATCTGCGCGCCAACGGATGCAAGGCTTTTTTGGTGGATTACCGGGCCAGTCGTTCCGTGGGGGCCTATGGCGTCGATGAAAAAAATATGATCATCAAGGCCAATCGCACCGAAGCGATGGATATGACGCACAATATGATTATCGACCGAAAAATCGTTCTCCCCCGCCTCGAACAATGCGAAGAAATCATCAAACAAATCTGCAATCCTTTCAAGCAGCAATTCGCCAACGAGCGAACCGGGCAACCTGAATTCCGCTATGTGGGAAAAACCGATCATTACCGTCATGCACTCAACTACTTGATATTGGCCGGGCTTTGTGGTAAGGTGAATCGCGTCCTGCCGTTCAATCAGAAGCCAAAAACGGCCGATTGCGACAGTGATTATAAAGTAATCTGAGAGATCAGGAGTCGAAAAAATGGGCGGATTTAGCAAGAAACCAAAGGTAAACACGCCTCCCGTCGCCGCGCCGCAAGCCATAGCCGAAACAGCCCCGGAAGCCGGGGAAACCGAAGCAAAACGCGCGCGCAAGGCGTCGGGGTATGAGAAAACAGTATTAACCGGGGCGCTCACGCCAAAATCCACCGGCAAAAAAACTCTCTTGGGGTAAATCATGGCAGATACAGAAGATAAGCGGGCATTGGAAGTCATTCAGGGATGGCAAAGAGACGACGCCGACAGTTCCAATACGATGAATCTTTACCAGCAGGTCGCGGATCATTTCTTTCAGCGCGAAAATTCCATCATTACCAAACGGCCGGAAGGGGAAGATAAATCGTTGCCCGTCATCGACCCAACCGGGGCGCTGGATTTGCAGGATATGGCGGCCGGCATGTCGGCGGTGGTTATCCCAAACGGTCAGTTTTTTTTCCGGCTCTCCGCGCGCGATAACCGCCTGAACAATATCGAGCGTATTCGGTCATATCTCAATTACTGCACACAAATTATGCACGAAGAAATGTTCCGGAGTAATTTCCTCCTTGAATTCAACGAATATCTGAATTCCCTGCTTGGATTCGGGACGGCCTGCCTCTTTTCCGGATGGGATCAGGCAACCCAAAGCCTGTTTTACAAAGATTGGGACGTTGCTTTTTATCGTTTCCGGACGGATTACATGGGCAACCCCGATCAATGCCGCATTCGCTGGGCCTACACCGCAGAGCAGGCCTATCAACTGTTCGGAGATATGGCCGGCAAGAAAGTGATCGAAGCGGCCAATAATCCAAAGAAACAACAGGAAAAAACGCATTTCATTTTTCAGGTACGCCGCCGGCGAAACCGGGATGCAACCAAATCCGACAATATGAACTACCCCATTGAGGAACTGGTGGTTAATGAAGCCGAAAAAATGATTGTCCGGGAAGGCGGATATTTGCATTTCCCGTACCATATTACGCGATGGCTGGTCGGCTCACAGGAAATATGGGGCCGCGGACAGGGAACCGTCGCGTTGTCGGCCGATAAGGAATTGCAGCGCCAAAAAAAGAGTCTTCTGCTCTGCGCTGATTTGGCCAATAATCCGCCCCGGCAAACCTTGACTGGCTTTGAAGGAACGCCCAAAGTGTATCCCGGCGCGAATAATGTAGTGACGGAAAAAGACCAGATCACGGCACTGGACCGAAATTTGCAGGGCAATTTCCCCATTACCAAAGATACCATCCAAATGCAGCAGGATTTGATTCATCGGTGTTTTTATGTCAAGGTGTTCGCGCCGCTGGATAACCTGCCGGGGGATCGCCGTACCACGGTGGAAATCATCGAGCGCGTCAAGGCCGGCTATATGCGCCTGATCCTGCCTTCAACCCGGCTGTACAATGAAGGCCTGACGCCGATCTTGGTCCGGACGTTCCATTTGTTGCTCCGCAATCATATCCTGCCTCCCCCGCCGCCCGAACTGCGCGGATTGAAGATTGAATATCTGGGCCGTCTGGCGCTGGCCTTGCAGGAACAGCAATCCGATGCGCTGCAACGCTATGCCCAATTTTCGCTGCTCATGGAACAAATTGTTCCCGGATTTACAGAGGAAGTTATCAACGTCCGACGTGCCGGCCGTCGTATGGCAACCACATTCGGCCTCAACGAAGGCGATCTCAATACCGAAGACGAAGCCAACGCAGTCCGGCAGAAGCGGGATCAGATGCAACAAGCGACAATGCAGATGGAAGCGATGCAGGCCGCCGGAAAATCCTTTAAAGATGCGTCGAGCAAGCCAGAAGCCGGCAGCCCGGCCGAAAATATGTTGGCTCAAATAGGAGGCTAACCATGCCGCTGACTTCAAAAGGCAGAACGATTAAATTGGCGATGATCAAAAAGTATGGAAAAAAGAAGGGCAAGCAGGTATTCTATGCCTCGGAAAATAAGGGAACCATTCAAGGCGTTACCAAAAAATGAGTGAATTGACGGCTGAACAGGAAAAAGTAGTTCGAGATTTTAAGGCGACTTTTTCCACCGAAACGGGAAAAAGGACGCTGGGACACTTGGCGCAGTTTTGCCGGGCCAAAGATCATCAGGGATTATTTGATCCGACCAATGAACGACAGACGTCCTATAATCTTGGCGCTCATTCCGTATTTCGATATATCCAGACGATGATTAATACATCACTGGAAAATAAACCCATAGCGGATTGTCAAACAGAACCAAAAATTTAACGAAAGGATTGACTTATGGCAGACGTTCAGGACGGCGCAGGCAGCGCTAATCAAGAACCAACACAAACGCAGACACAGGCTCAAACGCAGACGCCGGCAGCGCCTCCAGCGGCTGGCGCAACAACCGGGAGTTTTGTCAACCCGGATGGCACGCTGAAAGAGGGCTGGCAGAATTCAAATCTTGTCCCGGATGATTTCCGCGGCCGAAAAGTGTATGGGATAGTTGGAAACAGTGTCCCGGAATTGCTGCGCCATATCGGGCATCAGGACATTGCGATCAGTAAACAGGGCAAGGGTATTTTCGTGCCCGGTCCGGAAGCAACCCAGACCGAAAAGGATTTGTTTTTCAAGGCGATTGGCAGGCCGGACAAGCCCGAATCGTACAAATTCGAGACGCCCAAAGGCATGGAAAAATATTATGAAGATACGGCCATTATGGACTCCGCCAAAGCCGCTTTTCATAAAGTCGGCCTGAATCAGCAGCAGTTTGAAGCGGTATTGGCCTTTGACGCGCTGCGTATGAGTGAGGCGGTCAAGGATATGCAGACTGATCCGATGCCGTATTTTGAAGAATTATTCCCCTTGGTTCAGCCGATATTGGCACAGAAGGCCGCAGAAGACTTACACGCAAAATGGGGCGATGCGTTTGACGCCCGGCTGCATCTGGCCAATCGCGCGATTGCTGAGTTTACCGCCGAAGGTCCGGAACGTGATGCGCTGCTCGCGCGTATCGGCAACGATCCGTTAGTGGCTGACTTTTTGGCAACGATTATGCAGAAACATTTCAGCGAAGCGTCCGGCGTCGATACGTCGGGAGGCACACCACCGGCCCCGGCTTTAAACCTTGATCAGCGCATTACGCAGATCAATGAACAGTTGACCGAAAACTTGAAGCGGACCAACCGCACAAAATATGACTCTTTACTTGAAGAACGCAGTAAGTTATACTCTATGCGGTATAAAGACAATACCGGGACCGGGAACTCGTGAGAACCGGACTTGGTTAATCCATAAAATCACGGGCAAATCCTTAGCGAACCCGCGTTGACTGGCCGAAAGTGGCACGTTGACCGAAACGTAAAAGGCAGGCCGAACCCCCAACTCGTGGGGCAAATCGCCGAAACAGTTTTTGAACGGAATTTAAAAACTTTTTAGGAGATAACCCCATGAGTTTTCAAGTGACTACAGCTTTCCGGAAGGAATACTCGGATTCCTTCATGATCACCTACCAGCAGATGAATTCCATGCTTCGGATGTGCGTGCGCAATGAAACGCAGAATTCCGAAGAAAAATTCTGGGATTTCATCGGTCGCACGGCGGCAAAGAAAGACCGCGCGCGCGGCTCAAAAACAGAGCATATCAGCACGCCCCACAGTCGGCGTCGGTGTACTCTGCATTCCTATACGTGGTCGGATACCACGTCCGATCTGGACAAAATCCAGATGATGAAAGACCCCAATTCCGACTATTTGAAAGTCGGCGTTGCGGCCCTGTATCGCGGCATGGATGAAGAAATCCTTGGCGCTCTGGGCGGCGCGGCCTATACCGGCAAGGGTGGCACAACCGTGGTCAACAATTACGATATCGGCGAATGCCGTTTGATCGACGGGTCCGGCGTGCTTGTGGCGGCCGGCAGCGATCATTCCGATACGACCGAAACGCCGCTGACCGTGGCAAAGCTGGCCCTGTGCGGTCAGCTTATGGACGATGCCTCCGTTCCGCAGGAAGGTCGCTATTTCGTGACCAATCCCTATAACAAGTGGCAATTGTTACAGGATACCAAAGTGGGCAGTTCTGACTACAACGCGGTCAAGGCGTTGTATGCGGGCGAACTCAAAACCTTTATGGGTTATGAATTTATCTTCATGCCCACGGAACGATTCACCGTCAATGCAACCGATACGGGCTGCATCGAATGTTATGCGTTCCAGCGCGATGCGGTTCTTATGGCGATGGCAAAAGACGTCACCACCCGGACGGATGAATTGCCGGATGAAAACTATGACATTCAGGCCTTTGCCGAAGCATTTTACGGCGCGGTTCGTCTGCAAGGCCCGGGCGTCATTGAAATCCTTCTGGACAAGGAATAATCCGGACGTTTTTCTGCTGATTGTGTGTTTTAACAAATAAAGACCTATTTATAGGAGAATGTAAAATGGGTACTGAAACAAACAGCCGCTATATGCGGAAATCCACACCGCCTTTCATGCAGGGCGATCCCTCGGAAGGCCTTTTCACGCCGACTGTTGATCAGCGATATGCGCTGGGAACCTGTCTTTACGACAGCTTCGGTCGAAGATGGCGTTATGCCAAAAACGGGGCAACACAGCTTGAAGTCGCCCTGATGACCCAATCTGAGGCGATCAATGCCAACGTCGCCAACGAGGTACAGACCGCGTATGGTCTGGCGCTGGGCGCAGAATCCGGACAGGTTCTTGTTACCACGTCCAACGGGATCAGCGACGGCGAATTGCAGGACGGTTGGCTGCTCATCACTGACGGGACCGGGGAAGGATATTGCTATCCGATCCAGTGGAATACATGGATTACCGGCGATACCGTTATGCGGCTGGATTTGTTCGAGCCGATCCGTCTGGCTGTCGCCGCAACCGCCGAAATCACGCTGGTCAAGAATAAATGGCGTGATGTGATCGTCATGCCCACCACCGTAACCGGCATTTGGACCGGCGTTCCTAACGTGATCATCCCGGCCAATTATTACGGCTGGTTGCAGACCAAAGGACCGTGTCCGATGGTCGTCGATGCGGGTGATACGCTGGTGGTTGGAGCGATTGCCGGCAACCCGGCAACAAACGGCACGGCCGGCGGTGTCGGAATACCTGCCATTACCACGCAGGTCTGGGGTCACACCATTTATATTGGCGCGGCTGGCGAAAGCGCGTTGATCGACCTTAACCTTGAATAAGTAAGCGCCGCCTCGAAAGGGGCGGCCTTCTTTTTCATTTGCAGGAGATTCAAAAATGTCAACAGTATTTCTACCCATCTTTGAAAATCCCGGCGTTCCAACTCACTTGCCGGGTACGGCACAGGCAGCCGCGGCGTATCCTCTGGGTACAAAGCTGGAAGCCCGAGACGGCCGTTTATGGCGGTATTGTCAAGCCGGTGGAACGCAACTGGCAGCCGGTTTAATGGGCCAGAGTCCGGCCGTTGCAGCGGGCCTTGAAAACGAGGTTCAAACCGGACTTACCACCAATATCGGAGATACGACGATCTCGGTATTGGTCACAACCGGAAGCGGATTGACGCCGTCCAGTCTGGCTGGTGGCTATCTGGTGGTTGAAGACGGAACCGGGGAAGGCCATTACTACAAGATTAATACCGCGTCATGGACTACCGAAGACACGGTATTGTCGGTCGTTTTGGATGAAGCAATCCGGGTTGCGACGGAAGCCACGTCGGAAGTATCCCTTTATCCGAATCCGTGGGCCGCTATTATCGTCGCCCCGACGACGCTGACCGGCTATTGTGTCGGCGTCACAAACGGCGTTGTAACGGCCAATTATTACTATTGGGCACAGCGAAAAGGGCCGTGCGCAATGGTGGTGGATGGCGGCGAAACCGTGGTCATTGGTGAGGCGGCCGGGTATCCGGCAACCATAGCAACTGCCGGGGCCGTGGGTGTCGCTGCGGTAACGGACCCGATCTGGGGCGCGTTCATGGGCATTGCCGCTGCCGGGGAAACTTCACTGGTTTATCTGAACATGGAGTAAATCATGGCAATTACAGACAACACTTATCCAATCGTAAATTTGCCGCATGAAGGCGTTGATGTGTTCAAATCGATGTCCAGCGAAGACGTCAGCGGCGGGGAAACGATTCTTGCCGCCGTCGCCGGAAAATCGCATTACATCACAGAACTTCAAGTTCGGGCTGACGCGGCAATGGATGTAACGCTGGGTTCTGGATTGGCCGCTGCTGCTGTTGTAACGCCTCATATTGGACCCATTGCCTTGGCCGCGGCCAGTGGATTTTTCTACTGGAAAGCTCCGCCCGGCAAGGGTCTGAAATGCACGTCCGGAACGCTGTTTGGCATTGACGCCTCCGCCGCCGGCACAATCTGGATCGACGCGCGCGGGAAAACGTGTGTGGATAAACTGTAAGTTATGGTCGCCGTATTGGGTTGAAGCCCGTCCGTCTTTGAACAATCCTTTCAACGGGCGGGCTTCTTTTGAGGTGATAAGATGGCACTCACGCAATTAGAAGTAGATTTGTGCAATATGGCTGCGGATCGAATAGGGGCCGGCGTTTTCACTCTGGCAAATCAATTAACCCACGTGGTCGGTCTGGCCTGCAAT
>Ga0265297_10010474_pt1 | contig 11646 bp, 19 predicted proteins | sample Munlanlwell13791_FD_192502 | JGI IMG/M metagenome (GOLD analysis project Ga0265297, IMG submission 192502) | Leachate microbial communities from a municipal landfill in Southern Ontario, Canada - Leachate well 137-91 | ecosystem: Engineered > Solid waste > Landfill > Unclassified | place...
TTTTCTGATAATCTAAACTTAAATTTAAATGTTTCATAAACACTTAATTCTTTACTTTCATTTGATATTTTTACATCCATTTTGATTTACCTCCCTGATTTATCAACTGGTATCCTAGACCGCTAGACGACAGCATGCAAAGTTAATTGCGTAGCCACTGAGATTTGAACTCAGGTCTCCAGACTATGATTTGTGATTTATGTGACGCCAAAGGGAGGGAGTCGAACCCTCATTGTCGCGCGAAAACCGGCTACTAGACAACCGACTAGTTCTCTTTGGCATATATGAATATGGTGAGCCCGTCCAGATTTGAACTGGTTTCAACCCCAAACAACAAGATTTTTACACCTTCTTGCATTGTGTTTTCAAAGCGAACTAACAACACTTTATTACATTATTTTCATTATGTAACAAATGATATTATACCATTTTTAGGTCTTGTCCCAAAAACAAGTGGATTACCATTATCCAACAGGGTCATGACCCTGCCAGGAATCGAACCTGGATATCCTTATTAGGTAATTGTGACTGGATTTGAACCAGCGACACCAAGATTATAGGTCTTGTGCTCTTGACCACTGAGCTACACAATTGAGATAGTTTACGACTATCAAACGGTTAGTTATAATTGAAAACAGCTGCACATGGCATTTATTATTTTCTAGCTGCTCCGGGTCCATTAGTACCATATAGATAAACTTGTTATCTATAATTATGATTTGTGATTTTTTGATTTGAACAAATTTAAAAAATTAAAAATAAAAAAATTAATAAATTTATTCTTTTTGTTCTGCACTCATTTCTTTTAATGAGGATATTCCATTCTCAATCTCTGCAATAATAGTTTCTTTGTCTTTAATCTTTTTCTTTTGAACATCTTTAAATCTTACTAATTCATCAGATACTATTTTCTTAGAGTCAAGTTTTAACTTTTTCCATTCCTGAAATCTCGATTCATAATTACTAGCATCATCTTTCATATTGTCTTCTAATTCTTTTTTCATTCTATCAAAATCAATAGTCAACATTTTAAGATTTACTTGTCTTTGTCTTTCTCTATCTTTGAATTCAAGTTTATATGAAGCTTCTTTATTCTTAATCTCTTCTTCGATTTGAATAATTTTTCTTTCTTCATCAAATACTTTAGCATCTGTTTCTCTTTCGATGTTTGCAAGCTTTTCTTTTTCATTCACTTTTCTATTATTGAGTTCTTGCATTATTCCATATCTACTTTGTGATTCTGCCATTTTATTAATATGTATACCCCCTTTCAGATTCTAAATAAGCAAATATATTTAAAATAACAATACCTATAATAGATATTAAACATACAATAACACCTAAAATTTCAAACCATAAATAATTTTTTATTTTCCAAGTATCATCTGCTATCCAATCAGACCTTTCTCCTTCTGTATGAATATATAGTCTAAGATTATTCATTTTCTCATTATAGACATCTTTCATACCTTCAAAGTTTCCTTGTTCTTGAGATTTAACTTCCCATTCTTTTACTGACTGAACTCTTTCTATTATTGAGTCTAAATGCTGATATTGAAACTTCATACTGTTACTAGACTTCTTAAATATGATTGCTCCATAATCATCATCTTTTAATCCCTCATTAATCATTGCTTGTTTTGCAGAGTTTAATTCTGTTAACATACAATCAGGAGTTAGACAATCTCTTGCATTATCCATATGACTACCTATTTGTTTTTCATATTCATAATTGATATATACTCCCATCATTATTGTACTTATGATTACTAAGACACATACTACAATTCCTAATATTTTTCCTATCATTTTTTATCTCCTCCTTTCAATAACTCTATTTGACTTTTTAGAGTATTGAAATCAAGATTACTATAAGATTTGCCAACCATCTTTCCAACAGGTCTTGCTTTTTCAACAACAGATATAAAACTATTATTTCCAAGTTTATCTATTTTCTTATCATTATGAAGTACAAAATCAAGTTGATAACCTGTATTCTTTTGCCATTTTGGTTTAGTTATATTTGTAGGTTGACCTGCTCCTGCATATACTTCTGCCTCTCTTGCAGTTATAACAAGATTACAATTCTTTTTTACTAATTTCCATATAAGACCATTATAGAGTTTGTTGATAGTTCCCCAATCCCATTGTTGCTTTAATCTATCGATTGGAGTTAAATGAAATACTTTTACTTTTGAATATTCTTGACACCAATCCCAAATATCTGAAGCACTATCTATTATAATAGTTCCTACTTCTTCTTGAGTTAAAATAAAATCAACTGCTGATATAACTTTTTCCCAACTATTAACACCATCTTCTTCAGCTACATCAAGAACTTTAATATCTTTACCTTCAAAAGAATGATACAAAGGACTTGCTCCCATCTCGGTATCAATTATGAATATTGGCTCAGGACATGTAAGGGCAAAATGAGTTTTGCCTGTTGAGAAATCTCCATAAATACCAAGCTTTAAACCTCTCTTTTCATCAACATCTTTTAAATCTTTAAAGATAATATCAGACTTTTTGTCTTTTTTCTCTTTCAATTCTTCCTTTTGTTCATCCCACATTCCCATCTTAAATTATATAATATTTGATTTATATATCTTTATATTCTCTATTATATATATTAAAAAATAAATAAAAAAATAATTAAAATTTTTACTTGTTAATATTATCTTTTGTAACTTTTACAACATGTTCAATAGTTGCTACTCTTACAAGCTTGTAAACACCAAATTTATTTTTTGATGAAGGTATCTCTTTTATAGCTTCTTCATAAGAGTTATTAATATTTACAAAATTATTACATGCATCATTTAGTACTACATGTAATTCTATTGGTTTTGCTTTTGGTGGTTTTGTTCCTTTATATCCTTTTTCAAAAGATAGTTCAGATATATCAACACTCCAATCGACATTATTATCAAATTTAACTTTAACTTCTGATAAGCTATTAACACTTTTAATTGTACCTAATGTTCCTATAGGAACCTCGCTATTACATCCACCATATCTACAATAGTTCTCTTTTGAATATGGTCTTGCCTTTACAACTTTGTCTCCAACTTTAAAACTTACTTGTTTTTTCTTAAAAATTCCCATTTTCTTTTTCTTACCTCCTTTCACTAACATTAACATTTCATCTGTAAAATAATCTCTCAAATTTCCTTCTTTATCTTTCAATATATAACAATCATAACATGTTACACTAGCTACTAATAATTCTTTTTTGATTGCAAATTTGTGCATAGATATAGTAAACCAATATTGTCCATATAGTTGGTCGTCATTTAATAGATTTGATTTTATCTTTACTCTATCTCCGGCTTTAAATTTTTTTGCTGTCATTATTTATTTTCCTTTTGATTTCCTTATCCCCTCTCATATTATCGTAGGCAGGATACCCAAGTCTTTAGGCTTGGGAGGAATGCCGTCGTTTCCGTCGTTTAGTTTAGTTAGAATATGTGCGATTACGTCTACTGTCCAACCGTTTCCTATTGCTGAATATCTTTTACTATCACTTAACCCACCTGTATAATTATCTGGGAGTGTTTGTAATCTTTCGTATTCAATCGGCATAAGTTTTCTAACTTTTCCATTCTGCCAAACTTTCTTAACTAAATTTCCACCATTTCCATCGCAGAGCAGAGTATTTGATTTAAACTTTAGATTATAAACTTCTTTTGCTTGTCTATGTCCATTAAGATTAAGTGTTGCTTCAACTTTCTTATCTTCTCCGTTATATGTAACTGAATATTTATTATACCAATATTTCTCTGGAATTTCTGTGAGAATTATATCTTTTAAGCAAATACCTTTATCTTCTGGTTGAGTTATGTTTGGAATATTTGTCCAATATAATCTCTTTCTTTCTGCTGCACAAACTAATGAAGAATTTATCATAATTGGTTCAACTCCTAATTCTTTACTGATAACATCAACCCATTTCTTTTCCATACTTGCCACATTTTCCAATAGGAAATATTTTGGTTTTGTTTCCCTTAAAAGTCTAACGAAGTGAAAGAACAAAGAACTTTTCTTCCCATCTAATCCTTTTACCTCTCCTCTATCATATTTATAATTACTTAAATCTTGACAAGGACTTCCACCGATTAGCAAATCTATTTTAGGTAAACTTTCTGATTTAATGTCTACCACACTTCCTAATTGAATTGTATTTGGAAAATTCTTTTGTGTAACCTTTATTGAGTATTCTTCTATTTCACTTGCATAATAATTATCTACTTCAATTCCAGCTCTTTTTAACGCAACTTGCCCACAAGAGATACCATCAAATAAACTTAAAACATTTATTCCCATTAGTGATAATATACCTTTCGGTTTAGTTTCGTGAGATACTCTGCCCTTTAGGGCATGAGAGTATTTCATTTTTTGATTATGAAGAATAAAAAAAATAAAAAAATAATCAATTTTTATTCTCCATCATATTTATCAAAGTCATTGTCAAACTCTTCATCACTATCATCATCACTATCTTCATCATCTATGACCATGACTGTATCTGTTTCTACCATTCTTCAGGTACCTCCTTTGTATCAGTTGTAACATTTTCCTCTGTTATTTCCTCAACAATAGGTGATATTTTGAATTCTGGTATTGCATAAACACCATAGACATTTAAGCTAACATCTGCATCATCATCTGTAAGATTACCTACAATATCTTTTTTCTTTCCTTGAGCTGTTCTTCCTACAACAATAACTTTACTTTGCTCTGCAAAATCAAGTTTAATTTGTTTTGGTATCCAACAAGTTACTCCAGGGGAATCAAGATTTGTTATATTTTCTTCTGAATCAATAACCATAATTCTACTACCCATTTTTGTAGGTTCAAGATTAAGTATAGTTACATCTCCAGTTGTTATTGTAAGTCTATTATTATTATCTTTATTTTGTTTATGATTTGCATCTAATTCAGATAATTTGACTTCATAACCACTACAGAATTTATCAATTAACTCTTTTACAGGGGGTAATTGGATTGTTAAATCTTCTTTGAAAGTTGTAAATGAACTTGCTCTTAATATTGATACACCTCCATCTTGACTTTTATCTATTGCTCTAAATCTCACTGGAGTAAAGAGTGGTATATTTGTTTTTGCAACAATACCATTCATAGTCATTATGAAGAACGATGGTGAGGAACTTTTTCTACCTGCAATTCCATATACATTTCTTAGTAAACTTTCTTGTTCAAGAGGTTTACCAAATCCTGCATAAGGTTTTCCATCTGGCCATGTTTGTTTTGTTTCTAAAGGATTACCATTTTCATCTGTAATACCATTTGATATTGCAAGCTGAGGATTCTCTTTATACATCTTGATTGCCTCTGCTCTTTTCTTTTTAATGACATCAATAACATCACTTGCTCCAATAATTATTCCTTCAAATGATACAGCAGGACTTCTTAATAGTCTTCTGTATGAAGTAGCTAATTTTTGAAGAGCTAATTTATCTTTATCTATTTGAGAAAGAGTAGGATGTAACTTATTTTCCTCTTCTTTAAATTCATTGTAATCTCTCATAATCTCTTCTTCTGATAGTGATAGCTTTTCTATCCACAGTTTTATCATATCTTTTAATTCAACCATTTTATTTTTGTGACCTCCTTTCATCTAATATAATACTTAGAGCATCAGACATAGAATACTTTTTTCTATCTCTTTTTCTGAGTTCATCTCTCTCTTTTTTTAATTTTTCATAATCTATTAAATCTAAAGAAATCTGTTTTTTAATAAAATCTGATAATTGAGTTTGTTTATCTTTTTTTACCATATGATTTTTTATGAAAGATGATTTATAAATATTTATATTATTAAATATATATAATTTAATAATCAATTTTATATAAAAAATATATGATAATTTATATAAGTATTTATAAAGATTGATTTTTATTATTTGATGTATAAAATGACAGAAGAATTTAATTTAAGTGAAGAAAGAGAAGATTTTAAGTTTGCTATGAATTTGGCTAAGCTAAGTCCTCTTGCAAGAAAGCAGTTAGAACATATATTTGAAGTAATAGAAAATCAAGATAAAGAATTTATAAAAAGATTGAAAGAAGAAATTATTGTAAATGTTGTTATGCACTACGAAAGTGAGCCTGATGAAATTAGAGGAATACCTATAGATAAACTTATAGATAAACTTGCAGGAGATAAATTAATCTTGGAAGAATTTAATTTAAGTGATTTTACTGTAAATGGAGATGATGATGACAGAATGTCAGTAAGAGTTATTAAAGAATTTATAAAAAGATTGAAAGATACATTTAACGAGCCTGTATATCATCTTGAGCCAACAACAGGACATCACTTAATCAGAGATACTGAATTAATAAAGAGAATAGATAAACTTGCAGGAGATAAATTAAAATGAAAGAAGAATTTAATTTAAGTCAAGAAAGAATAAATCAGTGTTGTCCTTATTGTGAAAAAAGAAGTTTAGGAATAGTTTTTCCAGAAGATAAAGTAAGAAAATTTATAAAAATTGGAGATGAACTTGTCAGTAATGCAAGAATGTATGCTGATATGGATGAAACAGAGTTTTGGGAAACATCTACAATAACTTATAAAAATGCACAATTGAGAGCAAATGTTTTAGAGGAATTTTGGGAGCAAATGAGAAAGCATGCAGGAGATAAGTTAATATGATTAAAGTAATAATTGGAAACAAGAGTAAATGTATGGATTGGGTAATTATAAATTCATATAGAAAACATGTTTTGTATTGTAATATTACTAATTTGAAGAATATAAAAATTATGATTGATTTGTGGGCAGAGAATAAAGAGAGTAAGAAAAAGTTTGGAAAAGTTATTTTGTTTATGGATTTATTTGATAGAGATTTTAAAAAGAAGTTTAAGATTTATAAAGAGTTGTTAGAAGATGAATATGTTGACTTCTTCATAATTACATCAAAGAAAATTATTATTGATAGTAAAATTAAAAAGGAGGTTATTATATTATGAGAAAAAAATTAAATTTACTTCATCTTTATGACAATGTTACAAAAGCATTTGGTGTTGATAACAATAGTATGATTGAAAAACTATTAGATATGAAATTAATTAGTATTGATGGAAAGATGCCTTCATTAAGTATGTATGCGGAAAAGGTTTGGAATAATGATAAATTTTCTGATGAGGAAGTTGCATTATTATTAATTACTTATGTAGACCTTATGAAGTTTAATGCTAAGATGGTAAAGGATAATATGATGAAGGTTATAAAAGATTTAAAAGAAGGTAAGTTATAATGAGGAGTGCACCATATACATATAATAAAGAAGATTTAGGAGAAGAAAAACCTATTTGTATAATTGAAATTAATGAGAATCTTAGAAGGGTAAGACTAGGTCAAGAGTTAACAAGACCATTGAGGCAATTAAATAAAAATTGTCAATTTAAAAAGAAGTATGAAGAAGCTTATAATATTTGGGAAGCTGATAAAATATTTGAAGAAAAAAAAGAGTATAGGGAAAGACCTAAAAATAAAAAGAGGTTTAAAGAATATATTAAAGATTATGTTCAAAGACCTTATGTAAAAGAAAATTTAAAAAAATATAGAAAAGAATATTACAAAATTCATGGAAATATAGAGAGAAAGAATGTATATGATAGAAATTATTACATTAAAAATCATGAAAAGCTTAAAGCTCAAGCAAAGTTATATCAAAAAAGACCTGAAATTAAATTAAAAAATAAAATAAGATATCAAACAAAAAAAAGTGAAAAAAGTGAAAAGAGTAAATTAAAAATATTATCATAGTCTAAAAGCTTTTACGCACTAAATAAGGAGTCTAAATAATGGCAATAAAAAAAATAAGAAAAAATGAACAAGAAATTAAAAAAGAAATATTAAATATGAGTCCTATTGAAATAGAAATAAACACCAAATATATTGTTGAATTTGAAGATTATGGTCAAGATTTTTTAAAATGGTATATAAGTAAAGAGGGGTATGTTTTAGATAGTCAGCCATTTCAAAGATGGATATGGGCTGGAAGATTTACAATACCTGAAAATGCTAAAGTAGGAGATAAATTAGCTATATGGACTGGTGAGGAAAGTTATGTTAATTATCCTATAAAGAATATTGAAATTAAGGAATTAAAATTAACCAATGGAACAACAAACAACTGAACCAGAAAAAAAGAAACGAAGGGCAAAACAATGAAAATACAAAAAAAATTACTAAACAAGATTATAAGAAATGAGGCAGGCTGGACAAAGAATACCCTCTTGAAATCCTGCCTCTTTATCTTTCATAAATAATATATATGTTTTTTGAAATCTTATATGATTTTTTATAATAATATTTATAAAGAGGATAAAATAGATTTAATGATGGCAACTAAAAATCTTAAAAGAGTTATTAAAGTTGGTTGTAGTCTCGCTATTGTTATTGATAATAAAATTGCTAAGTCTATTGGAATTAAGGAAGGAGATTATATTTTGTATAATGTTATGAAGATTTATGATGAGAATATGGATGAGAAGGAGGAGAAGAGAAAATGAAAACAGATGTTTGTATTTATTGTGGTAAAACAAATAAAGGTAAATCTCCAGGATTATTATTTTGCAGTAATAGATGTAAAAACAAAGCTATGATAGAAGACCCAGAATTTTATTATCATAAGATTAATGAAATAAAAGAAAGGAAATTACAATATAAAAAATTGTTAAATGAATTAATTGAGAATGCAAAAGAAGAAGACAAAAAAACATATAGAGAAAGAGGAGAATATGTTGTTAGACAAGGAACAGTTAATAATAAAACTGGTGATGCATGGGTTATTACTTTGCCTAAGTCTGCAAGAGAAAATAAAGAAAGACTAGTATGTGAAAATTTAAGCAATGGAATTATTTTATTTACTCCTACATCAGTTTATAAGGATGTAGAGAGAAGAGTATATTCTAATTTTAGAGTATGTTCTAATAAAGACTGTTCATTTAAGACTTACTTTAAAGATTTTGAATTTTGTCCCATCTGTAGACAAGAATTAAGGGTTGTAGTGAAATGCAATAAAGATTTAAAAGATTTAAAAGAGGTAAAAGAGGATGAAGGAAAAGATACAAAAGATATTGATGAGTAAACAGAAGGGAAAGATGGATAGAGTCTATCAAGTTATCTCTAGTTATCTTGTTGGAAAATATTTTTTTAAGTCTATTACTGATGAGAGTAGAGATAAGATTTATGTTTATCAGGATGGAATATATGAAGGAAATGGAAAGGATATTATTAAGAAGGAAGTAGAAGATATTTTAGGAGAGATATGCAAGACTAGTTTTGTTAATGAGATTATTAATAAGGTTGTTAGAATGACTATTATTGATAGAAAGGATTTTGATTGTAAAGATTTAAATCTTATACCTCTTTTAAATGGAGTCTATGATTTAAAGGAAGATAAGTTTACTTCATACAAACCTAATATGAATTTCACTTATAGACTCCCTATTAAATATGATAAGAATGCAAGATGTAATAAGATTGATGAATTTTTTAATGAGGTGTTATTTGAGGATGATATTGATGTAATGTATGAATGGTTTGCATATCATTTGTATAGGGAGTATTTTTTAAAGAAAGCTGTATTGTTAGTAGGACCACCAAATTCTGCAAAGTCAGTGATTATGAATTTGATGTCAAAGTTTATTGGAGAAGAAAATGTATGTAGTGTTGGATTACATGAGATTGGTAAACCATTTACTGTGTCTGATTTTTATAAGAAACATGCAAATTTGAAGGATGAATTATCGTCTAAGGAGATTGGAGATGTTGAGAGTTTTAAGTTATTGATTGGAAGAAGTATTTTGAGGGGAGAGTTTAAGTATGGAAATTCATTTAATTTTGTTAATTATGCTAAACTTACATATGCTACAAATCAAGTGCCAAAATTACCTACTGGTATTGATGAAAAGAGTTTTTATGATAGATGGATTGTATTTGAATGTGAACAGTCGTTTGCACCAGACAATCCAAAAACAAATCCTTTTTTGATAGATGAATTAACTAGTGAAAAAGAGTTGTCAGGATTGTTTAATGATGTTATATGGCATCTTAAAAAGATAATTAAGAGTAAGAATTTTTCATATAAAAAGACATTTGATGAAGTGAAAGAAGTTATGGAGAAGTATAGTGATTCAACTTTAAGGTTTTTAAAGGAATGTTGTGTTAGAGGGGAGTATGAAGATTGGTTGAGTAAAGATGAGTTGTGGAGAAAATATATTGAATTTTGTGATTTAAATGGACTAAGTCAGAAGAATAATAAGTATGTGTTTGGTAAGAATGTAAATGAATTTTGTGATTATGTAATGAATTCTAGAGAAAATTCTGGCATGATTGAAGGCTGGAGATACATAAAAGTTGGAAGATTGTTGTTAAAAGGAATGTAAATCTGATTTGTCTTCTATATAGTTTTCTATATAAATATTGATTGATTTTGTGATATTTTTGTAAATCTATATTCTCTAATATATATGTTTTTGGTTATAAACCTCAATTCTTGGCAAAATTCTCAGAGGCAATTGTGAGATTTTTATATTGAAGATTTTCAATGGATTTTTTGTCCTGCTGTGATACTAGAGTATATAGGTCATAAGGGTTGGGCTTAAAATCTTTTTCTAAATCTTGATTTTCCCTTTGAGATTTGTGATTAATATACTGTAATATATATGTTAGACAAGAGGAGCCATAATCATCTCCTCGTTTATATCTTTATATAAAAAAATAAATAAATAATATATAAAAGGTTTTACGAGTCAACCCTTATTGACTTTAAACATATCTGTTATAGTATATATGTTATTTTTGAAATGTTTTTGTTTGATAATATATTTTCCTATATAGTAATTATGATGTTGATTATCCCATTAACCTATATATTATAATATATATAAAAATATATATAAATATTTAAAAGGTAGAAAAATATATAAATATATAGGAAAAAAATCATTTTTTCTTATGGGTAAAATTAAAGATGTGAAAGTAATCAAGTAATAGGTGCTCGCATCCCGCATGCTTGGTCTTTAATCTTATCTAAAAAATAAATAATAAAAAAATCAAAATGAATAAAAAAAATCAAATAATATGTGATTATGGAAAGGAATGTAAGAACTATCAAGTAGAGATAACTCAAGAGGAAGATGATAGTGTAATCTTTTGGGTAACAGACTCAAATGGAAAGAGATATCTTATAACTGGTAATGAGCTTATTCATATGTGTGAAAGGAAGATGAAGGATAATAATCAAAAAAGTAAAGAAAGTGGGTGTAATAGCTCTCTAATTGAGTCTAATGAGGATTTAAGGGAGGGATTAGAATGGTAGATGTAGATACAAGTTTAAAGTACCCACTAGGAAGATATTGTAAATTTTGTGGTAAGCGAATGAGAATGATTAATAATGAATGGATGTGTTCATTTTTCTTTTGTGAGATGAAGGAACAAACAATAGAAATTGAGGAGGAATCAGAATGGTAGAAATAATGGATATCTCAAAAGAAGACTTTATTGCGTATGAAGAAGTAAGGGTATCAGGGATTACAAATATGTGGGATGTTGATGTTGTGATGTTAGAGAGTGGGTTGGATAGAGATAAGATTATGTGTATTATG
>Ga0265297_10010475_pt1 | contig 11645 bp, 9 predicted proteins | sample Munlanlwell13791_FD_192502 | JGI IMG/M metagenome (GOLD analysis project Ga0265297, IMG submission 192502) | Leachate microbial communities from a municipal landfill in Southern Ontario, Canada - Leachate well 137-91 | ecosystem: Engineered > Solid waste > Landfill > Unclassified | place...
GATTTATTATTACAAGCAGTATGTAGGAGATAAGGAGGATAAAGACGCCTAAAAAGGCGGAAAATATTCTATCTTTGGCTTCTCTTATTTTGCTTGGGTCTCCTGCCGAAGTAAGGTATAGCATTCCTGCATATAGAATCGCCAGAAATGCTATGATTCCTGAAATGCCGAAAGAAATATTGTAAATGTATTTTATGTATTGGGAAAAAGCCGTGGGGCCTGCCGCTATAGGCGTTTCTCCCTGGGAAGTCTCAGGATAGTCAATTTCCAGGCCGGTTTGGGCGAAAGCCAAAATAGGCGTTATTGTCAAAGCGGCCGCTATTAATAAAAGTAAAAGCTTTTTTTTCATAGTCTGGTGTGGCAGCAGAAGAAATTAAGATTATGGTCGTAGTTATAAAGACATATTGACCCCATGCAGTCGTTCATGCATTTTTTATACAAAGAAGATTCAAAAACATTGGTATTGTTTCCGGATGGCGCCACAGACATTTTGGTCAAGAAGCAGTTATTAAGGCATCCTCCGAAAAGCGTGTCTTTCCAGTCTCCTGTATTCACTGTCCCCTCAAAACAATTAGTTATCACTCTGCCGGCTTGTTCCGTGCCTCCCAATGCTTTGCTGCAAGGCCAGAATGCCACATCGGAATCAACGGGTTTTTCAAAAGTGCACAAGGGCATTCTTTTTCTTAAAGTTTGCTCCATTCCCTGGAGCAGGTCTGCGGCCAAATTGCTGAAGATGTATTTTATTCCGACGTCTTTGTAGTAGGTCAAGAACAACTGTTCTTCGTCTTCGGGGGAAGGCACTCCGGTTATTGCTTCCTGTATTTCCTGCACATACCTCCTTATATCTTCCGCCAAGTTATCAATATCTCCCGGGCAAGCTGGTCCGAAACAGCCGATTTCCAGGCATCCTCCGTGCGGCAAGGGTATGCAAATAGGAAAGCATAGCCTGGAAGAGCATCTGCTTATTGACTCCTGCATTTTTTCAGAGGCTTCAAGTATTTTCTTTTCTCTGTCCGCGATAAGCTCCAATTTGTTTATAAGCAGTCTTGTCAGCCGGTGCGCCTTATCAAGGATTTCTCCGTAGGGTATGTTTATATCGCAACTAAGCTCGGAAGAAAACAGTTCTTCAAGCTCTTGAAGCGATTTCCCTTCAAGGTCTTTAAAATATTCAGCTTGTACTTCAAGGAAATAAGGGTCTTTCTCAAAATAAATAGGCTGCTTGGAAACTGTTCCTCCGACCGTGCAGTACAGCGTAGATTCGTCGACAGCGGGTTCCAAAGGCGTGCCGGGAGAGGGGTACCAGCGTTGTTGCATGCTGGCCGGAGAAATAGGCCTGTTGAAAGAAATAGTCGCGTCGTCCCAAAAGCTTACGTCGTCTACGGCCCAACCTTTTTCCTGGAAATAATCTTTCTTTTGAAGATATTGGTTCCGGTTGCTCAGGGTCGCCCAGTCGCATTCCCTTATCAGTTCTTCCGCCCTGCCAAGCTTGTTGAACCAATATTTCAAATCTTTTATTTCTTTTTCCGTTTTGGCAAGCTCTTTGGTAAGATTTGTCGTGATTGCGAAAGGCCTTCCGTAAGCGTCATGCTGGATAATTCCGTCTATGCCTTCAGTCTTTGCGCCTCCTTCTATGCCTCCTGCTCCTATGTTGCCTATCCCGTTGGCAAGGGTTTCAAACTGGTTTATGCCTCCGATGTTCTCAATCCCGTTCAACACATTGCTTATTTGGGCCAATCCTCCGGCGCTGTTTATTATGTTTCCCAAAGACCCTATCCCTCCCAACGAATCTATACTTTCTATTATGGAGGCAGCCTGGGCGTTTCCTCCGACAGCTTCTATCCAATTAACAACGCTTCCGAACTGCGCAAGCCCTCCGACCGCGTTTGTTATGGTTCTTAAATCATCCAGCCCTCCTATATCTTTTATGACTCCTATTACGTCCTTCAGGTTGTCTATGGAGCCCGCTTTGTTTATCAGGTCGTCAATTGATTCCAACCCTCCAAGCGATACTATATTTTCAATGGCATTTTCAAGTCCCGCCATGTCCCCGACAGTTTTTATGACTCCGATTACGTCTTCAAAGCTTTCAATAGACCCTACCTGGCCTATCAGCTCTTCAATGTCGTCTATTCCTCCGATTGCCCCTATGTCTCCAAAAATTGCGCCTATCTCCTCCGTTCCTCCGACGGTTTTTATTATATCAACCACATCTTTTAAATCATCCACAGAGCCTGCCCTGTCTATAATGCCGTCAATTGCTCCCAGCCCTCCGAGCAAGCCGATGTCTTCCAGGACATTTTCAAACATTTCTGTCCCTCCTGCGGCGTTTATCACCTTGACCACGCCTTCCATGTCATGTATTCCTCCCGCTGAGATTATTATATTTCTGACTTCTTCCAGCCCCCCCAGCTTGTTTATGGTGTTCATGACTTCAAGCACCTCAGGAGTTTGTTCTATCTGTTCAACCCTTAATTTTTCTATAAGGGCGTCTATTCCTCCTGCTTCTCTGATAAAAATAACCGCATCTTCCAGGTCGTCTATGTCGTCTATTTTGTCTATCATCTTATCAATTTCTTCCGTTCCTCCAAGCGTTCCTATGTCTCCAAGGATTCTTGCCAGCTTTTCTACGGCCTCAAGCTCTCTGATATCTACCCCGAAGATGGTCAGCATAAGACCTTCTGTTTCTTCGGCCGCTTTTATCGCTTCGGCTAGGCTCGCCAGGTCTTCTATGGAGCCTGCCTTATCTATGAGGCCGTCAATGCCTCCCAGCCCTCCGAGGCTTCCCACGTCTCCGATAATTCCTTCCAGCTCTTCTGTTCCTCCGACAGTTCTGATTATCCCTATTACATCTTCCAAATCGTCTATGGAACCCGCTTTGTTTATTATGTCGTTGATTTCATCCGTGCCCCCCATGCCTGTAATGTCATTGATTGTTTTTTCGATTTCTTCTATTCCTCCGACAGCTTCTATTATTTCAAACACGTCTTCAAGGTTTTCTATGGAGCCAGCCTTGCTTATTATCAACTCTATGTTTTCAAGCCCTCCAATGCCTATTATTCCGCCAATGGCGTCTTTGACGTTTTCTATCCCTCCTGCGTTGTCTACTATGCTTGCAAATCCTTCCATTCCCCCGAGTCCGTTTATTCCGCTTATGATTCCGGTAAAGTTTTCTATGCCTCCTGCGCCTGAAACGAGATTAACCAGCCCTTTAATATTGTCTATTCCTCCGGCGCTGTTTATTATGCTTTCAAGCTGGTCTGTGCCTCCCATATCTTGGATGGTGTTGGCTATGCTCTCAAAATTGTCTATTCCGCCGACAGCGCTGATTCCCGAGAACAGGTCGGCAAGTTCCCCTGGCGAGCCTCCTGGCAATGAACCCTCTTCTATTTCAAAAAGATAAGGAAGAAGCTCTTTTTCAGTGCTTACTATTTCGCCTCTTACGTCGTCGCATGGGTCTGAGGAGCACAAGAGCGAAAAACATCCTCCTGACCTGCAGGACGGATACGGGTCGGTATTTCTGAAGCATTCGCAATCATCGGACAAGTCTTCAAGATTGTCGGTTCTCTCTTGTATGGGAGGCAGAAGATACAGCGTGGCGTCAAGAATGTTATTTATTCTTTGGATTCTTGTCAGGGTTTCCGGGACAAAGGGTTTTTCTTCTCCGGCCACTGCTCTTATTTCCGACTCCGACGGGTTTGAGTTGTATGTTTGAAAGATATTTTCTATTATTCTGCCCAAAGGAATATATACGTCAACCGAGCTGTTTTCCGGTTGCGGCGGGGCGGAGGGCGGTTGGACTGCCCTTCTGAAGTCATCAATTTCCGGCAAGGTGAAATCAACAAAATACGGACTTAAAATCACCAGAATAAAATAAGCGGACAGAATTATCAGCAATCCCAAGAACGCGTTTGACATCCGTTTTCTGGCATCTATTATTTTTATGGGGTCGCCCGTAGATATTAAAAACTCCACTCCTCCCCAAACCAGCATTAAAAAGGCAATGAATCCTGCTCCCCACGTGCAAAGATTTATTATGTATTTCACCCATAGCCCGGGTATGTCTTCTCGGGCGGCTGTCGTCAAAAAATCTTGGGGGGCTTGGGCTCCGGGCAGGCGCGGGTAGTTTACTTCCTGGGCGAAAACAAGCCCTGCGTTTAACAAAAAAATAAATAGGAAAGAAAGAAATAGTAAATATTTGAGCCCTGTTTTTTTTCTCATGATTACATAAGTATTCTGATAATCCATGTTGGGAGGAACGGAAAAAATAATTCAACAATAGGCACTATAATTAAAGATTTAAAAGATAGTCCTCCTATTGTCATTAGTAAAATATAAAGCAATATTACAATAGGCAACTGTACCAAGAAACCGATTATCGGTATCGGGACTATTACGCCAAGAATTTCGATAATAATAACAAGAAAAAAAATAACCATTCCTCCTGGAGAGAGAAAAACATCGGATGGGATTTTTTGGAACCATCCTCCTTTTTTGGTCGGCGTCTTTATTTTTTGGGTTTCCTCGGCCATTTAATTGTTGATTTTAATAATTTTCCAGCTCTCTTTTGGCTTCTCTGATTCTTTTAACCTCTTCAGGAGAAGTTGTTATTATCTGCTCTTCCGTGTAAGAAGAGAGGACTTTTATCAATACGTGTTTTGAACCGGCAAAAAATATTCCTTCTCCGACAGGCGCTTCCAGGAGCAAAAGTTTTTCCTCTTCTGTCAGGTTGAATGTTTTCTTGACCACTTCAATGGTTGCAGGGTTCTGTTTGAGCAGAAGAACCAAAGAGGAGTTGGTGATAATCGGCTGGCCGTATTCCGACTTCATGAAGTCATTGACGTCTTGGGTGATAGTGGTTACCCCAAGCCAATATTTTCTTGCTCTTTTTACCGTTCCGAACAAGAATGACGCTCCGTCTTCGTTATTCACCAGCCACCACGCTTCGTCAACAACCAGGATTCTTTTTTTAAGCTCGGAAGTGACCGTTTTCCAGATAAAACGCAGAATTATAAACATGGCCATCGGCCTTAGCTCGTCTTCCATGTCTCTGATTCCGAAGACTGTCAGGCGGTTGTCCATTTTTACATTGGAAGGCCGGTTGAAAAACTCCGCATAAACTCCCTGGGTGAATCTTTGGAGGCGCTTGACCAGAGATTCCGCCCCTTCTATGGTTGATAAAACAGCTTCCAAATCGCTTAACAGCGGGAAGGGCAGTCCTTCTTTTTTTCCCCAAAGCTTCGGGTCGGATTCAACGGTAATGTCTTTGGCCGCATACGTTTCAAAAATAGCTTTGTCCATAAGGCCGTCCTCTTCCGGGGAGAGCCCTCCGAGCATAACTCTCATCAGTCCGACAAGGTTTATAACATTGCTTCTCAACACGTCTTCTGACCTTTCATCTTCTTTCGGCTTGGGCAAATCAAAAGGATTTATGTGATAGGGAGATGCCAGAGATATGTCATAAAAAGAACCGCCTACCGCATCGGCTAAGAATTTGTATTCGTTTTCAGGGTCAAGCACGATAGAATCTACTCCCAGCATCAGATATCTTAATATCTCCAGCTTCACGGAATATGATTTTCCCGAACCGGAAACTGCGAATATGACAGAATTGGCGTTGGTAAGAGTGAACCTGTCAAAAAGCACTATGGAAGTGTTGTGTTTGTTTACTCCGTAAAGTATTCCTTCGTTTGAGCTTAAGTCAAAAGATATGAAAGGAAAGGTGGATGACAGAGGAGATGTGTTTATCAGCGTGGTCACCGCCAATTGGTCCAGATTATATGGGGAGGTGCAGGTGAATCCTTCTTTCTGCTGGTAGAACGCAGGCTTGATATATATCAATCTGGATTCCAGAACAGACCTGAGATTGGTTTCAACACTTCTCAGCTCTTTTTCCGAATCCGCATAAATGGTCATATACAGGCTGAAGCGGAACATTCTTTCCTGCGCTGTCTGCATTTTTTCTCTGAGGTCTTCAAGGTCTTGATAGGCAGTTTCCAGCGAAGGGTCCCGTATCAGTCCTTTCTCTTCTCTTTCCGCTATTTCCGCCTGCACTTCGGTAACCTTTTTTCTTAACTGCTTCATTATTTTTTCCGAAGATACCGGGTGGAAAAAGAAAGAGATGTCCATCGGGTGATTGAGGTTGATTATGGGAGAAAGCCAGCCGGAAGTTAAGTATCTCGGGTAAGAGAAAATAAAATAGCTTTTTGCTGTTCTCTCCCCGATTTTTATATGTCCCTGTTTTACTTCAATGAAAGAAGGAGCTATTATATCAGCCAGCTTTAACGGTTCTTGGGAAAAATACTCTTCATCGATTTTGGTCCCGCTTTTTTTGAGAAATGGAATTTTTGGTATTTCAAATTTCATAAATTATTCTATTAATTCTGATGGCATTTCCGGATAATATCCTCTTTCGGCCTCGGTAGGATGATATACGCTCCACAGGAGCTCTGCTATCTCCAAGGTGTTTAAGGGGACAGCTTCCAAAGAGCAGGACCTTAATCCCAGGATTATGAACTCCGTTCTTTGCGCAAGCTGATTTTTCGCTCTTTGGAACGCTTCTTCCGTAAGATTTATTTTTGATATTTTTTGTTCCGAGCTCGTGCTTTCCGCTTCCGATATGGAAAAAGGAATCACAACATAGAACGTCTTCTGCATGACAGACCCGCCTTTCATTATCTGGTCTATGAATTTCCTGTATTCTGAAATCTGAACTTGCAGGAGTTCGTTTTCTTCCTTCTTCTCTATCTCGGCAAGCTTGTCCAAATATCCTGTTATGTTCAATCGTTTTGAAGATGCCAGTATCTGGCAGGAAAAGTCCAGGGAGTTTAAGAAATTCTGGAATTGGTAAAGAATGGCGTTCTGCTCTTCAGATGATTTTAGCACGAAATTCAGCGAAGAAACCATGAGCACCGCTCTCAGTCCTTTGTTCTTGAGAATTATTATCCCGTCTTTTATCTGGTCAAACTCTAAAAAATCTTGTGTAGTCATGTTATTGGAAGACAACGTTGTTTAAATATGATATAAAACCTTTTGAAATAATTATTGCTAAAAGTCCGATAGTGGTCCAAAGAAAAAGTTTTTTCCCCTGGTTTATCTTTTCCATCTCGCCTGCCGCCGTCATGAAATTGAGAGCTGCCCAGACATACAGAATAGGGGCGATGAAGAAAGCGGTGACATACAATATGTAATTGACGATTCTTTCAATCAAATCCCATATATCTCCCTCTATCGCAGGCTCCATAGCTACCGCTGCCATTAAAGGAGTTGATATTATCATTAATGCCAAAGCTGTTTTTATCATTCCTTTGTTTCCACCTGAGTGAATAAGTCGTGCAAGCGGCTGCCTTTCGTCATCTTTACTCTCGGGCCCTTGTCTTTCTCTTCCAAAGAATCTTTCAGCGCAGCTCTTTCCTTGGCCACATCTTTTCTCAAGAATTTCGGGAGCGTGCCTTTCTTCTTCCATAAATATACTCTTGGCTTGAAAAGAAAAAGAAACCAGCCTGTTATCAGGGTCGGCAGCGGAACTCCCTCTTTTTTGTAAAAAGCCAATGCAAGAGCGCCTGCTATCATAAGCGGAGAAAGAATTATAAAGACAATCCTGTGTATCAGGAAGTATAAGGCGACGCAGATTAAGATAGCCATTCCCACGAACGCAAATTGCTTAAAGGTCAAAGGCCCGACTATTCTTGCTTCTTTTTCAATAAATTGGGGTATGGTAAATTGCATATTATTCTAACAATTCCCTGTATCTGTCAGACTCTTTGTTTTTAATTTCTTCTTTTATGACAACGGGAACTTGTTTTTCAATTTTCAGCTTAACCCCGTAAAGATTCTCCAGGCTTTCCTTCAAATCCATAAAAATATTGTTGTTTATTTCGGCGAAAAGATTGTCGGCGTTTGATTCATCCATTTTTAAATCTTTCTTCAACGAATCGCGGAATTCGGCAGGCGTCATAAGGCCTAAAAAAAGATAGCAGAGCATTTTTAATACTGCGATATTGGTTTCCTCGTCCCTTACGCCGTTTTTATAGCAAAAACCGCGTACTCTGTTTCCTATCTCTTTTGAAAAAACCGCCTTTTGCAAGTCTTCCGGAAGCTGCTCATAAAGCTCCCAAAGTTGTTCTTGGTCATACTCTTTCATATTTGTTGATTATAACATAAATTTTAATATCAGTGGAAGTGAATAATAAGGGGTTTTGGTTTGTAGCAAAAAGAGCGCATAACGCGCTCTTCTTTATTCTGCGGTATCCGGCTCTTCTTTTGGAGGCGGAGAAGTAAATTCTTCTTTCGGGAAATAAGGCAGGGCTTTTTGCATAAAAATTTTCCATGTATATCCGCCGACGGTTACCGCGGGCTTGTTGGACATTTTTGTGTTGTCGTTATTCCCCGCCCACACGCCGGTGACAATGGAAGGAGTATATCCTATTATCCAGGAATCTCTGTAATTGTTGGTGGTTCCTGTTTTGGCGGCAACCTGATATCCTTCTATGTACATATTGGAATTTGCGCCGAACATGGGTTTTCTTGCTTCATTATCGGATAATATGCTGTTAAGAATCTGAGCAGGCTCTTTTTCCAAAACTCTTTTCGGAGTTTTTTTGTTTTCTTCAATAATATTTTTTCCGGAATCTTCAATTCTTAGAATAGAAACAGGGGGGGTTTTTAATCCTTCGGTGGCGAAAACTCCGTAAGCCGAAACCATGTCTAACAGCCTTACTTCTCCTCCGCCCAAAACTATGGCCGGCCCATAAAAAGAAGTTGATTGGTTAAGGGTCGTAAGGCCCAAGCTCCTGGCGGTATTCAATGTGTCTTCCAGTCCGGCGAAATCAAGCAAGACTTTGACGGCCGGAATGTTCAAAGATTGCGCCAGCGCGCTTCTCAAAGTAATAGGCCCTCTGTAAAGCCCGTCGTAGTTTTGGGGCACGTAATCTTCATCGCCCCATCTTCCGAAGTTTGTCGGTTCGTCCACGACTATGTCTTCCGAATCATACCCCTTGGAAAACGCTGTCACGTAGGCAAAGGGCTTGAAAGAGGAGCCTGGCTGTCTGCCGGCGCCGTATGTGGCGACATTGAGCTTCGGGTCAAACATGCAGTTATATCCTGAAGTGCATCCTTCGGGGTAGGGTTTTCCGAACCAGTTTGCGGACCCGACCATGGAAAGTATCTCGCCTGTTTTCGGGTTAATCGATACCAATGCCATATTGTGCGCGTTATAGCTTTTGTTTCTTTCAATGCCCAGTTCAACGGCTTTTTCCGCTTCCTGCTGCAGTTCCCAGTCAAGAGTGGTGTAAACTTTGAACCCGCCTTCCCTTAGGAGGGTTTCCCCGTATCTTTCCAGCAGATATTGCTGGACATATAATACAAAATGCGGCGCCTTGATAGTCCTGGATGCGGTGGAGAAAACAAGTTCCTGGCTTTTCACCTCATCAGCTTCTTCCCGGGTGATGTATTTTTCCTGAACCATTCTGTCTAAGACATAATCCTTTCTTCCCAGCAAAGCATCAATGTGGCTGCCGAAAGGAGAGTAATAGCTCGGCCCTTTGATTAAAGCTGCAAGGCAGGCTGATTCCGCCAGGGTCAGGTCTTTTGCGTCTTTTTGAAAGTAAGTCTTTGCGGCCGACTGGACTCCGTATATGTTTACGCCGAGAGGGATTTGATTCAAGTACCATTCAAGTATTTGTTCTTTTGAGTATTTGTTTTCAAGCTCCAGGGTGAGTATTATCTCCTTTGTTTTTCTTGATATGCTTTTGTCCAGGCTTAAAAAAGTGGAGCGGATGAGCTGCTGGGAAATGGTTGAGCCTCCGTATGTCAAAGTCCTGTTTTTCAAATCCAGCTTGAAGGCGCGGAGGATTCCGGTGAAATCAATCCCGTTATGGGAGTAAAAATTGGCATCTTCTGTCGCGATGACGGCTTTTTTTACGTAGTCGTTCATATCCGACAGAGAAACGATTTCCCTCCTTTCTTCTCCGTACATTTCATATAAAAGGGTTTCCCCTGTTCTGTCGTAGATTTTGGTAGATTCCACAAACTCCCTTTCCGTGAATTTTTCGGGCCTCGGCAAGTCTTTGGCGTACCAGACAAAAACTCCGCCGACTGCCAGAGCCGCCAATATCAATCCTAACAAGCCTATGCCCAATATTTTAAAGAGCACGGCTTTTTTTGCGTTCTTTTTATATACCTCTTTGTTAAATTTTCTTTCAGCCATAAAAATATTGTGTATTTGTACTATTTATTCTAATATAAAACAATATGGTTATAAAGCCCGCAAACAAAGATTTGCTGACTCGAGGAGTCAGTGAAATTATACCAGATAAAAACAGCTTTGAAAAGCTCCTCGGGAAAAGAAAGATAAGATTGTACCTGGGAATTGACCCTACGGGGGGAAGGCTGCATTTGGGGCACACTATTAATCTGTTAAAGCTTCAAGAGTTTGCCGAATCGGGACATGAAGCGATTCTTGTGATAGGAACGGGAACGGTTATAGTCGGCGACCCCTCGCAAAGAGAGGAGGCCAGAAAGAAGATAAGCGCCCAGGAGATTCAGGAGAATATAAAGACATGGAAAAGACAGGCAGGCAAAATATTGGATTTCAAAAAAGTGAAGATAAAGAAAAACGGCGACTGGCTTTTGAAGCTTAATTATCCGGAGATTGTAAATATCGCTTCCAATATAACCGCGCCGCATCTTTTTCAAAGGGATAATTTCCAGAAAAGGATTCAAAGAGGAGATACGGTTTGGTACCACGAAACAATGTATCCTTTGATGCAAGGGTATGATTCTGTTGTTTTGGATGTTGATTTGGAAATCGGGGGGACAGACCAGCTGTTCAATATGCTTGTAGGCAGGGAGCTTCAAAGAAAAATAAACAATAGGGAAAAATATGTTTTAACCTCTCCTATGATATTGGGGACGGACGGGAAGCAAATGAGCAAAACATCGGGCAACTGCATCTGGATAGAAGACAGCCCGAAAGATATGTTCGGGAAGGTCATGTCCATGCCCGACGAGTTCATTTTTGATTACTTTGAATTAGTCACTCGCATGCCCGTGGAGAAAATTGAAGAAATGAAAAAATCCAACGCTAACCCGAAAGATTTAAAAGCGATGCTCGGGAAAGAGATTGTTAAAATGTACCATTCTGAAAAAGCCGCTGAATCGGCTGCTGAAGAGTTTGAAAGGGTTTTTAAAAATAAAGAGCTGCCTTCGGATATTCAGAAAACAGACATTAAAGAGAAAGAGCTTAACATTCTGGATTTGCTGGTCAGGACAAAATTGGCCGGTTCAAAATCAGAAGCAAAAAGGCTGGTTGTCCAAGGGGGCGTAAGAATAAACCAAGAGCTGAAAAAAGACTGGCGCGAGCAGATTAAAATTACTCCCGGCTTGATTGTCCAGATAGGCAGGCGTAAGTTCGTAAAATTGGCTTAATGAGAAAAGCAATATTTGCCATCGCTATTTTTTTAATAGCCTTTTTTATTTTAACGAGGAAAGATGAAGCTCCGGAAGAATTTATCAATAACAGCAAAACAAGATTGGACGAGATGAGCTTTGAGCAAAAAATAGGCCAGGTTTTTATGATAGGCTTTGAGGGCAAGGAGATGACTTCTGAGTTAGAAGAGTTAGTCAAAGAGACGCATCCTGGAGCAGTG
>Ga0265297_10010476_pt1 | contig 11645 bp, 5 predicted proteins | sample Munlanlwell13791_FD_192502 | JGI IMG/M metagenome (GOLD analysis project Ga0265297, IMG submission 192502) | Leachate microbial communities from a municipal landfill in Southern Ontario, Canada - Leachate well 137-91 | ecosystem: Engineered > Solid waste > Landfill > Unclassified | place...
ATACGGGCGAGCGCGACTCGTAGAGCGTGTTTCGCAGGCACTACTGGTTAGCGAAGCGCAGCCTGGTGCGGCCCACAAGGCATTCTGCCAAATCTATTTTAGCATAGTCTGCACCACCAACGTCGACTTTCTGTTGGAAAAGCAGTATAGTGCCATTCCCAGCCAGTGTCGCCCGATAATCGACGAAGACGGGCTGTCCATCAACGACGAAGGAAGTGCGGTAGTCCTGCTCAAGCTCCATGGGGATTTGCACCATCCAGCTCGACTCGTCCTGACGGAAGAAGACTATGACGCGTTTTTGCAGAGGTATCCGCTGTTGGCGACTTTCCTTGCCAACCTGTTGATAACGCGAACTGCTGTTCTCATCGGATACAGTCTCAATGATCCCGATTTCCGACAGGTGTGGAAAGTTATTGGTGAGCGCCTAGGGGAGGCAAGACGACACGCGTACGCGATTCTGGTCGACGCCAAGCAACCTGATATTGCGCGTTTTGCCCGCCGCGGGGTCAAAGCAATCAACCTGCCTGGAAATCGCGCTGACTATGCAAAAATCCTTGCCTCCGCTTTCGGAGAGTTGGGTGAGTACATGGCACTCCACTTGATCGGCTCGAGCCATGTGACGGAAGAGAATTCTCTGGCCGAGTTTTCTCTGCCTCCAAAGGCAATCACTCGACTATGTTATTTTGCAGTCCCGCTCGATATGCTCCCGCAGTATCGCGACCAAGTTTTTCCACTCGCCGAAAAAGCTGGCCTGGTTCCCGTCACGGCAGTGGATGTGATCGCTCCGGGCGGGAATTACAGCGCCAAGATCGATGCGATTATGCGGAGGTGCGTTGCGGCGGTTGTGGATGTGAAGACGCCGAACACCAGGTCCGAAGCTATGATGCTCATGGGACTGATGAAACGCACAAGTCTGCTTTTGGTCGCTGAGGAAGGCACTGGATTCCCTTCCGGCATTGAGGGAGTCTCTATGCTGGACCGAAGCAATGCGCCCCTCGCGAATCAGTCAGAGTTCCTGACTGGCCTTGGTCAGTGGTTTAATGGATTCGCCAAGGGAATTCGCGGATCCCTGGTAGAAGAACCTGCCCGCCTCCTCGACGCCGGAGAGTACCGAGCCGCTGTGATCTCAGCCATGACATACTTGGAGTCCTTTCTGCGTGCAGTTCTGGAAAAGAGCGAACGCCCTGAAGATGGTGTACTTACGCTTGTGCGGCTGCTTAAATGGGCCATGGACGAACGGATCCTCCTTGCGGAAGAGTATCGAAATGTGCTCGGATGGGCACAGGAGCGAAACAAGGTGGTTCATTCTCAGGAATCAATCTCTCGCCAGAAAGCAGCAGCGATAGTGAACGGCGTGAAGGCCATTGCAGCGAGGCATGGCAAATCCGTCTAATCTGCGTTGGCTTGTTCTATCCGGCAGATGCACAGGCAAATCACTGCGCCTTTGGTGCTTGGAAGCGGGCGCGAATTTGAAGAGCGAGGAGCCCTTATGCCCAGACTAACTGACCAGGAACGACAGGACATTCTGCGATACATCGAGGCGGACAAGCCGTTGCCGGATAAGTACCGCTTTCTGCTGTTCGAGGACAAGCGGGAGGTGGAACTGGTCTGGAACGGCAAGACAAGCGAGGTCTGCAATATCGTCCTGCCGTTTCAGGTCATCGAGCAGGTTGACGAGCCCCGCGCTGAGAAGACTGAGGACACCAAGCGCGCGGACAAGGGGCAGCAACTTCTGTTCAGCTTGGACGAGCGCGGGCGTCAGCTCAAGGGATGGACAAACAAGCTTATCTGGGGCGACAACAAGCTGATTCTCTCCAGCCTCAAGAACGGCCCGATGCGCGAGGAGATCGAGAAGCAGGGCGGAATCAAGCTGATCTACATTGACCCACCGTTCGATGTGGGCGCGGACTTCAGTATGGACATCGAGATCGGCGACGACACATTCACAAAGAAGCCCAATATCCTTGAGGAAATCGCCTACCGTGACACTTGGGGCAAGGGCGCTGACAGCTTCATCGCCATGATCCACGAGCGGCTGGCCCTGATGCGTGACCTGTTGGCCAAGGATGGAAGCATATATGTGCATTGCGATGTCAGAGTTGGGAGCTATCTAAGACTTGTGTTAGATGAGTTGTTTGGCGCCAATAGCTTCAATAGCATGGTTATATGGAAAAGAAGGTCCGGCATAGTACAAAAAACCAATCAGTACGGTATCACCACGGACCTGCTGTTGTACTATAACATGACGGAGGAGTTCACCTTCTCCCCTCAGTTTACGACAAGAGACACAGAGGATTATATCAAGGAAAGATATACGCATAAGGAACTGGACGGGAGAGTCTTCAAGCTCGGAGACTTGAGCAACCCAGCGAACAGGCCAACCCTTAAGTACGAGTACAAAGGATATGCGCCTCCAGACAAAGGATGGGCAGTTTCTCTGGAACGCATGGAGCAAATGGACAGGGAAGGTAGGTTGTACTTTCCCGCCGATAGGTCGAAGCGCTTGATGCGAAAACAGTTCTTGGATGAATGGAAGGGCAAGCCCGTTCAGAATCTGTGGGATGACGTCTTCCCGGTGAACTCACAGGCAAAGGAGAAAGTTGACTACCCTACACAGAAACCGGAAGCCCTCCTTGATCGCATTATCCGGTCTTCCTCCAACGAAGGCGATCTCGTGGCAGACTTCTTCTGCGGATCCGGTACGACTGCGGCAGTGGCTGAAAAGCTGGGCCGCAAGTGGATAGTTGCTGACCTTGGCAAGTTCGGCATCCACACAACACGCAAGCGGATGATTGGCGTACAGCGCGAACTCAAGGCGGAGGGCAAGGATTACCGTGCCTTTGAGGTACTTAACTTGGGCAAGTATGAGCGCCAGCATTACATCGGTGTGAACCCAAACCTGCGAGAGGAAGAGCAGCGCAAGCAGGTCGAGGCAAAGGAGACGGCCTTCCTCGACTTGATACTCCGGGCGTACCGTGCTGAGAAGACAACCGGGTTTGAGTGCTTTCACGGCAAACGGGCAGGGCGGCTTGTGTCGGTCGGGCCGGTGAACCTGCCCGTAACGCGCCTGTTTGTCGAGGAGATAATCCTGGAATGCCGCCAGAAGCACATCACCAAGGTGGATATCCTTGGATTCGAGTTTGAGATGGGGCTATTCCCCAATGTGCTGGATGAGGCTCGGGCCAAGGGCATCGACATTGCGCCCAAGTACATACCGGCGGAGGTCTTTGACAAGCGGGCGGTTGAAAAGAACCAGGTGGTCTTCCACGATGTCGCCGCAATCGAGGTGAAACCGCTGGTAAAGGCCAGCAAGAACGAATGCAGCGTGGCGGTGGAATTGACGGACTTTTCTGTGTTCTACTCACAGGACTCGATAAGCAATGCCGAGGCCGAGATCAAGAACAAGGGCAGCCGGATCGTGGTGGAAAAGGGCCAGATCGTTAAGGTCAGCAAGGACGCGCACGGTGTAACCACCCGCGAAGTGCTGACCAAGGACTGGACTGACTGGATTGACTACTGGGCGGTGGACTTTGACTTCGAGAGCAAGCGAGAGATTATCCGAGTGAAGGATGCGGCCACAGGCGAATGGGTTGAACGTTGGACCGGAGATTACGTCTTCGAGAACGAGTGGCAGAGCTTTCGGACTAAGAAGAACCGCAAGCTGGAACTGCGGAGCGTGTTCCACGAATGCACGCCGGGACGGCGCAAAATCGCCGTGAAGGTTGTAGATATCTTCGGGAACGACACGATGACCATCGTGGACGTGAGCGTAGGGAACAGCGGAGGGGCAAGATAATGGCGCTGCATCCGAAGTTTCCGAGTTCACCATACGACGTGATCGCCCCAGAACTTAGGTGGTTCCCAGCGGATGAGTCCCTTCGGGAAACCACGATGGACAAACTTCTGCCGCCGTTAGTTCCCCAACTGCGCAAGAAGGTGAAGGAATTCCGCGACAGCGGCTACGTTGGCGCAGCAGACACCAGCAAGAGCCTGATGAATTGGTGGTTCAATACGCCGCATCTGGCGCAGAAGTTCGACGGGACAATCTCGGAGTTCCAGTATTACTTCGCCCAGCGTGAGGCGTTGGAGACGATCATTTACCTGTACGACGTGGTCGGGGTCAAGGATAAGCACGATATGATGCGCTTCGATTCAAGCGGCCTCGTATCGGGGAGCATGTTCGACGAGACCTGGCGGCGGTTCGTGGTGAAAATGGCCACCGGCAGCGGCAAGACAAAGGTCATGAGCCTTGCGCTTGCGTGGAGCTTTTTTCATAAACTGTACGAGCCGGAATCTGAACTTGCACGGAATTTCCTTGTCATCACACCGAATATCATCGTGCTGGACCGCATTTACAGGGACTTTCAGGGATTGCGGATTTTCTTCGAGGATCCGGTAATACCCGATAACGGGGTGGACGGCCGCAACTGGCGCGACGATTTTCAGCTTACTCTGCACGTGCAGGACGAGGTCCGCATTACCCGGCCCACGGGCAATATCTTCCTGACGAACATACACCGTGTGTATGCCGGGGACGACATTCCGCCATCCCCTGACGATGTGGACATGCGGGACTATTTCCTGGGCAAGCGACCGACGGGCGCGACCACCGATTCCAAGGTGGATTTGGGGATGATCGTGCGCGACATTGACGAACTGATGGTGCTGAATGACGAGGCCCACCACATTCACGATCCGCGCATGGCATGGTTCAAGTCGATCGAGGATATTCACAACCGCCTGAAACAAAAGGGCTCGGCACTTTCGATGCAGGTCGATACGACCGCAACGCCCAAGCACAACAACGGCGCCATTTTTGTGCAGACGATCTCCGATTATCCGCTTGTGGAGGCGATTTCGCAGAATGTGGTCAAGCATCCGGTTCTGCCAGATGCACCGAGCCGCGCGAAACTGAGCGAACGCCAGAGCGCGAAGTTCACGGAGCAGTACACGGACTACATCCACCTGGGCGTTATCGAATGGCGCAAGGCGTACGCCGAGCACGAGAAGATGGGCAAGAAGGCCATACTATTCGTGATGACCGACGACACGCGCAACTGCGACGAAGTGGCCGAGTACCTGGAGGGGAATTATTCTGACCTGAAAGACGCGGTGCTGGTTATTCACACCAAGAACAACGGCGAAATATCCGAGTCCGTGTCAGGCAAGGACAAGGACGAGTTGGAAAGACTGCGCAAACAGGCAAACGATATTGACGGGATAGACAGCCCGTACAAGGCCATTGTCTCGGTTATGATGCTCAAAGAGGGTTGGGATGTACGCAATGTCACGACCATTGTCGGCCTGCGAGCTTACTCCGCCACGAGCAACATCCTGCCGGAGCAGACGCTTGGGCGCGGCCTGCGCAGAATGTACCCCGACGATCTTGTGGAATACGTCAGCGTGGTTGGTACAAAGGCCTTCATGGAGTTTGTGGAGTCCATACAGGCCGAAGGTGTGGTGCTTGAGCGCAAGGCGATGGGCGAAGGAACCGGGCCGAAGGCTCCGCTGGTTGTCGAGGTGGATAACGAGAATGAAAAGAAGGACATCGCAGCCCTGGACATAGAGATCCCGGTGCTGACGCCGCGCGTGTACCGGGAATACAAGAACCTGAGCGATCTGGACGTGAGCGCAATGGGCCATCAGCGGGTGCTGTACCTGCAATTCAGCGAGGAACAGCAGCGTGAGATAGTGTTCAAGGATATCACCACTGGCGAGGTCACTCACACCACAATCCTCGATACGGCAGGCGTTGCCGATTATCACAGCGTGATCGGCTACTTCGCGCAGACGATAATGAAGGAATTGAGGCTGGTCGGTGGCTACGATGTGCTGTACGGGAAGGTTAAGGCGTTTGTCCAAGGGGAGTTGTTCGGCGGCCCGGTGGGACTTGAGGACCCCAATACACTGCGCAACCTGTCGGAACTTGCGGCAACGAAGACACTGATAGAGACCTTCAAGAAGGCAATCAACGCACTGACTGTCCGGGACAAGGGCGACGCCCAAATCCGAGATACGATCAAGCTGCGCCAGACCCGTCCATTTGTGGCCAAAGAGCAAGGCTACCTTGTTCCAAGGAAGAGCGTCTTCAACCGCATTATCGGCGACCATGGCCTGGAGCTTAAGTTTGCCGAATTCCTTGAAGGCTGCAGCGATATTGTCTCTTACGCGAAGAACTACCTTGCCGTGCATTTCAAGCTGGATTACGTTAAGGCAGACGGCGACATCTCGAACTACTACCCGGATTTCTTAGTCAAGTTGTCCGACAAACGGTTTGTGGTTGTCGAGACCAAGGGCCGCGAAGATCTTGACGTGCCGCTGAAAATGGCGCGTCTGCGCCAATGGTGCGAAGACGTCACCCGGGTGCAACCCGACATGCACTGGGACTTCGTCTATGTGGACGAAGAGAGCTTCAAGAAGTACAATCCGACTTCCTTCCGGCAACTGCTGGAGGGATTCAGGGAGTACAAGGAGTGAAAGAGCACTGCTGAGTCACAAAGGCAGAGCGATCTCAGGAATGTAGGTAAGCAGAATGGCACAGAAGGATGAAGCAAACGAGGGCACGGCAAGGTCGCGTCTGGAGGAGGCGAGAAAACTCGCCAAAGAACTACTATCTGACATGGAGCGAGGGGCAAGCCCTCCTATAGAGCATACTCTCTTTGGGGCGGTACGACTTGCCCGCCTGCTCAGAGATTCAGATGCCCAGACATGGCTTGGGTACGAAACACGGGGGTACCCGGAAGATGGGGACGCCATCCCCTTTGGAACATGCCTGAAGTATGCTGAAGCGGGGGGTAGGGTAGATAGTACTAAAATCAGCCTTATGGGTTTACCTGCCTTGGAGAAAGCTTGCGCCATTACCGCCCGGTGGGTCGAAGAAAAGGCCGACTTAGCGGAAATCCATCTTGCCAATTTGGGCATGCTCGTGTTGCTGAAGTCTGCTGTCCATGGCTATGTGACGGACGTGGCGATTGCCCTTCAATTCGGCGATGTTGCCGAGTCGATCTTCGACCAACTGCGTCAGGATGTCGACACGTTCGTTCGTTCGCACTGCCCCAAGGCTGCAGAGCAGCTTCTTGCCATCTCAGAAAGAATGGCTGAAGGGCAGGCAGAAGCGCGGGCTGAGGCACTTACGTCTTGTCGACGGCTTCTAATGTCTGTCGCTGATGCGGTGTTCCCGCCATCCACCAATGGCTGGGTCGATGGTTCAGGGAAGAAGCGTGCGGTCGGTCCTGAGAACTACAAGAACAGGCTTTTGGCGTGCGCAGAATCGCATTTTAAGTCCGAAGGGAGCCGGGCGATTCTCGACAATGAAATTGAGCATCTGGCTTCAAGGCTGGATGCGGTCTACGAAAAGACATGCAAGGGCGTTCACGACGAAGTCTCCGTCGAGGAGGCAAGACTGACGATCATCGCATGCTGCATCTTCATCGGGGAGATCGCACGGCTGCATCGAGGAAACGGATAGCAAAGGGTCGCATCGTTACTCATTTCCCTGCGCGAGCAGAGGTGTTGGCAAAGATCGGTGCCGGGAAGGTGAAAGCAGCGCGATCCAAGCACGAAACCGCCCCTTGCACTGCGCGGCGGCAACATTCCTACAAACCAGATGAGCCTAGGGCAGCCGATCCCGGCTCGGGGAAGCCCCGACCTTTTCGGCCAGTATGATGCGAGACCAAGAATCAAGATCTTCGCGATGCAAGTCAGAGATGGGAGCAACATAGCCGCTCTTGTGCCGCGAAGCATTCGTGACAAATTCCAACGGATCTAAGTGGAGCGTGAGTCGGTCAAAATCCACCTCATATAAGTATACAATCGCCATATGTTGGTGCGAACGGGCATGCACACCAGTCCAAATAACTAAAGGATCCTTGTCATGCACAGTGAGTGATATGGACATTTCTTCTTCTAGCGCACGATATAATGTCTGGGAGGCGATAGACGCAAGTTCCTCCGCCTCGCCTTGCAGGTTGTCTTCTAGTTGGATGTGTCCTCCCATGTATAGTAGTGCCTTGTCCTTTTCAGGTGAGTCACTTCCGATCTTGCTAGGGTTCTTGCGAACGACAACAACTTTAGTGCGCAGGCGGTCTGTTATAACAACAACCGGAACGGGTTGAACGGCATGCACATCACTCTCAACGATGTTCCGTGCACCATAACGCAACGGAGGCATCTGCCCAGTTTCAGATAGGCGCCAAAATATCCTATCTCTAAAAGCCTCCAAGTCTTTTACGTGGAAGTACCCAATTCGTGCACCGACCAAGTCTTTCAAGTTGGTCAAGACGTCCTTTGTCACTTGATAAGTGACATCATTTTGCGCGATGCGGGATGTGTCAATGGTACGAACACACCTAAAGCGTCTGCTGAAGGTCTTAGTGGCGTCCGTGAGTGCCTCGTTGTACTCACTTAGGACGCGATTATTCATGATTGAACCAGGCTTGCGAGTCAGCAGGGATGCGTACTCTCGCTTCATGGACACATTCGGTGATGCAGTGAGAATGTAGACGAGGTCCACCATGGATCGAAGGCGATCAGTGGTGATATAGCGGGTGCATGCTTCATAGTCGATGGGGCTCATGTGGTCGTGCGTGAGGAGCCAACCATACCAGCACAATGCGTCAAACAGCCCACGATCGCTGATAATAACGTCTAGGCTCTTCCGATGCTCAGCAAAAGTGGCTGCCAGCTCTGCGATTGTGGAGTTGGACGTCCAGATATTGAACAGTGGGCTAAACTTATTTTTTACCGGGCAGGTACTTGCACGCTCAGTAAGAACGCGTGTCGAGAATCCGTTCCTCCTCAGAAAGAGCTTCAAAGACGAGGTGCACGAGGTCTTGCCTGACTTGGGGCTGCCGCAGATCTCAAGCACGATTGGTCGCCGCGGACGCGCAGATTTTCTTAGTTGGAGTACCTCTGCGGCCAAGCTCTCAAGCTCTGTGATCCGATCGAAGTCTTTGTTGCTGCTTGCCATAACGCCTCCTCGATCGTCTACGTGAACGCAGTCGCGCGTAATTATATTATGTATGAAGCTTCTGTCAAGGCGAGCAGCGCTTGTCGGTTCGGTGTTCCTATCGCATCTGGTCAATTTGGCGCGCGTTGTCGACAAGGAGCCGTTGCTTCTGGAGCATCCCGAGGTTCCCGCCTGAGGCGGGCTCCGGTTCGCTGATCCAACACCCAAGAACACCCAAGAGGGCGGGTTTGAGTCTAGCCCGGGGTCCGTCGACTGTCATCTGTAGCGTTGAGCCAACAGCCAGGGCGAGCGAGATGCGTATGCCAACGGCCATGGGCCGACAAGCTCGTGCCCTCGGCCTACTCCTCCGTCAGCTTCTTGAAGTCCGGATCGTCCCAGAGTGCCTGGAAATCAGCATCCTCGCGGGCCTGCTTCTTGAACTTGGCGTCGAGCTTGATCGCCTCAGCGAGGTCGGCGAGAGAGTGAGCGCGCTGCTCGGGCCTCTTCTCCCTATTGTACAAGAGCGAATACACGCAAGCGCGGTTGTAGAGGCCGCTTCCGTCTTTTTGATCAAGTCTGATGGCCATATCGTGTTCAGGAATGGCCTCCATGAACCTGCCCAGCTTGCAGAGCACAACGCCGCGGCCATCGTGGGCGGTAGCATTGTCTGGGTCGAGTTCGATGGCCTTGTCAAAAGATTCGATAGACTCGACGTATCTCTCCTTCTTGGCAAGAACCAATGCAAGGCTAGCATGAGCGAAAGCGTAGATGGGGTCGAGTTCGATGGCCGTTTTGAATGCAAGCAGGGCTTCGTCCATACCGTCGAGCTTGGCGAGTGCGACACCCCTGTTGTAGTGAAGTGGAGCGAAACCCGGTTCCAGTGCAATTGCGTCGTTATAGCTCTTTAGGGCTTCTTTGGGTCTGCCCTCCTTGATAGCCTTGTTTCCTGTCGAGAACAACTGCTCCGCCTCCATACGCTTTCCAGATGCCTGGCGCGCTCGATCTGCTTCCTCTTTGAAGCGCTTGTTAGACTCCTCAACAACCTTCTCAGCAGCTTGCTTCGCTGCTTTGTCTATCTCTAGCGTGATTGTATCTCTTAAGCCCCGAATCTCCCGCTCTGCGTCTGCCTTCAGTGTCCTAATCTCTCCAGACTGCTCCCGGAATTCGGTATACGCCGAGTTCTTGCACTCCTGGATCTTTTCGTTCATCTCCGCGGCCCGCTTCAACTCCTCCTTCATCTCACTGGCCTTGACGAACAGGAAGAAGCCGAAGACCACGAAGACGAGGGCCATGACTGCGGAGAAGACCGCCATCAACGACAGTAGACTGGTTTCACCCACTGGGGCCTTCTGCAAGCTGCTTTGAACGGATGAGACGCAAAAAACGGTGAAGCCGATAATGCAGAAGATGGCAACCCACACCATCAGGCATATCCATTTGGTCAGGTCGGCTCCATCCCGGGTTACGATGCTCTTTTGCGTTTCGTTGTCGCTCATATTTCCTCCAGTTGGTGGCCTACTCCTCCGTCAGCTTTTTGAACTCCGGATCATTCCACAGGGCTTTGAAGGCATCATCTTTACGAGCCATCAGCTTGTACTTGCCATCGAGTCGGATTGCCACTCCAAGGTCTGACAGGGCTTTTACGCGGCGCTCAGTATCCCCTGAATTTGCGAAGAGACGCGCATGTGCACATGCCCGGTTGTAAGAACTGCTAGCCTTTGCTGTGCCCGACGCGATAGCCTTGTCGTACGCGGCAAGGGCCTCGTCAAGCTTCCCGAGTTTTCCAAGCACGACACCGCGCAGGTTATGTGCATTGCCGTGCTGCGGGTCGAGTGCGATAGCTCTGTCGTAGGCTGCAATTGCGTCTTCCAACCTGCCGTCCTTTGATGACATTAGGCCCTGGTGGATCAAGCCTTCGACCTCAATGCGTTTCTCCGACTCCAGATACGCCTTGTCCGCTTCCTCCGCGATGCGTCTGTTGGACTCCTCGAAGGCCCTTTTGGCGGCTCTTTCCGCGACTGCTTCGATCTTGGCTTCCGCGTCATCCCGCAGTTTCCTGATGTCCTCATTTGCCTTCCGAGCCTCCTGCAGTTCTCCCTTCATCTCGTTCGCCTTGGCGATCAGGAAGAAGCCGAAGACGACGAAGACGACGGTGATGACGGCGGCGAAGACGGTCATAAGGGCAACGAGATTGTCTTCTCTTGCCCACCCTTGTGGGTAATACGCGAGCACAAGCACCGAGCAGAGGATCGTAAAACCGATGATGCAGACTATCGCAGAACCCACCATCAAGCGCACCCATTTGGTCAGGTCATATGATTCAGATTTACCACCATATTCGTTGCGCATTGCGGCGATTTCGTCTTTGACCCGGGAGCCGGCATCTTCGATTGCCTTCTTTGCTGTCTGTCTGTCACCGTTGTCCTTCAGGCCTTGAACGGCGTCGTCTGCCGCGCTCTCGAATGCGCGCATCCCGTCAAAGACACCCCAGGTCTTTTCGTTGGCCCTTTTGGCCTCCAGAAGCTCTTTGCGCAGGTCTTTGACCTTGAATAGCATGTAGAAGCCAAAGACAACGAAGACTACCGAAATCACAATTACCAGAATCGCCGGATCTGCACCGAGAGGGTGATAACTGCCGAATATCGGGCCCATGCATGATGCCGTGAGACAGAATATGAAGAAACCGGCAAGGATCATC
>Ga0265297_10010479_pt1 | contig 11641 bp, 12 predicted proteins | sample Munlanlwell13791_FD_192502 | JGI IMG/M metagenome (GOLD analysis project Ga0265297, IMG submission 192502) | Leachate microbial communities from a municipal landfill in Southern Ontario, Canada - Leachate well 137-91 | ecosystem: Engineered > Solid waste > Landfill > Unclassified | place...
ATTAGGTTTTCGCAATAAGTTGACATTGTTCCTGCATCAATAAATGTCTGGATACAATTTGCTCTATTCATAACACTAGAATTATACGAACCTGAAACACCATAATATCTTGCCGCAGCTTTATTTTCTGCAGTAGATGTTTTAGCAGTAGCCCCTAAATCAGCTAAGTATAAAGCAGAAGCCGTAAAAGAGTCTTTAATTGCCCAAGGGTTTGGTGTTTTGTTTAATAAGGTTTGAATTCTTGCATCATATAATTTCCATGTTGATGGAATAAATTGTGCGGGACCCATTGCCCCTCCCCAACCATAAGGACTTCCACTGCGAACATCATAAATCCAACATGAAATAGGCGTGCTATAAGGATCTTTTCCTAATTTTGTTGTTATATCTAAAAATGGAGGAATATCTCTTGTGGGATGCATTGCTCTGGGATGTGCAAGGGCCACACCTGTTGATATTTTTTTTCCATTTCCTTTGTCATCAGTTAAAACACATTGTCCAACGTTTCTTCCAATAGCAGATTCTTGACTAATAATTGCCAATAAAAATGCTGGTCTAATTCCCACCAAACTTCCCACGCTTTTGGCGATTTCTATTGCTTCTCCAAAGCTTGGAGCATCTGTGTCATCGGTTCCGGCAAGCGAAAACAACATTGCTTGTATTTTTGCTTTATTTTTTTCTATCTGATTTTTATTTGCAAGTTGCGCCTGATATTGTGCTTCTGTAAGTTTTAAATAAGTTTCTTGTGTCTTTTTGTTTGCTTCATTTTCTGACTTTTGAGCTGAATTTAAGGCAATTGTTTTTTGAAGCTGACCTACTTCTGTATCCATTTTATCTTTTTGATTACCAAGATATGTCTGTAAATTTTTTGTATTTTCTAATAAATTACCAATTTTTGAATGAAGATTTTCTAAATAAGTAATATTACTAAAAAAATCTGACAAACTTCCTTGTAATAAAATCGCAAAAGACGGTGTTTTGTCTTCTTCATAAATTTCACGTAAAATATTTTTTATTTGAAAAACAGAATTGTTAATATCTTCTGATGCCTTGTTTATAGATGTTTCTGTTTCTGTTATTTGAAGACTTAATCCTTTTACCATTACGCTACTTTGACTAATTTGGTATTCCAAATTTTGTATTTTCTTTTTCAATGAAGAAACTTCTGTTTGGAGTGTTGATTTTTGAGCAGATGTTTTTGTTATATCTTCACTTATTTTTGCAGACTGAGCATCGTAATAATCAGAACATTTTTGTAATAAATTTTTACAATCATCAGAAGACATTGTGGTTGCGCATCCAGAATTTGAAACCGAAGCACAAGTAGTTTCCATATCTTCGGCCACAGCAAAAATTGGGCTAATTGCCAATAAAATCGCAATTAATAAAAATAATTTATTGTATTTTTTTATCATATATTTCTTTATACAAAAAAAACCAGCCCTTTGGAAGGGGCTGGCTGTGGATTATTTTTTTATTTCTCTTCTTCTATTACAACTTCTTCTTTCTTTTGTTTTTCTACTTTTTCTACATCCTCAACCTTTTCTTCAATTTCTGATGCTAATTCTTCTTCAACGTTTTCTTGAACTAATACAGAAGCTACAATTTCTTCTGGATTTGCTGTAACTTTAACATCTTTTGGTAAAATTAAATCTTTGATTAAAATTCTGTCTTCAAAAGTTTTTAATGATTCAATTGAAACTTTAATTTCGTGTGGCAAATTTTGTGGCAAAGCTTTAACTTCAACTTCCGACATATTTTTTACTAAAGTTCCACCCAAATCTTTAACTGCAGAAGATTCACCTTCAAAAATTAACGGAACTTCTGCCTCTGTTTCTTCTTTTAAATCTGCTTGAAAAAAGTCTACGTGAATAAAAGTGTCTTCTACGGTATTTCTTTGAATTTCGTGTATTAATACCAATCTTTTTTCTTTTTCTCCTTCTACATTTAATTCAACTAAAGAACTTTCTCCGGCTTCGTGTAAAACTTTTTTAAATTCTTGAGCATCAACTTCTATTGAAGCATTTTTTTCTCCGGGTCCATAAACAACAGCAGGAATTTTACCTGCGTTTAATAAAGCCATTACTTCGCGACCGGTTTCTTTTCTAATTTTTGCTGATAAACTAATCATTTTTTATTTTTTATCTATTTAATTTCTACTTTTCAATATGAATACATTGAGCAGGACAAGCTTCTGAAGCTGACTCTGCACATTCTAATTTTTCTACTTCTAATTCTTCAACGTCTTGTTTTGTTGAGTCTTTAATGTGAGATTTTCCATCATCAATTAACTCAAAATATTTTGGGCACATTGCTTGACATGAACCACAACCAATACATTTTTCTCTTTCTAATATTATTTTAGCCATAGTTGTTTTGTTTAATTTTTAATATTAATATATTTTTAAAATAATGTAAATAGTGCTATACGAAAATGAATTATATTTTATTTGAACTTCCAAATAAATTTATCTTATTTTCTACTATTTTTTCAACTGATTTTTGGGCTTCTGATAAAAATTTATAAGGAACAATTTCATTTGTATTTAATGCTTCTTTTAATCCATTGGCAAGAGCTAGTCTTAGTTCGGTATTTATGTTTATTTTAACAATTCCTAATTTTATGACTTCTTTAATGTCATTTTCGGGAGTTCCAGAACCTCCGTGTAAAACTAAACCAACGTCTCCAACGGATTTTTTAATATTTGTTAAAACGTCAATTCGCAAATTAGGATTTAATCCAGAAGTTTGGACTCCATGAAAATTTCCAATTCCAACTGCTAATAAATCAACTTCTGTATCTTCTACAAATTTTTTAGCATCTTCTGGTTTAGTCAAATCATCTTGTCTTGCTTCAAATTTTTCAGTATAAACTTTTGAAGATTCTGTACCAATTTTTCCCACTTCTCCTTCAACTAAACAAAATCTCCAAAAGGCATATTTTGTTAACTCTTTGGTTATTTTTATGTTTTCTTCTAATTGTAATTTTGATCCATCAAAATGAACTAAGTCATATCCGGCATTAATTGCCTCTTTTACGTATTCAGGTGTTTTTCCGTGATCTAAATTCAAGAATATTGGCAAACCTGTTTTTTTTCTTAAAACATTTCTTATTGCAACAGCTTCTTTTAGTCCAAAAAATTTACTTTCTCCTTCTGAAGTTCCCAAAATAATCGGCGACTTCATTTTTTCAGCTACTGCAACAATTGCTTTGACTTGAGTAAAGTCAGAAAAATTAAATTGCCCAATTGCAAAATTTTCCTGTTTTGCCTTTTGAAAATAATACTTTAGTGTTTTCATAATTTATTTTTAAAATTTAATTGGCCAGCCGCTTAATCCTGTATCAAGAGCTATTACTGATTGGTGAACAAGATAAAGAATAATTAAAACAAGTATATACCCCAAAATAACTCCTCGTTTTTTTGACTCATCTTTCGTCTTCAGTAAAATTATTGTATTAAATATAAGGAATGGGATAACATATAAAAATATCGTGAACCAAATATCTAAATTTGTCTCAGGAAGTAACCATGTAAGGTGTGCCGAATGGATTAAAAAAGAAAAAAGAAGAGTAAGATAAAGAAAATATACAGGATCTGTCCAAGGGACAAACAGGATAAATAAAATGAATGAATAAAAAAATCCGATTAGCGTATTCTTAATCATAATTTTTAATAATTACTTTGGTAGACATAAATTGTTTTCTGTGCATTCTTGTTTTGAAACTAATATTCTTTCAAATTTTGAATTTTTATCTAAAATGCCTGTTTTTGCTCCAATTTGAGTTAAATTTGCCAACCCATTTGCCAACCCCAATTGTATTGATTTTTCAATATCTCCATTTGTTCTAATATATTCAGACAAAAATCCTGAAGCAAAAGAATCTCCAGCTCCTGTTGTATCAACAATTTTTACTTGCATTGAACCACTTCCTGGAGCTGAATAAAAATATTTTCCATCAGAAGCTACTACTCCGTCTCCCCCCTTGGTCATGACGGCAACTCCAGGGCAAACTTTATCTATTTGTTTAAAAATTTCTTGCTCTTCTGTAAAAGGAATTTTTGTTAAAAAAGATGCTTCTTCTTGATTTAAAAATAAAATATTTGTTTTTTGTAAAATATTATTTAAGACATTTTCTGGCAAAGATAATTGTTGCTTTGATGGATTTATTGCAATCTTAATTTTGTTTTCATAAGCAAAATTAACAATATCTTCTGTTATGTCGCACAATAAACCTGTTAACGGGGCTAAATAAATCCATTTTGTTTTGATTTTTTTAAAAGGTATGTCTTCTTTAGTCAATAATTCTGCGGCTCCCCTATAAGCTAAAATTGTTCTGTCACTACCTTCACCAAAAATAATAACTGATTGATTGGTATGCTTTTCCTTTTTAGTAAAAACAAACTTCGTATCAACTCCGTAACTTTTTAATTCTTTGATTATCTCTTCACCAGCAGAATCTTGTCCAACAGCTCCGCAATAGGCTGTTTTTAATCCTTGTTTAGCAAATCCAACTGCAGTATTAGTTCCCCCACCCCCAGAAGTAAAATCTATTTCTTCTATATCAATTTTAGATCCTAAAGTTAAACAAATTCCTTCGCCAGTTGTGAAATCTTTTTCATTTTTAAAAACTTTAAAATCCTTTGATTTTAATCTTATGTCTTGCGTCGCTGAACCAAAAGTAATTATATCGTACATTTTATTAAACATTTTTATTTAAATCTTTTTCTTTTTTGGAAACCATTATCATTGTTTTTATTACAGAATCTGGGTTTAGAGACATTGAATCAATTCCTTTTTCCACCAAAAATTCTGCAAAATCTGGAAAATCACTTGGACCTTGTCCGCAAATTCCAATATACTTTTTATTATTTTGACATACTCTAATTACTTCTTCAATAAGCTCTTTTACTGCTTCGTTTTTTTCATTTCCAATACTTGACAATCCAGAGTTATCTCTGTCCAAACCTAAGGCCAATTGAGTCAAATCGTTTGAGCCAATTGAAAATCCGTCGAAAATCTCTAAAAACTTTTCTGCCAAAATAACATTTGATGGAATTTCACACATTACATAAATTTTTCCTTTTATGCCCGCGTCCCTAATAATTTGCAAAACTTTTTTTCCTTCGTTAATTGTCCTACAAAATGGCACCATTGGAATTATGTTTTCCAATCCAAATTCTTCGTGAACTTTTTTTATTGCTTTGCATTCCAGCAAAAAAGCATCTTTAAATTTGGGGTCATAATATCTACTAGCTCCTCTAAATCCAATCATTGGATTTTCTTCTTGTGGCTCATAAAGTTCTCCTCCAATTAATCCTCTATATTCATTTGTTTTAAAATCTGAAAATCTCACAATTACTGTTTTTGGATAAAATGCTGATCCAATTTTTCCAATTCCTTCTGCCAATTTATCAACATAAAATTGAACTTTATCAGAATATCCAAAACTTACTTGGTCAATTTTTTTCTTTAAAGCTGGTTTTAATTTTTTGTAATCTATCAAAGCATTTGGATGAACTTTTATATCATTTGTAATGATAAATTCTTCTCTAGCAAGTCCCACTCCGTCATTTGGAATAAAACTCAAATTAAAAGCGTTTGATGGCTCGCCACAATTCATCATTATTTTTGTTTTTGTTTTTTCCAAATTTGAAATATCGGTCTTTTTAATTTCAAATGGAATTTGGTCATCATAAACTTTTCCCACTTCTCCTTGCGAACAATCCACTGTAATTGGTTTTCCAGAAGAAATAACCTTTGTGGCGTTTCCAGTTCCTACAATGCAAGGAATTCCCAATTCGCGAGAAACAATTGCTGCATGAGCTGTTCTTCCGCCTTCATTTGTAATAATTGCACTGGCTAACTTCATTGCTGGCACCCAATCTGGATCTGTCATATCTGTGACTAATATTTCTCCTTTTTTAAATTGTGTAATATTTTTTGCATCCATTATTTTATGAGCTTTTCCAGAACCAATTTTACTTCCCACAGACATTCCGGTAGCCAAAACTTTTGCATTTTTTGAATTTTGTAAAACATAATCTTCCAAAACTTTTAAATTTTTCTTTGACTGAACAGTTTCTGGTCTTGCCTGCACAATATAAAGTTTATTTTCCAAACCATCTTTTGCCCATTCCATATCCATTGATCTTTTATAATGCTGTTCCACAATCATTGACCATTTTGCCAATTGCAAAATTTCGTCATCGGTTAAAACAAAACTTTCTCTTTCTTTTTTTGTGGTAGCAATATTTTTTGTGGGATTATTTTTATCTTTACTGTAAATCATTTTTACCTCTTTTGTACCTACGTGTTTTTGCAAAATTGGTCTAAATCCTTTATTCAAAGTTGTCTCAAAAACATAATATTGATCTGGTTCCACTCTTCCCAAAACAACATTTTCTCCAAGTCCATAACTGGCATTTATAAGTACAACATCTCCAAACCCAGATTCTGTATCACAAGAAAACATTACTCCCGAAGCACCCACATCACTTCTCACCATTTTTTGTACACCAGCAGAAAGTCCAACTTGCATATGAGAAAATCCCATTTCTTTTCTATAAGCAATTGCTCTGTCTGTAAAAAGTGAAGCAAAACATTTTTTCACTGCCAAAACCACATTTTCCTCACCAGAAATATTTAAAAAAGTTTCTTGTTGACCGGCAAAACTTGCTCCGGGCAAATCTTCTGCTGTTGCCGAACTTCTCACCGCCACATCAACATTTTCAACATTATATTCTTGTGATAATTTTTTATAAGATTCCACAATGTCTTTTTGCAATTGATCTGGCAAAGTTTCTTGCAAAACTATTTCTCTAATAGCTTTTCCTGCAATTTGTAAATTTTTTATATTATGAACATCTAATTCATCCATAATTTTTTCAATTCTTTTATCCAGACCAGTGGCTTTTAAAAAGTAAAAAAATGCAGGAGCTGTTGTTGCAAATCCATCTGGAACTGGCACACCTTTTAAAGTTAAGTTATTTCTCATTTCTCCCAAAGATGCATTTTTCCCACCCACAAGTGGCACATCTTTAATCCCTAACTCCGAAAACCAAATTACATTTTTATTATTGTTGTTTTGCAAATTTTCCATTTTTATAAAATTTATTTACTTAATTTTTATTATTTTTTGGGCGATTGCCAACTCTTCGTCTGTTTCTATTGCCAAAACTTTGGTTTTATTTAAAATTACTAAGTCTTTACAAATTGCAGTTCTTGTTTTTGGATTTCCTGCTCCAATTGATCCTGTAAAAACTAAAATATCGCATCCACCCAAAATTGCAAAATATCCACCAATATATTTTTGAATAGAGTAAACAAAAGCATCAAACGCAAGTTTTGATGCTTCGTCTTTTTCTTTTATTTTTTCTAAAACTTTTAGCATATCTCCTTCTCCACAAATTCCTTTGACCCCAGATTTTTTATTTAAAATTTTGTCGGCGCCTTCTATTCCAAATTGTTTCACAAGCTCAAAAACAATACCTGCATCAATATTTCCGGACCTTGTCATCATTACTACCCCCTCTATTGGTGTAAAGCCCATTGAAGTATCAATTGCTTTTCCATTTTTAATAGCAGAAACACTAGCGCCCCCTCCTAAATGGCAAGTAATAATTTTTAATTTATTAAAAGGTTTTTTAATTAACTCCGCAGATTTTTTAGCAACATATTCATGAGATGTTCCTTGAAATCCGTATCTTTTAAATCCAAATTCTTTTGCAATGTTTTCTGGCAATGCATATGTATATGCTTTTTCTGGTAAACTAGTAAAAAATTCTGTATCAAAAACTGCAATATTTTTTATATTCTTAAAAATTTTTTGACAAACTTTTATTCCCATTAAATTATATGGATTGTGGAGTGGTGCCAAATGATTTATTTTCTCCAATTCTTGCAAATTTTCTTGTGAAATTTCTAACGGTTTTGTAAAAATTCCTCCACCATGTACGACTCTATGTCCTATCAAATTTATTTCTTCTGTGATTTTTCCAAGTTCTGTAATTAAATCATTTTCAAAATTTTCAGAATTTAAAACTTCGCACTTTCCCTGATTTAGAAATTTTAATTTTTTGTCAAAAATTTTCCACTTTATAGATTGACTTCCACAATTTAAAACTAATATCATAATTTTATTTTAAAATTATTCCTTCGCCAATTTTATTGATTCCAGATGCATTTCCTTCATCTGTATCTATGTGCATTGATAACTTATAGTCATCTTTAACTCTTACAACAACGTTATTAAAAATTAATCCGCGCTCACCTTCAATTTTAACAGAGACTATATCATTATTTTTTAATCCTAATTCTTCTGCTTTGACTGTTGCGCAATGAATATGTCTTTTTGCAATTATTAAACCTTTTGGAAGCTCTACAGAGCCTTCGGGCCCTGTTAGTATTACTGGAGATGAATTTTCTAAATCGCCCGATAATTTTATTGGCGGAATAACTCCGGACCCAATAGTATCCGTTAAAGATACTTCAACTTGAGTTTGGTCTCGTAATGGTCCAACGATTCTAACTTTTTCAATAATTTTTGAACCCACTTGCACCGTTACAGTTTCTTCGCAAGCAAATTCTTCTGGCTGGCTTAATTGTTTTATTTTATGTAATTGATATTCTTTTCCAAAAAGACTCTCTAAATCTTTTTTTGAAATATGAACGTGTCGTGCCGAAACTTCTATTGGTATTTCCATTTTAATAAATATTAATAATTACTATATTTTACTCTTTTTAATAAAAAAGAGCAAAATAATTAATCATCAAATAAAAAATCCCGTAATTATTAACTACGAGATTCTTTAAATTTATAATTTCTTTCCGACGAATTCGGCGAACTCTGCCAATCGGCAGCTGTACCCCCACTCATTGTTGTACCAGTCGCAGAAAAGTGTGTATTAGTCCGACATCACGGACTGCTTTTGTTTTTCGTCTTAATTATACTCCCGCAAAAACCCGCGTCAATACCCTACCAATTCACAAAAAAAAGCCGCTACTGGAGCTAGCGGCTAAACCTGTTCACAAAGAAAATCTCGAGCCTGCCTGAATGCCTTACCCCTATGAGAAATACCATTCTCTTGCTCTATCGTCATTTCTGCCCAAACGAGATCTGTTCCGTCCGGAACGAAAATAGGACTGTATGGCATCTTAGGTTGTGGCGGCACTCTAGGTGCTTCAAGAATTTTTCCGTGAACTTTGCCACTGAAAAAGTGCTGTTCTCCTTCCGGTGAAATAACAGCAACGACGGTTTCGAACGTCGCTGAACGATCGGTTACTCTTTCGAGTTGCTTAAGCGTGTACTTTGTAATTGCTTCGGTCGTAGCCGAATCTCCAGCCCATCGTGATGATCTCACTCCGGGCGCGCCGTTAAGAGCATCAATGAAAAGCCCTGTGTCATCTGCCATGACCCAACTTTTTGGATTGGCATGTTCCCATGCAAAGAGAGCTTTTTTGAGGGCGTTTTCTTTGAGCGTTGATCCGTCCTCCACCGCATCTCCGCCGATGCCGGCTTCGATAAGCGTTAGAACACGAATCTGATAGCCAATGGTGCGAAAACAAAAAAACAAACAACATTTGGAACTATAAACCAAAAAGCCCCAGCAACTCCCTGTGTATAGGCCTGCATTGAAGCAATGAATACTGCCGGCGCCCAAATCCAACTTACTGCGATGCTTAAAGCTCCGCGAAACCAGCCTACTTCTCGCCTTGCCACTAAGAAAGCGTCTTTAGAATGAAACTGCTTTCTAGTTAAAAAATAAACAATGGCGATCATCGTACCGCCAAAAATAAACAACGTTACGAGACCCGTTGTTTGCGATATTAGATACATAATTTTAAAGATTAATAATAATTAATGTTTTAATATTTTTATAGAGAATAAATCATCTTCGGCTATAATTTCTACGGTACCGCCGACAGGAAAAGTAATCTTCGGATCCGTGTGCCCAAAATCAACGTTAGCTATTACGGGCAAACTATCCAATTCTTTCTTGGTCTTTATAATTTTTACCAAAAGATCATTTGTCATCTGACTTTTCTTTTGGAATCTACCAATTACAATTCCTCTGACTTCTTCAAAGCCGGGCTGATGTATCAGCGATTGCAGGTCTCTGTCAAAAGTATGCGGTAATGATTCATCATCGTCTTCTATAAAAAGAACTGAATCTTTCAGGTCTGGAAAATATTCCGTACCCTGTAGCAAATTAAATGTGCAAAGATTTGCTCCGATTATTTTACCGGATACCCTCCCTTCATTAATAACCAAAAATCCCTCATTCTTAATTAGATTCCTGTTTTTTTGATCTTTATACCAAGGATCATCGCTCCAATCCCCACTTGGTTTAATTTCAAACGGTTCTTCTGAAAGCAGACATTTATTGAAATATTCCAAAGTATAATCAAAATAGAGTTCTTGACCGAACGTCGAATAGTGCGGCCCAGAATAAGAAACTAAACCCGTTTTAGCCAATATTGCATTATTTAAGACGGTAATATCTGAATAACCACAAAAAATCTTAGGATTATTTTTTATAATCTTCCAATCTATATATCTCAAAAGCTGATTAGAATTAAATCCCCCAATTACAGTTAAAATGGCTTTAACATTTTTATCTAAAAATGCCTCGTGGAGATCTTGCACCCTCGATTCTATCTTGGAAGAATTAAAATCATCAATCTCCTCAACATGTTTTCCAAAAGTTAGTTTAAAACCCAGTTCGGCAAATCTTTTGTTTGCGACATCTCTTCTATCGTTCAAAACAATAGCCAAAGATCGCGAAGGTGCTATAACCCTTATTTCGTCTCCCTTTTTAAGTTTTGATGGATATGTTGACATATTTTTTATATTAATCTTATTTTGCCTCTTTTATAACAAAAATGCAAGCCTGATAATCTAATCTCTCTGCGCCCCTTTCTTTCATTAGCAGACCACCAAACACTCGTCTTTTTCCTAATAATTCCACAAAACCCCTAAAAATTGCTCGAAGGCCGCGTGGGGCAGCCTACTTCCCCATTACTTTTCGGTAAATTCTTTGCAATGCCGGAGCGAACAGCTCTGTGTAAATTCTACTGCTATCCACGCTGTTGTGACCCGTTTATCTTGGCGAGTATGCACTAAAAAATCGCTGGTTAAGCGATTTTTTATGTATTTACATTATTACACCGCAAACATTCCACGCAGTTCTTTAACTTCGGCTTCCAGTTTTTCAATTCTTTTTTGGTGGCTTGCTAAAACTCTATCTTCCAACCCGTCAAAACGCCTATTCATTTCAGCCTTTGTTACTATGCCATCAAGTCTCTTATCCATTTGCTCAAAACGTTTATTCATATCTTCTTTTTCCTCAGTAAACCATTTTGGACCATCAATGCCAAATCATCAATTGTGATATTTTTCTTTGCCATAAGTTTACGTAGCGATATATAATTTCATTATAATCCGCGAAAATCGATGTCAACTATAAGCGCTTCCCCACAAATTCTGCGAACTCGGCTAACCTACACGAATAGCCCCACTCATTGTCATACCAGCCAATTACTTTTATCATATTATCTTTTACCATTGTTTCTCCTAAATCAATAATTGAGGAATAAGTATCACCAATAAAATCTGTAGAAACTAAAGGATTTTCTTCTG
>Ga0265297_10010480_pt1 | contig 11641 bp, 13 predicted proteins | sample Munlanlwell13791_FD_192502 | JGI IMG/M metagenome (GOLD analysis project Ga0265297, IMG submission 192502) | Leachate microbial communities from a municipal landfill in Southern Ontario, Canada - Leachate well 137-91 | ecosystem: Engineered > Solid waste > Landfill > Unclassified | place...
CGATAGCCCGTTTGCGCCACTTTAGGCGTCCCGTCCATTTGGTATCCCTGGACCGGATCCTTTACTGGCCTGTGGCTTACCCGCCCTTCCTATGCCCCACCCGTGAGATCAGCCAAATCAAATTCGATAGGACGATTGTACGTTTTTAGGTATCGTGGGCACCTTACCATGAGGATAGTGATAGACTGAACGGAAGAAATTCCAAGTAAGCTTTGTCCTCAAGATCAAGCCCTCCTTCACCTCCTTCTTGCAAAATCAAACCACACGGTAAACACTGTGTGCGTTTTTGTTTTAGGAAACAAAAAACTCCCCTTTCGGGGAGTCGTTTGTTTTATTTCAGTTCCACTGTGGCTCCGGCCTCGGTGAATTTCTTCTTCATTTCCTCGGCTTCTTCCTTCTTCACCTCCTCCTTGATTGTCTGGGGGGCTGTGGCGATGGCGTCTACCAAGTCCTTGGCTTCCTTCAGACCTTTCTGAGTCAGGTCTCTTACCACCTTGATGACTTCGATCTTCTTGTCTCCGGCTGATGTCAGGACGACGTTGAAAGATGACTTCTCTTCTCCGGTGGCTGCGGCTCCGGCGGCTGCGGGAGCGGCTGCGGCTGCTACCATCTGGGGAGCGGCCGATACGCCGAACTTTTTCTCCAGGACCTTAACCAATTCGGCTAAGTCCAATACTGACATTTTTTCGATTTCCTCGACAAGCTTCTTGAACTTTTCGGGAACTTCGATTGTTTCCATTTCTTCTGCCATATGTTTATTATTTTACTTATTATTTATTATTATGCTTTCTTGTCTCTTATCTGCGAAAGGGCCATTACCAGCTTCCTGGTGTTGCCTGACAGTACGGAAACGAAGTTTGATGCGGGACCGGACATCGTTCCCAAGAGCATCCCCAGTAACTGCTGCTTGCTCGGCAATTCGGCTAATCTGACCACATCGGCCATTTCGTAGAACTTGCTCTCAAGGAATCCTCCGAGGATCTTGGCCTTCTGGTTCTCTTTAGAGAACTGGTAGACCGATCTGCTCGGGGCGATTTCGTCTTCGTACCCGAATACCATAGCTACTTCTCCGTTCAATCTCTTAGAATCAAGCTCGACCCCCTTGTTCTTCAGCGCTATCGTCATCAGACTCTTCTTGGCCACTTTCATCTCATTCCCCTCTTCCTTCAGCTTTTCCCTGAACTGGGCCAGATCTTTGACCTTGACTCCGGAGAAATCCATAAAGACGATGGACTTCTGCTTCTCGATCTTGGATTCGAGGTCCTTCACTATATTCTGTTTTTGTTCTTTTGTCTGCATATTATTAAAAAATCCGTGATTACCACAGACAAAAAACGAGTTTCTTATCCTCGGCAGGTCTTAAATGCCTGCTGTCTGTGGATTATTTGGTTATGCTGGTATTATATCTTTTTTCAGCTTTTTGTCAACTCTCGTAGGATCGTTTCCCCGAATTCCTGGCTGAATTCGGCGTTTTCTCCGGTAATGATGTTCCCGTCGATGACAATCTCTTTTCTCGTATATGTAGCCCCGTTTTCCCTCAATATGTTGATGGCGGACTTATCCAGGGAGGAAGACCAGACGGTTGCGTTCTTCCCTTCGAGTATCCCCGCCCTTGCCAGTATGGTCGGAGCGATACATATGGCCGCTACGAGCTTTTTCTTATAGAAAGCGTCCTTGACTATGGAATAGGTCAGTTCATTGTCCAGCAGTTCCGAGGCCCCGCTCCCTCCAGGGAGTATGATTGCGTCGAATTCATCGATTTTGAGGTCGTTGATTAGGATATCGGCTTCGGCTTCCCCGCCGAACTTCCCCACCGCCTTGGGTTTGTCGCAGGCCGTTTTGACCAGGACGCCGCCCTTTTTCAGGACTTCCTTGGTGATAAAGTATTCTTCGTCCCTGAAGTTCTTGGACGCTATGATCATTACCGCTTTTTTCATATACGAATATTATAGCATAAAAAAAAGAAGGTCACACTCTGATCACCTCTTCGATGAATAATACAGAGTTGCTACCTTCTCTGACGATACATTCGACCGATCCTTTAACGAATCTGCATTTTTGTAAGATCCGGTCGACCTGTAATCCATTTAGGATCGTTATTTTTGTTCGGTAAGGATCCCCCTTACCCTGGTCAGTCTTGACGGTCAGCCGTCCTCTTTTCGAAAACTCGCTCAGGAGCATCTTTTTGAAGTGGAAAGCGTCGTTTCCAATCAATTTCTTGCCGAAGAGCCTCAGCTCTATATACGTATCGTAAAGATCGTTTTCGGCAAGGCTCTCGAGCTTTTTTTGAACTAGGCCGAAGTTAATCATGGTACGACTCTCTTTCAATATTCTGTGCATAATTTACCATGAAAACAAAAAAGAGGCAATCGCCTCTTATTTGTTTAATTTTCGGTTTCTTGTTTTTCCTTCCTGGCCATCCTCCAGTGGAAGACGTACAGAGGGAGAGCGATCAAAATCATCGTTACGGCATCGAGCATCTTCTTCTGCCTCTCCGCCTTTATGCAAACATCTCCGGTGTTCTCTTTCTTCCAGTTTTCATATTCTTTGAGCATGTTGTCTATCTGGGTCTTCTGGTCTTCGGTTATCTGGGTGTTCTTCTTTACCGCCTCGGCGTCGATCGAAGAAACGAAGTACGGATAGCTGGTGCATCGGCTGTATTCGTTCTTTTCGGCCTCGGTGAATATATACGCCTTAAGCGTCGTGTTGATCAGGTTTCCCGTCCCGACGGCCAGGAAGACCAGGCTGATCAAGGCGACCGTATACAGATATATCGTTCTGACAATTTTTGTTGTTTTGTTCATATGTTTTTATGTCTGGATTATATCAGATAAACTGAAACAGGAAAAGACTTGATTTTTTATTTTTTATGATATCTTATCCGAGGTTATTTTATGGCACTAATAAAAGGGCTTAAGAAGAATTCTGCGCAGGTAAGGAACAGCATCAAACATTCGATGGGACAGCAACCAGTAAGAGGTGCTCCTACCAATCAACAGAAGTCTGAGCAGAGGCGCTTGGCGGGCGATCCCGGAAAGGTCTATGACAAAATGTCATTGCCAAAGAAACGTTAAAAACACCTTTATTTTTTAGGTGTTTTGTTCTTTTTAGGAGTGGTTTTTATATTCGAAGGATTTTATTTCCATTTCCTCAGCTTGCAGAACATCTTGGTGAAAGAGAATATCCAATAGTCTGTTTCAGGCTGCTTTTCCCCTTTCAATCCGCCTACGTACTTTTCGAAATCAGATTTTTTGACTAGGAGCATCCAGAAGAAGTCCCTTGTCCAGGGCAGGGAGACCGTTACGATCGCAAGGCAGAGCAATGCCAGGGGCATCCCCGAAGGCAGGTAGTGGTAGTATATTATCAATCCTATCGAGAAGAAAAGCATTACGACCGCCAGGTTGTACAAAAGGAGATAGGATACGTATTTCTTTATGTTGTTCTGCTCCACCGCTTCGGCCATCTTGGCTGCCACCAGGGCGAAAAGCCCGAAAGTGAAGATAAGGAGGATTATGGGCGGGAGCCAGTTGTTCTTGAAAGCGCTGTCGTTCTGCAGGACCAAGGGAATCAAAATGACCGACAGGGCCGTGAATATCCCGTTTATTATGAGAAGATTGGAGACGTCTCTTGTCCAAGAGTCTTTCATGCTTTTTTATTGGCAATTTCCGTTTTGAAGTGCAACTGAAATGGGATAACATTTCAGTATGAAAAAGTACACGCATTTGAGCATGGAAGAGAGAGACAGGATCCAAGCCCTCCTCTCTTCCAGACACTCTCAGAAAGAGATTGCAGAGGTCTTGGAGAGGGATAAAGGGACGATATCGAGGGAGCTCGAAAACAACTCCCGATCTGATGGAAGATATGTTGCTAAATACGCCCGCCACAAGGCATATGTCCGGAAAAAGTACGCCAGGTATCAGGGAAAGAAGATAAACGAGAATGAAGACCTGAAAACATATATCATCAAAGGATTGATCCTAGATTGGAACCCGGACGAGATATCGGGAAGGATGAAAGAACAAAAGCTTCCTTTCTATTCTTCCAAGACCGCCATATATGAATGGCTCTATTCGATCCACGGACAATTGCATTGTTCCCTTCTCCCTTCTAAACAATACAAAAAGAAGAAAAGGAAGGAAAAGAAAACCAAAAAAGAGATGATTCCGAACCGGGTCGGAATCGAGCAAAAACCGCTTGATTTCGGGCTTAAAGCGGGAGACATGGAGACGGATACGATTGTTTCCGGCAAAAAGACGGGAAGCAGCGCGGCGATAACGGGAGCGAAGGATGTTTTTTCTAAATTGATAGGATTGAGGAAAGTGATGAGCTTGAAGCCGGCCCTGAATGAAAAAGCCATCGACGATATCCTTCTCCCTCTTAATCCGAGATGCTTGATCCGAGACAACGGAATTGAGAATAAAAACCATGAGCAGGCTCTGGTTCCGAGCTTCTTCTGCCATCCGTATTCTCCATATGAAAAACCGCATATAGAGAATGCGAACAAGGAGCTGAGGAAGTATTTCCCCAAAGGATGCGATTTGAACGATTATTCACAAGACGATGTTTCCCTGGTAGAATGGCTCTTAAACAGCAAACCCAGGAAGATCCTGGGGTACAAAACAGCGTACGAGGTAGCGAGAGAAAGCGGACTGATCCGCGAACCGTTAAAGGTCAGTCGATATGCATTAGAATTTGATAATTTTAACTGCCCGTCAGTTGCACTTCAGGGGTGAACTTGCCTTGGGATACTGAGCGGCCTCCTCCACGCCCTCCGGCAGACTTGAAAACGCCATCACCTCCGAAACGGGGCTCCTAAGAAGAAAGCGGCTCAAGGCCGCTCTTTGTTTTAACGCTTATTCAGAGCACATAAGCACTGGCTCTTCCCTTGCCCACCTGCCTTATCATTTTGATTTTTTTGAGCTTCTGGAGGTGCGACTGGGCCGTTCTCTTGGGACATCCGAGGATATCAACCACATCTCCGGCGGTAATCCTTCCCATTTGGTCTATGAAATCTAAAATTTTCAACTGGTCCTTATCTAAAAAAATCTGCGATGAAATATCCGCTCTCCTAGAGGACAGAGCCGAAACCTGTTCCTTGACCGTATCGATTTCTTCCTTGAATCCCCTTATAAAATATTCGAGCCAGGAAGTGAAATCATTCTTTCTTTCTTCGTAATTCCTGCCCAGATTTATAGCTTCGTAATAGGAAGGACGATCTTCATTATAATAATCTTCCAAAGCGAACAATCTTCTGAAATCGTACCCCCTCTTATAGAGAATCAGGGTCGCCATCGCTCTGGCCGTCCTCCCGTTACCGTCGGCGAAAGGATGGATGGCGGCTATTTCCTGGTGGACTATGCCGGCCACAAGAACAGGATTGATTTCCTCTTTTTCGCTCTTTTCTATCCAATCAATCAGATTGGCGCACAATTCCGGGACCGTTTTGGAATCGGGAGCGGTATAAATAACGCCTGTTATGGTTCCCACCACTTTCTTAACCACATATACCGGGCTCTTCCTATACGCTCCCGCCTGTTCTTTCTTTAGGGTCTTGTCTGTCACCAACTTGTGCAGCTTCAAAAGGACTTTTTCAGAAATCGGTCCCCCTTTCTTCACTATCTCCTCGATATACTTGATTGCGGCCATATAATTCTTCGCCTCATATATGTCCCTTTCGGGAGCATCTATTTTCTTATCTGCGAAAAGGGCGGCCACCTGCTCGGAAACTAATTTGTTTCCCTCGATAGCTGTAGAACTGTGGGTCATCCTGATAATTGCCTGACGCCTTAATTTAAGCTCTATCATCGGCAATATCTTGGCTTTTTCAATGACAATTCTGGCCTCGGCTATGGAGGTGAGAGTCTTGACCATTGAATTCGTTAATTTGTATCCGGGATTGAACATATACTGATATTATATCCCAAATCAACGAATCGCGCAAGAATCGCGCAAGAATCGCGCAAAGATATCTCAATATTTCACGCCCAGGATACGATTGTTTTGGACTAAATACATCACATTATTCCCTATCGACGGGAAAGCATATCCAAATGGCTGAGAGTCGGAAAAAGATAGGATGGCCGAAGGAGACTCTTCGACGATAATACTGGGATCATATCCTAAAATGTTAAGATTATAGGCAAAGTATATATTACCCCCGCTATCAGAAACGACTCGGGATGTCGGAGGGAAAAACGGACCCTTGATCCACCTGTGGCTGCCGTCGCTCAAACTAACTGCCTTAATCTTATATGAACCGTAAGACAAAGATACGTAAACTTCATCGCCGTTTACCCCCAAGACAGGCCCGTATTCCTTCTTGGTCCAGAGAACCCTGCTCAAGTCATTGCTGACCGCATAAAAGACATCTATCGTCGACTGGACGTCATAACAACACCAGCCCTGGGCAAGATTGAATAAAACGGTTCCGTCGGAAGCGATCTGGATCTGGTCGACCCGGCCCGTACGCGGCCCCGAATAGCCGGAAACAATCTCGACAGGGAAAGATTTTTCGATGACCCCTCCAAACGAATCAATCCTGAAAATCGTATCCCCCTTGGAGAAATAAACATTATCATTGTCATCAATGACAAGTTCGGTGACGGTAAAATTGATCAAGCTTCCTATCTGCAATTTATTCTCTATCGAATTTCCATCGAAAGAAAAGATGGCTGCATTATCCGGCTCCTCCGAAGCCACGAAATATATCCTTCCCCGGGAATCGATGGCTATGTGCGTGGTATAAACTTTCAAAAAATCTTTTTGCCAGTTCAATTTGCCCGAAGGACTCAAAGAAACGATGCCGGTGCAGGTAGAGAAAATGACCGATCCGTCGCTCCCGAGGGACGGATCAAATGCGCACGGAACGCTATAAACCCACTTTTGCTCTCCTTCGGGACTGTACGCGTAGATTCCCGTATTTCCGTCTATCCTGGCCCAGAAATATACCGTCCCATTCTCGTCTATGGCCAAAAAGTAAGAAAACTGGTCATTGTTGGGATTCCCGTCGTTTTCTCCGGCCAAAAGAAACGTTTCTCCCATGTTCCCGTCAGTCGGCCCTTCGAATTTGGCCTGATTGCTTCTCTTGAAATCGTAAAGGGGTCCAGGTTTCTGATGGACAGCTGAAGGAATTAAAAAAGAAATGCTGTCCGAAAGAGGAGAATAGTTTCCCTGAGGATCCTTGGCTTTGATGGCAAAAGAGTAATCCGAAGAATAATAAAGATCGGGAATCAAGGCGGTCATATGGCTATTTTCGGCTGGAGCGATGGTAAAAGAGACATAATCATCCATTTTCAAGAGATTGCCCTCATCAATCTCTCCGTTGCGCGAATAATATATTTCGTAGCTTATCTCTTCGGCCGGAGTATCGTCGTCTTCGGGAATCGCCCAGGAAAGAACCACCGAATTCTTCTGTCCCAAATTTTCTGCCGCCAACACGCCATCTATCTTGGAAGGCGGCTTGGGAGCATGACTCCTCGGACTGGCTATCTCCGCCTGGAAATCGCTTGCATTGTCGCCCGTATCTTGATAGCCGAGAGCGGACCATTTTCTTCCGACAACCTTTCCCGCTTCGATATTGATAAGGGAACTGCCTTCTTTGACCAAAGCGTCCGATCCCCAAGATACGGCATCTATCTTCATGGAAGCCGCCAGAACGTCCTTTTCTTCTTCAGTCTTCTCTTCTTCCCCGCCATATCTCGGATTGCCGGAAAAAATAGCCACAGAGCCGCTTTCGGACATCTGTCCGTTCGAATAATACGGGCTCTCGCCTTCGGCAACCGTCGATTTTTCAACTCTCCAATCCCCTCCGCTCTCGCCGAAGATATTAACGATATAATATGAATCTGGAAGAATCGTCTCTCCCTCCATGAACCTCCAATTACGGTGCGAATCTGACCATGTAGAGGCCGATGAATAATATGAGAGGTAATAGCAATCGTTTTCGCTTGCGCACAAATCGATTTCTTCATCGGACGGATTGAACAATTCGATATATTCATTCCCGCCAGATTCGTCGAATTGAACTTCCGTAATCAGAAGAGCGACAACGGGATTCTCATCCTCCTCTTCCGGGTTAGGATCATTTTCCTCTTGAGGAGGTGTTTCTTCCTCATTATCCCCTGCTTCTATGCTGTTCGTTGACTTTGGCGTTCCCCAAAGTCCGCTAATGGCATCGGCAAAAGAATTAAAATATGTATGCCAGCTCAAATCGTCGCTTCTCTCCATGGTCTTTTTTTCCTCTTTGTTTCCGGCCGGCCAATCAGGACTGGCTAAAATCTCATCGACCAAAACGCAATTCTCGTCAAAAAGCCTCAATGACTCATTCGTGTCGGAAAGCGCTCCGGTATACACCTTATCCCCCTGAATACCAAGAACAGAATCATCGCCGCTTCTCTCCAGAAGATAAAACCCGCCAGGATTAATGATATCCGAAGAAGAAAAAACAACCTTTATCTGGTTGCCTTGGTCCAATAATTGCCATCCATTCAGTTCGATCGCGGATTCGGAGATATTCTTCAATTCTATCCATTCGTTGCTTGAACTCGTATTACTCCCCATCCAAGCCACTTCATTAATGACAATCTGGCGGGTCGGAGAAGAAGTTCCTTCTTGGGAGCAATAATTTACCGCTACCGGATCCGGTCCGCCTCCGGAAAAAGAAACGGCGACGGAGGCTATGGCCGATGAGCTTTTCTTTGTTTCTTCCTTCTTCTCTTCCTTTTTCTGCCCCTGGCTGTTTGCTTCTCCGGGAGTCCCCAAAATACTGCCGTTCCCGCTTCCCGAATACGTCAGCCAAGAAAAGTCGTTCATCCTTTCCATCGTTCTTCTCCCATCATTGTCTCCGGCTTGCCAGGTCGGATTGGCCGAAACATAATCCTCGACATTGCAGGAAGAATCGAAGAGATACAGCTCTTCATTGGTATTGGAAAGAGCCCCCTTATAAATCACGTCCGCCTGCTTGAAAGGGACGGAAACATCATCGGTCCTCTCCAGCAAGACAAAACCACCCGGCTTGAGGATATACGGTCCGAAAATTATATCTATCTTCCCTTCCTTGTTGGAAATAGCGTATCCGTTTAAGTCGATTTCTTTCCCGGAAACATTCTTTAACTCCATCCATTCGTCGTTTGAACTTTTCTGCGTTCCCATCCAGGCGATTTCGCTAAAAATAATATTGTGCCTGCCGTCGGTTTGGCCGTTTTTGGAACAAGGAGCGGGAATGAACTTTTCCTCCTTCTTTTCGGTCTTTTCCTTTTTATTGGCGGTAACTTCAATCTCTTTCTCCTTTTGTTCCTCCTTTTTAGCAACAGTCTTTTCTTCTTCGGGATACTTTTCTGCGACATCATCCCCCTCCTTCATGTCCTTGATTTCTTCGTTTATCTTGTCGGTATTGCCGTCTTTGAGGATGTAATCAGCAATTTCCGTTTGGAAACCGAAAAAACTACCGATTGAAAGAACGTCGTTAATTTTCTTCTTGATCGGATCGGCTATGTACTTTTCCTGCCAGGTTTTTGGTTTTAAGCCAAAATCTGGGACCTTTGCCGGAAAAACCGTCTTAATTGATGGAGAGTATTCCCAGTTATATGAACCATACATTCCCTTCTTCATTTCCCCGCTTATTTCAACGATAAAAGGAGGTATCTTTTGCCCAGAATCCAAACTATTCAAAAATCCTTTAGTCATGCCGATTGAACCGCTACTAGCTGGAGGAATTATTTCCTTAGGAGAATATATCCTGATAACAACCCTCCCCCTCTCTTCATCAATCGGGCTGTATATGATTATATACTGAAAAGGAGAATCTACACTCCCTGCCGCCGTCTTATACTTAACCTCCATCGCCCCGAAAGACGCTTTTATCTGATTCTTGAAAAAATAGTCCTTCAAATAATTAACGGCTGCCTTGGCCGTTTCTTTCTCTATCTTATTCAATAATCCGGAAATATCTTCGGCAGCGATAAGCTTAGATATTTCAACTGCTTGGTTAGTGACGGCAAGGGAAACATCTATAGGGAGATCTCTGAAGTAGTAGTTCCAAAGATTTAAAGTCGATAACTCTTTAAGAAGGCTAATGACGGTTTTTTCTTTTGAATCAGAATAACCATCCATCATTAGAGAATTCCACTTCGTAAAAAATATATCGGGAAAAGATTCCATTATTCTTTTTCCGTCAAATTCTGATAAGGTCTGATAACCGTCTCCTGAGAAATCGATATCTTTAGCAAAAATTTGCTGCGGTATCGTTAAAAAACCTACTAACATTGCTGTCAGCGTTATACCGCATATTAAATTGTAGTATTTCATTTCTTTTTAATAGAGACTGACTTTAAAAAATTATCGAATTCTTGGAGGCACGCATCTTTATTTTCTCCAAAAATATACGATTCAAAACGATAAATTATATTATTATATGGAATGCTTAAATTAGTAAAAAATCCGGGATTTTCGGTCTTATTTTCTGAAAAACTATCCCTCACACCTTTTAATCCATAAAAATCGACTATCTCACATTTTTCCTGATTATCATTGTTAAAAAGAGAACAACTACCACTATCTATTCTTTGTTTTAGATCGGTGTATTGCAAATCATATTCGCTTCCCTCAATCTGTATCTCTGGATCAATGTTAATCAAGCACCCCTTTTTAGGCAACGGGGAAGGATCTGTAAATGGCTCGAAATCTTGGCTTGCCACGGATATAGATGACCATGTCAGATTCTTGACCTCCCACCCCTCCGGAACCATAAACTTCAGGCCTATATCCTTATTTTCCATAAAGACCTTGCCGTCCGCTTCCGTCCTCTTGAAGCTTTCGAAAGAAACCGGCCCCATCTTGTCTTCCTGCGCCTTGTTGTAATAAAAGAATCCGGCAACAACCAAAGCCAAAATGAAAACCGCTCCGATTATAATTTTATACTTTTTGCTCATATTTATCTTATTTAACTTATATACAATCTATTTTAATATAAAAGGACTTTATTGCAACAAAAAGAGCTGAATCCGAAGAGCTAATCCGAACTTGACAATATTTATTTATGATATACGATATATATAAATCATTACGAAAAAGACCCCTTTATGGATTCGTCCTTAGCGGGGGCTTTTTTAATTCCTCTAATATACTCTTCGTGAGATATTCCCAATATCCTCAGGTTATTCTTTATAATAAAAACAGGGATTTCCCTGTCTTTCGGTATAACCACCGGCCTTAATAAATCTTTTCTCTCATAAATAAGATGGTCGCCCTTTGTCCTGGAAAGCCGGCAACCCACGGATAAAAAATATTGGTGGAGCTTCCTCCACGAAACAGCTATGATTTTATTAGACATTAAACCAATGCTGGAACATTAAATTCTTTTTCTTCCAGGCACTCAAACGGAGGGAGCCATTCTTTCTCGGCCTTCTTCCATCCCAAGCTTTTTAAAACCTTTTCGAGCGTTCCTTTCCTGGAAGTTTCTTCAAAAAATATATCCGCCACTTCTTCAAACCTCTTCTGAGCTTGCTTGACACTGCTTCCCGATGCGGATAGATCCAAAGACGGGGCATAAGCTATAAAATGCTTTCCCTCCTTGAAAATAGAAACATGCAAAACGACTTTTGAATTTCTTTTAGCCATATTTTCTATATTTTATACTAGCAAG
>Ga0265297_10010481_pt1 | contig 11641 bp, 10 predicted proteins | sample Munlanlwell13791_FD_192502 | JGI IMG/M metagenome (GOLD analysis project Ga0265297, IMG submission 192502) | Leachate microbial communities from a municipal landfill in Southern Ontario, Canada - Leachate well 137-91 | ecosystem: Engineered > Solid waste > Landfill > Unclassified | place...
AAATAATTATAGGCTCAAGGGACGTAAAAGGAGCTGTCATAGCCGTTCCTCAACCATGGTATAGAGGAGCTCTCCTGGGAAATATTTTTAATCTTCTTGTTCAGATGATTTGTGGCTTATGGGGAATTTGGGACACACAATGCGGATTCAAGGGGTTAACAAAAAAAGCGGCGGAAGACATTTTGCCGGAATGCAAAATAGATCGCTGGGCGTTTGATCCGGAGATTTTAGTCGTGGCAAAGAAGAAAGGATACAAAATAAAAGAAGTTCCGGTTACTTGGATTAACGACATTGAAAGTAAGGTAAAATTAAAAGCGACGATTAAAATGTTTCTCGATGTTTTAAAAATAAGATGGAATATAATTTGTGGAAAATATAGCAATGAAAAAAAATAATAAAAATAAAAAAAACGTTGAAAGTAAATTTCCTTCAGAATTAAGGTTTGATTTGGTTTCCAAAGACTGGGTTGTTATTGCAACTGGGAGAGCAAGAAGACCCGAAACATTTGCTCAGGAAAGAAAGGAAAATGGTCAAAAAGATATTATTAAGGAAAAACAGGCTTGTCCATTCTGCGATATGAAAAATCAGGCTTCTCCGATTTTAGAGCGTAAAGACGAAAAAGGAAAATGGAAGATTGTTGTAATTCCTAATAAATTTCCGGCTTTTTCTTGCGGGCATTCTTTTCACGAAAGAAAAGACGGGCCATATAGGATTATGGATGGAATCGGATTTTGCGAGGTTGTTGTAACAAGGGATCATGAGCGCCAAATGGCTCAATTTTCAACAAAAGAAATTAGAGAAGTTTTGGATGTTTATCAGGAAAGATATCTGGACTTAATGAATGAGAAAATGATAAATTATATTTCAATTTTTCATAATCATGGAAAAGAAGCCGGTGCATCGGTTGCTCACCCCCATTCGCAAATAATAGCCCACTCTTTGATTGATCCGGATTTAAAAAGAAGCCTTACCGGGTCTAGTGTTTTTTGGAAAAAGCATAAAGAAAAAAAATGCGTTCATTGTTTAATGCTCGATTGGGACAAAAAAAGCGGGGAAAGAATAGTTTTTGAAAATAAAAAGTTTAGAGTTGTTGTGCCTTTTACATCAAGAATTGCTTTTGAAACAAGAATTTATCCGATAGCTCATCGCGCTTATTTTGAAAGAATTGAAGATGATGAAAAAGATTATTTAGCTGAAGCTTTCCAGGCCGCTCTTTCAAAAATCAATAAAGGACTTAATAATCCGCCGTATAATTTTTTTCTGCATACTGCTCCATGTGACGGGAAAAATTATGATCATTATCACTGGCATTGGGAAATTTTACCAAAAACCTCTGTTTGGGCAGGATTTGAGCTTGGAACCGGCATTGAGATTTCAACAATTGAGCCCGAAAAAGCGGCTGAGTATTTAAAAAAGCAGTAATAAAATAAAAAAATGATAGCAGAAATTTTAGGTTGGCTTTCTTCTTTTGCAATAAATTTAATTTCATCAATGGGCTATTTTGGAGTTTTTATTTTAATGGCCCTTGAAAGCGCTTGTATACCGATTCCTTCGGAAATAATTATGCCTTTTTCCGGATACCTTGTTTTTACCGGAAAATTTTCCTTTTGGTTAGTTGTGTTGTGGGGGACTGTTGGAAATTTAATAGGTTCCATTATTGCTTATTTTGCGGGCTATTATGGCGGGCGTCCTTTTATAGAAAAATATGGAAAGTATGTTTTAATTGACAAAGAAGACCTGGACAAGGCTCAAAAATTTTTTGGAAAATATGGAAATTTAAGCATTTTTTCTTCAAGACTTCTTCCTGTCGTGCGAACTTTTATTTCTCTTCCAGCTGGAATATCAAAAATGCCGTTTTGGAAATTTTGTTTTTTCACTTTTTTTGGGTCCTTGCCATGGTCCGTGCTTCTTACCTGGGTAGGATTTTTTTTCGGGGAGAATTGGGGAATTCTTGAAAAATATTTTAAAAAACTTGATTGGCTCATCCTTTTTTTAATTATTATTGTCGGCGGATGGTGGGTTTGGAGCAAATTTAAAAATTTAAGAGCGGAAAAAATAAAAAAATAATTTTATGAATAAATTGATAGTTGCCAATTGGAAGATGAATCCCGTTTCTTTTAAAGAGGCTAAAAATCTTTTCTTCGGGATAAAAAAATTAAAAGACGAAAAAAAGACTGAAATCGTTGTTTGTCCGCCGTTTGTTTTTATTAAAGAACTCAAGGATTTTAAAGTTGACTTAAAAATTGGGTCGCAAAATTGTTTTTGGGAAGATAAAGGAGCTTTCACTGGGGAAATTTCTTTTTCAATGCTAAAAGAAATTGGCGTTGAATATATTATTATTGGTCATTCAGAGAGACGGAAACATTTCAAAGAGACGGACGAATTTATAAATAAAAAAGTAAGAGCGATATTAAAAAGCGGATTAAAGCCGATTTTATGCGTTGGTGAAACCGAAAAAGAACGAAAGGCAGGGATTACAAGAGAGGTAGTTAAAAATCAATTGTTAAAATGTTTGGAAAATATTGAAGATTGGAAATTAAAAATTAAAAATTTGTCCATCGCATATGAGCCTGTTTGGGCGATTGGCACGGGAAATCCCTGTCTGTCAAAAGACGCAAAGGATATTTTTTTATTTATACAAAAATTTTTGAAAGAAAAATATACGAATAAAATGGCGGGTAAAATAAGAATTATTTACGGAGGTAGCGTAAACGGAGGAAATGCAAAAGGCTATATAAAGGAATCTGGAATGGACGGACTCCTTGTCGGGGGAGCATCTCTTGATAAAAAAGAGTTTATTAAAATTGTAAAAAATATTCAGTAAAAATCATTAATCATGAAAAAAATAAAAGATGCGGATGTGAAAGGGAAAAAGGTTTTGGTTCGTTGCGATTTTAACGTTCCCCTTTGTGAAAACGGAGAAATTTCGGATGATTTTAGAATTCGTTCAACCATGCCTACTATAAAATGGCTTTTGGAAAATGGCGCAAAAGTTATTTTAATGTCTCATCTTGGAGACCCAAAAGGAGAAGTTGTTGATAAACTAAAAATGGACGTTGTTCAACAGAGGTTGGGTGAGTATTTGGAAATATCAGTAAAAAAGTCCCAAGATTGCGTTGGCAGAACAACTGAGGATTTGGCAAATCAGATGAATCCGGGAGACGTTCTTTTACTGGAGAATTTAAGATTTCACAAAGAAGAAGAAGAGAACGATTCTGCTTTTGCGAAAAAAATATCTGTACTTGGCGATGTTTATGTTAATGATGCTTTTGGGACTTGTCATCGTGCGCATGCTTCAATCGCGGGAGTTCCAAAATTTTTACCTGGATTTGCCGGGCTTCTGCTTGAAAAGGAAATAGATTCCTTGAATAAAATAGTAAAAAATCCAAAAAGACCGTTAGTTGCTGCAATAGGCGGAGCAAAAGTTTCGACAAAAATAAAATTAATGAAAGAGTTGCTTAATACGGTTGATCATCTCTTAGTCGGCGGGGTTTTGGCGAATACTATTTTAAAAGCGCAGGGGATTGCTATCGGAAAATCAAAAGTGGATGAAACGATGATAGAAGAGGCAAAAGAGGTTGTTTTAACAAGTCAAAAAATTCATTTACCATTAGATGTGGTTACTTCTGAAGATATTTCTGGAAAAAGCGAAACAAGAATTAAAGGACCGGGAGCTATCGGAGAAAATGAATTAATTTTAGATATTGGCCCGGACACATTAAAGGTTTTTGAAAAAATCATAAAAGAAGCGGCGGTTATTTTTTGGAATGGTCCGATGGGTCTTTATGAGGTTGCAAAATTTTCAAAAGGGACAATTGGCCTTGCCGAAACAATTGCAAAAGGAACCGCTTATTCCATAATCGGGGGGGGGGATGTTGTCTCAATGCTTGATAAACTAAACTTAAGCAAAGAGATAAATCATATTTCAACCGGTGGAGGAGCAATGCTTGCTTTTATTTCAGGAGAGGAAATGCCTGGTCTTTTAGCGCTTGAAGAACTAAAATAAAGAGAACACAAGTAAGTGGGCGTGAAAAATTAATTTATTATTTTAAAATAAAAATATGGTCGAACAAAAAAAATACAAAATTTTAATAGTTGATGACGATAACTTTATCAGGGGAATGTACGTGGACCTTTTTAAGAATGAAGGATTTTCCGTATTTGAAGCATCAACAGGTCTTGAGGCACTTAACTTGGTTGAAAAAGAGAACCCGGATATTATTTTTACCGGAATAATTATGCCGCAGATGACGGGGTTTGAGCTGATGGAGGCTTTAAGAAGAAGTGTTAAAACCGCAGGAATTCCGGTTGCCGTTTCAAGTCATCTTGGAAGATTTGAGGACCAGAAAAAGGCTTTTGAGCTTGGTGCAAAAGATTTCATCTACAGAGGGGAAGTTACGCCCGCGGAAGCGGTAATGAGAATTAAAAACATCCTTGGTCAGAAAATTGTTTACAGGGTTGGGGTTGTAGACAGCGATGACTCTTTGGAGCTTGCAAGGTTTTTGGGAAAAGATGGCTGGACTTGTCATCAATGTAAGTCAAAATATCTTCTTTCGGCAGAATTCAATCCGAAAGAATCAAGATTCGTTTTGAATTTGTATTGTCCGTTCTGTGAAGGAGGGGGAAAACCGGAATAAAATTTATATGAAATGGACTATATCTCCTTTGGCGACAGAAGGATTTTTTAGAAAGTTTTCAAAATATCCTTCTCCAATTTTGCAGATTTTATGGAATAGAGGCGTAAGAACTCAAGAAGAAATTGAGGATTTTTTTTGTCCGAAATATGAAAAAATGCACAACCCTTTTTTAATGAAAGGAGTTGATAAGCTGGTTTCTGAAGTAAAATCACTTTTGAAAAATAAAAAGAAAATAGGAATTTTTACGGATTTTGATGTTGACGGAATAACCGGTGCAGCCATTTTTATTGAGACGCTGGTTAACCTTGGTTTTCCAAAAAAATTAATTTTTCTTTTTATTCCTGATAGAGAAAAAGAAGGTTATGGTATTAATGAAAACGGAATAAATTTTTTACATGCCCAAGATTGTAAAATCTTTATAAGCATTGATTGTGGTATTTCAAATTTTAAGGAAATAGAAATTATTAGGAAATTGGGAATGAAGCCGATAATTATTGACCATCATCAGGTTCCCAAAAAACTTCCAAGAGCGGAAATTATAATTAACCCACTTCAAAGGGGAGATAAGTATCCTTTTAAAAATTTAGCTGCAGGCGGAATATCCTTTAAAATAGCTCAGGCTTTAATAAAAGAGATAAAAAAACCGAAACTTTCTCATAATTCCGTGAACAAAGACGAGTGGTCTTTTCTTGGACTTGCCTGTCTTGCAACAATTGCCGACTGTTGTCCGTTGCTTGGGGAAAACAGAATTTTAGTTAAGTATGGATTGGCTTCTTTGCAAAAAACAAGAAGAGTCGGGATAAATGAAATTATTAATTTGTGTCGCATAGAAAAATCATCTCTGGACTCATTTGATGTTTCTCATAAAATTTCTCCGTTACTTAATTCTGCATCTAGAATGGATCATGCCACTACCGCCTATAATCTAGTAACAACAGATTCTATATTTGAAGCGGCTTTTCTTGCAAAAAAACTTGTTGCAAAAAACAGGCAAAGACAGGAATCGTCAAGAAAAGTTTTTTCTGCTCTGGATGCTAGAGTTGCAAAGTATGAAATTTTACCGAATATCATTATTGAATCAGACCCTGATTGGCCGCTTACATTAGCCGGTCCGGTTGCTTCAAAAATATTGGAAAAGTATTCAAGGCCTGTTATTGTATTTAATAAGGGTTATAAAAAAAGCCAGTCTTCTTCAAGAGCTGTTCCGGGGTTTAATATGGTTGAGGCCCTTGGAAAATGTTCAAAATATATTGAAAAGTTTGGTGGCCATCCAATGGCGGCCGGTTGCACGGTGGACAATAAAAATTTTAGCAACTTTAAAACATGTATGAATCAAGTTGCCAAAGATTTATTAAAAAAAGATGACTTAATTCCTGTTTTGGAAGTGGAGACAGAATTAAAACCGGAAGATCTGAACATAAAACTTGTTGAAGAAATCAAGAAATTTTCTCCATTTGGGATGAAAAATCAGAAACCTAAATTTTTAATTAAAGGTTTGTCGGTTGAAGAAGCACGAATGGTCGGGAAAGAGAAAAAAACCTTAAGATTCTTATTTGGTCTTAAAAATTCAAAAAGAATTGTAAAGGGAATTTGGCAAAGTCAATCAGGTAACAATTATAATTTCCGTTCAGGAGATGTTGTTGATACAGTTTTTGAGATTGAGATTGACGAATGGAATGGGTATAAAGAATTAGTTTTGAAGATAAACGATTTAAAGCTTCATAAATAAAATATAAAAATTATGAAAAAATTGATAATAATAAATACTGACGGCGGATCCAGAGGAAATCCTGGGCCTGCGGCAATAGGGGCTGTTTTTTCCGACGAGAAGGGGATGATTATTAAAGAGTACGGCGAGTGTATCGGTCAAGCCACGAACAATGAAGCGGAATATCAGGCGGTAATTTTTGCCATAAAAAAAATGAACCAATTGTTTGGCAAAAAGGACGCAAAAAATTTTGAAGTTGAGTTTAGGAGTGATTCGGAACTTTTAGTTAAACAGCTAAACGGGCAATATAAGATTGAAGAGCCGGGTCTTCAGCCGTTATTTTTAAAAATTTGGAATTTAAAGATAGAATTGGGGGATGTTAAATTTAAGCACATTCCAAGAGAGGAGAATAAAAGAGCCGACAGAATGGTCAATGAAGCGCTGGATGGGGGCGGAAAAATGCAAAAATCGTTGATTTGACAAGGGTATATTTTCTTGTTATTACTGAAATCAGTCCGAGCAAGTGAGATAGTTGCCCCATTTATATGGGGAGGAAAGTCCGAACACCATCCGTCGATAAGGCGGAAAAAGTAGCGGCTAACAGCCGTCGGGAGTGATCCTAGAGGTGCGAACAGTGACGCCGATCTTCGAAAGAAGTGAGGCGCCGAACATATAATTTTTTATATATTCGGCGATCCTTTGGAATAGTTCCGGGTTTACCCTGAGCGAAGCCGAGGGGTGAAACGGCCAAATCCTTATTGGGTGCAAGAGCAAACCAAGAGTTCTTGTTTCATCAGGAACGTTTTGGTAAAAGTAGCTCGCATGACCCATGAAGTAATTCATGGGCTAGATAGATAACTATCATTTTGTCGTTAGACGGAATACAGAATTCGGCTTACGGCTTGCTCGGGCTTTTTGTTTATAAAAAGATATTTAATTTTTGAAATTGATGAAAAAATCCGATTTAATTTTTAACGTCATTATTGTTCCTCTGGATTTTTTATTTATTGTTCTCGGAGGTATTGCTGCGTATTTTGTAAGAACTAGTCCGTGGCTTGCAGAGTGGAGGCCTGCAATGTTTGTAGGAAATCTTCCTCTTTTTAAATATTTCATTATAGTTTTAGTGGTTGGCGCTTTCTGGACGATTATTTTTGCGATTTTGGGGCTGTACAAGGTTGATTTTAGAAAAATTAGCGCAAGGGAAATATTCAGGATTTTTATTGCGACATCAGCCGGAATTTTATCTATAGTTGTTTACATCTTTTTAAGACGGGAATGGTTTGATTCCCGGTTTTTAATTTTAGTCGGTTGGATTTTTGCCACACTGTTTGTTTTAATAAACAGATTGGTTTTTAGAGGAATTTATAAGTTTTTTTTAAAAAAAATAAAGTTTGCTTTTTCGAAAGTTTTGGTTATAGGAAACAGCACGATAGGAGAAAATTTAATTGCCGAGATAAAGAAAAAACCGGCGCTTTATAGTTATTCTTCTATAGTCCATTTTCCAAGCTTTGATTTTGAAAAAATAGAAAACGAAGTCCTTTCTTCAAAAAGCCAAATAGGAGAAATAATTCTTGCTGATTTTAGTATTCCCAGAACAGACATATTAAAGTTAGTTGATTTATGTGAGGAAAATCAAATTGGATTTAAATTTGTTCCGGATCTTTTCCAAACATTCTTCAGTAATATTGAAATATCGACTTTTGGTGGAGAGCCGTTGATTGAAATAAAAAGAACGCCATTAGACGGATGGGGAAGGGTTATAAAAAGAATAGTTGATTTTTTCGGCTCTTTTTTTGGCTTGGTGATTTTTTCTCCGATTTGGTTAGTTGTCGCTATAATAATAAAAATTGATAGCCCCGGCCCAATTTTTATAGGACTTAAAAGGGTCGGGAGGGGTAAAGAATTTAATCTTTATAAATTTCGTTCAATGATAAAAGGAGCTCAGGCCCTGAAACCGTCACTTTTAAAATTTAACGAAAGAGAAGACGGACCTCTTTTTAAGATGAAAAACGACCCTCGAATAACGAATATCGGAAAATTTTTAAGAAAATCGAGAATTGATGAAATGCCCCAACTTATCAACGTTTTTCTTGGACAGATGAGTCTTGTCGGTCCTCGTCCGCATGAGCCTCAAGAAGTCGCTAAATATCAAAAACATCATAAAAGAACTTTTTTTGTGAAGCCGGGAATGACCGGAATTGCGCAAGTTTCGGGGAGCTCTGATTTAAAATTTGAGGAAGAAGTGAAACTTGATTCTTACTATATTAAAAACTGGTCGTTGATTCTCGATTTTAAAATTATTATACGAACTGTTTTTAAGGTTTTTACCGATAAAACAGCGGCATAGAAATGCGCATTGCTTTAATTCACGACTATCTTAATCAATGGGGCGGGGCTGAAAAAGTTTTGCAGGCCTTTTGTGAAATTTGGCCGAATGCTCCGATTTTTACGCTGATTTATGATGAAAAATCTACACGCAGAGTTTTTAAAGATAGAAAAATTTATACGTCTTTTTTGCAAAAAATCCCGTTTTTAAAAAACAATCACAGGCTTTTTTTGATGCTTATGCCTCAAGCGATTGAATCGTTTGATCTGTCCGGTTTTGATGTCGTTCTTTCCGATTCGGCAAGCTATGCAAAGGGAGTAATTACGAGTCCTGAAACTTTGCACATTTCTTATTGCCATACGCCACTTCGTTATGTTTGGGATGACGGACAAAGATATGTCGATGAGTTTTGTTTCCCTTCTTTTATAAAAAGATTTTCATCTCCGTTTCGTTCGCTGATAAGAATTTGGGACAAAGAAGCGTCTTCCCGGGTTGATGAATTTATTGCTAATTCTATTTTTGTCAAAAAGAGAATAAAAAAATATTATGGCAGGGATTCGGAAGTTATATATCCGCCGTTAAACTCCGAAAATTTTTTTATAAGCAATCCACAGAATTATTTTTTGATGGTTGGAAGACTTTTGCCCTATAAGCGGTTTGATTTAGCTATAGAGGTTTTTAACAAACTCGGTCTTCCCTTAAAAATTGTTGGGGACGGTCCTGATAAAAAGAGATTGAAAAAATTGGCTAAAGAAAATATTGAATTTGTCGGAGAGATTGCGTCAGATGCGGATTTGGCAAAATATTATAACCAGGCCTTGGCTTTTGTTTTTCCGCAGGAAGAGGACTTTGGAATTGTCGCTCTTGAGGCCATGGCTTCCGGCAGGCCGATAATAGCCCTTAAAAAAGGCGGAGCCCTCGAGACCGTTATTGAAGGAAAAACCGGATTATTCTTTAATGAACAAAGTGTTTCTTCTTTGGAGGAGGCCCTCAAAAAATTTGATGCTACAAAATTTAATCCCGAAACCATTCGTCAGCACGCACTGGAATTTGATAAAGAAAAATTTAAAGAAAAAATAAAAAAACTTGTTGATAATAGTTGGAAAAAATTTAAGAAAGAGAACGATAGTTTATGAAAATAGGAGTTGATATAAGGCTTTTAGCAAGAGGAGTTCAAAGCGGAGTAGAGGAGTACACATTAAATCTTTTACCCCGTCTTTTTGGTTTTAGAGAAGTGGAGTTTAAGCTTTTTTATAATGCCTTTAAAAAAAATAAGCTTGATTTCCCATGGGCTTCTTTTCAAAACGTTAAAATTATTCAGCGTTCAATTCCTAACCGTTTTTTGCAGTTCAGCTCTTTTCTTTTTAATTTTCCGAAGATAGATAAAATGATCGGAGGTGTGGATTCATTTTTTAGTCCGCATTTTATTTTATCCCCAACGTCAAAAAAATGCAGGAAGATAATTACATTTCACGATCTGTCTTTTGAATATTATCCGGAATTTTTTTCATTTTCAAGAAACCTTTGGCATAAGTTAATGAGACCGAAAAAACAGGCACAGGAAGCGGACATTATTATCAGTGTTTCGGAATCAACAAAGGATGACCTAATTAATCTTTATAAGATTGACCCAAATAAAATAAAGGTTATCTATCCGGGGGTTGGAGACGAATTTAAAAAAATGGATCTGGCGGAAACTTTAAAAACAAAGGAAAAATATAAATTACCGGAAAAATTTATTCTTTATTTCGGGACAATTGAACCGAGAAAAAATATTGATGGGATAATTAAGGCGTTTGATTTGCTGAAAGAAAATTTAAAATCTGATATAAAATTAGTGATTGCGGGTTCCCCGGGTTGGCTTTACAAGGACGTTTTTAGGGCGGCAAAAGAATCAAAATTCGAAAAAGACATAATTTTTATGGGTTTTATAGAAAAAAAAGATAAGCCCTCTCTTTATAACCTCGCTAGTCTTTTTGTGTATCCAAGCTATTTTGAAGGATTTGGTTTTCCTCCGCTCGAGGCGATGGCCTGTGGCGTCCCGACAATCGTTTCAAATTGCACTTCTTTGCCGGAAGTTGCCGGCCAGGGAGCTCTTTTGGTGAATCCCTACAACATAAACGAGCTTTTCGTTGTGATGAAAGAGGTTCTAACCAATAAATCGCTCAGCGATGATTTAGCAAACAGGGGATTGAGCCAAGCAAAAAAATTCAATTGGGACTCCTGCGCCAAAGAAACCTTAAAAATAATATCTTAATAAGTAATTAATTCTGGCGATTAATTGGCGTCAGAATTTTTTAAATATTTAGTAATAGTTATTAATATTTATTAATTTATCAAATAAATCCACTTTTCAGATAGCTCTGATCGGACCTAATTGAAAAGTGATTATTTTTTTGGTATTTTAATATAAAGTAATTATTAAGGTAATTATTTATGAAGATTAATAAATCAAATAAAAAAATAAGCAATCTAAGGCCAGATTCTTTAAGCCTTAAAATTCTTAAAGGTATTTGGGAAAAAATAAAAGAAGGCGGAGAAACGTTTTTGGAAATTCCGCTGAACACTTTTTTATATCACAATCTTTTTAAATTAGATCGGGCTGTTGGCGGAAATGAAAAATATTTTGGATACGAAAATTTGAAAAGAGGGGGATATATTAAGGAAAAAATAGTAGATAATAAAAAGACCATTTATTTAACTGATAAAGGGAAAATGGAGGTTTTGAAAAATGATTTTTGGAAGAAAGAAAAAAAATGGGACGAAAAATGGAGAGCGATAATTTTTGACATTCCGGAAGAATCATATAAACACAGAGATTTTTTAAGAAGAAAACTAAGGTGGTTTGGGTTTAAGGAGCTGCAAAAAAGCATTTGGATTATTCCATATGATGCAAAAAAAGAATTTGAGGAATTTTTGAAGCTTTGCAATATAAAACTGGAAGGGGATGTAAGATATTTAACTATTGAA
>Ga0265297_10010482_pt1 | contig 11641 bp, 21 predicted proteins | sample Munlanlwell13791_FD_192502 | JGI IMG/M metagenome (GOLD analysis project Ga0265297, IMG submission 192502) | Leachate microbial communities from a municipal landfill in Southern Ontario, Canada - Leachate well 137-91 | ecosystem: Engineered > Solid waste > Landfill > Unclassified | place...
TCTCCTTCTTTTGTTTGTAACTCGCTATCTGTTAAAAAATAATTGTTACCTTCATATTCTACCCAACTTACAAATTCACACATTTTAAAACTCTCCTTTCATTAAAATTCCACCATTTTGTATTTGTTTTTGATTTTTTACTAACAAAATTGTTATGTTTTTTCAGTTTATAATTTAATTACTTGATAATTAAAAGCACAATTTTCTTTAGCATATTTTAATGCTTCTTCTTTATTATCAAATTTTATTGCTTCTCCGCTTCCGTCATCTTTACAAGTTAATCCTATTTCAAAATTACCGTTACTTTCAAATATAGCAAACATTTTTACCTCCTTAGTTTTGTAAATAAATATATTAAATTCGTTTTTTTAAACATTCTATATGTTTTTGTAACTGTTCTACATTATATTTGCTTAAATTTATCCCGATTTTTTCCGTTAAAGGGTCTAAGCGATATATTTCTTTTATTAAAGGGTTTTTTATGTTATTAGATATAATTTCTTTTTTTATAATTTCTTTTTTATTTATTTTCATTTAATCTCCTTATCTTTATTTAAAATGGTCCATTAACAACTATTTCCAATTATCTTTTCTATACTTTTTTTGCGTTGCTATTTTCCAAAATTCTTTTCTTTGTATCTCTTTGTATTTCTTTAACGCAGGAGCTTCTATCTCTTCGTATTTCTTTAACGCGAGAGCTTGTATCTCTTTGTATTTATTCCACGCAGGAGCTTCTATCTCTTTGTATTTCTTTAACGCGAGAGCTTGTATCTCTTTGTATTTCTTTAACGCGAGAGCTTGTATCTCTTTGTATTTCTTTAACGCAGGAGCTTCTATCTCTTCGTATTTCTTTAACGCAAGAGCTTGTATCTCTTTGTATTTCTTTAACGCAAGAGCTTCTATCTCTTCGTATTTCTTTAACGCAGGAGCTTCTATCTCTTTGTATTTCTTTAACGCAAGAGCATGTATCTCTTTGTATTTATTCCACGCAGGAGCTTCTATCTCTTTGTATTTCTTTTTTCCTATTTTATTCAAAATATCTATACAAATTCCGATTCTACTCATTTTACCTTGTTTAATCATTTTTACTATTTCTTTTGGAAAATTTAGAGGAGTAGAAAAATCAACACACTCTAAATTACTACCTTTACCAATTAATTCTGGGTAATAACTTCTTATAGCTCCATGTCCGCATAAATCATCAATAACCTCTGGTCTAAGAAGTTTTTCTCCTTCTTTTGTTTGTAACTCGCTATCTGTTAAAAAATAATTGTTACCTTCATATTCTACCCAACTTACAAATTCACACATTTTAAAACTCTCCTTTCATTAAAATTCCACCATTTTGTATTTGTATTGATTTTATCTTTCCTTTATTATCAACTACTTTTGTTATTACTGTATTTTGTCCTAAAGTTTGCTCTAATCTTTCTAATCTCGTATTAATTTTTTTATTCTCTCGGTCTAAATAACTTTCTCCAATAGGTATAATAATATTTAATCCTACTTCGGAGCAAACATTTCTTCCTACATTATAAGCCCCATAAACTCCCATTTCAAAATGTTTTTCTCTAATAAATTTTAGTTCCGTCTTTATAACATATTGCGTTCTCTCAAGAGCCGATACTCTATTACTCACATCATCAACTCTACTATTAACACTATTTATATTATTTTGTAATTGTGTATCTACTTTTTTTCTATCAGAAGTTTCATTAACTACGGATATATTAGATATATCTATTCTATTATCTAATCTATTTACTTCTATCGGGTCAAAATCTTTTCCGTCTTTACCGTCTATACCATTTAATCCGTCAAAATAATCGATACCTTTTACTGGCGTATATCCGTCTATTCCATTCAACCCGTCAATTCCGTCTGTTCCGGCTATGCCTTGTATACCTTGAATTCCCTGCAAACCCTTATCTCCTTTTTCTCCCTTTAATTCTGGCACTTCTTTAATATTTGTCCATGTTCCTTGATGTCCTTGTCCTATGCCATTATTTATAAGTATATATCCTTCTTTTCCCTTATTATCATCAGAAACATTTGCACTAAAAGCTGATGTTATACCTACTACAAAAACTGCTATTAATATTAATCCTAATACAAACAAAATATTATCTAATTTTCTGTTCATCTTACTTTCCTTTCTCCTTTTATTTATATTCTTTAATAGGCTGTGGAAATCCTCTTTTAATTGTCCACTTATCAATATGTAATGTTACTCCCAATAAATTAGCAGTTTTTGTATGTTTTCTTTTAAATTTCCTTGCTTCCTTTAATCTACTACAAGAAAATAATGTCTGTGTTCCTGATTCTTTATCACTTTTAAATACTTCATACCAATAAATTTTATTATACATTTGTTCTCTCCTTTTTAATTATCCCAACCCTTTTCAATAGAAAACCTAATACTAAATTTTTTTCCCAAAATATAAATAGCTAATTTAAAAATTCCTATTTTATATATTTTATGAATATATGTTTTCATTTTATTTTTATATATCTAAGTTTATTTCTTTGTCTATTATCCTGTATTTTTTCTGATTTTGATAATTTTGGGATTATTAATCTTTTATGTTTATCTAAATATTTCCTAACTTTATAGGCTCCTTCAATAATATCGGAAACAGAATAACTTAAGATATCTCCTCTTTTTAATTTCTGCTGTAATCTGTTCTCTGAAAATGTAAATAAATTACCTGCATTTATTATTCTTGTTTTTTTAGGCATTTTGACCCCCGTTAACTCTAAATTTTCTCAATATCCCACATACCATAATCTAATAAATAATTAAGTTTCTGTTCAGTAGTTTTAAATTGCTTTAAAAATTCATATAAACTTACCTCGATATCGATTCCGTTTTTATCAATACAACCTGTAAAATCTACATCATGAAAACTTGCTAATCTTTTTACAATATCTTTTTTAGTTTTAAATTTTTCTTCTGTTAAACTAAATCCATTATAATCCTTTACAATTACAAATTTCTCCTTCGGCAATCGGGTATATAATGCTTTTTTTAATAAATCAATAAAAGCTTGAGATTTCCTATTTATCTCAATCGGGTCATTATCTTTATAGCTATTTAATCTCCTTATCTTTATTTAAAATTGTCCATTAACAACTATTTCCAATTATCTTTTCTATACTTTTTTTGCGTTGCTATTTTCCAAAATTCTTTTCTTTGTATCTCTTTGTATTTCTTTAACGCAGGAGCTTCTATCTCTTCGTATTTATTCCACGCAAGAGCTTGTATCTCTTTGTATTTATTCCACGCAGGAGCTTCTATCTCTTTGTATTTCTTTAACGCGAGAGCTTGTATCTCTTTGTATTTATTTAACGCGAGAGCTTGTATCTCTTTGTATTTCTTTAACGCGAGAGCTTGTATCTCTTTGTATTTCTTTAACGCAGGAGCTTCTATCTCTTCGTATTTCTTTAACGCGAGAGCTTGTATCTCTTTGTATTTCTTTAACGCGAGAGCTTGTATCTCTTTGTATTTCTTTAACGCAGGAGCTTCTATCTCTTCGTATTTCTTTAACGCAGGAGCTTGTATCTCTTTGTATTTATTCCACGCAGGAGCTTCTATCTCTTTGTATTTCTTTAACGCGAGAGCTTGTATCTCTTTGTATTTCTTTTTTCCTATTTTATTCAAAATATCTATACAAATTCCGATTCTACTCATTTTACCTTGTTTAATCATTTTTACTATTTCTTTTGGAAAATTTAGAGGAGTAGAAAAATCAACACACTCTAAATTACTACCTTTACCAATTAATTCTGGGTAATAACTTCTTATAGCTCCATGTCCGCATAAATCATCAATAACCTCTGGTCTAAGAAGTTTTTCTCCTTCTTTTGTTTGTAACTCGCTATCTGTTAAAAAATAATTGTTACCTTCATATTCTACCCAACTTACAAATTCACACATTTTAAAACTCTCCTTTCATTAAAATTCCACCATTTTGTATTTGTTTTTGATTTTTTACTAACAAAATTGTTATGTTTTTTCAGTTTATAATTTAATTACTTGATAATTAAAAGCACAATTTTCTTTAGCATATTTTAATGCTTCTTCTTTATTATCAAATTTTATTGCTTCTCCGCTTCCGTCATCTTTACAAGTTAATCCTATTTCAAAATTACCGTTACTTTCAAATATAGCAAACATTTTTACCTCCTTAGTTTTGTAAATAAATATATTAAATTCGTTTTTTTAAACATTCTATATGTTTTTGTAACTGTTCTACATTATATTTGCTTAAATTTATCCCGATTTTTTCCGTTAAAGGGTCTAAGCGATATATTTCTTTTATTAAAGGGTTTTTTATGTTATTAGATATAATTTCTTTTTTTATAATTTCTTTTTTATTTATTTTTAATTCTACTAAAGATTGCTTTAATTTTTTAATTTCTCTGCCTAAATTAATCCGCTCCTTACTTCCGCTTGGCAATCTTAATTTCTCGGCTCTTAAGTCTTTAATCTGTTTCCTTAATACTCTTAATTGCTTTTTAATTTCTTTTGTAGGGTTCATTTTATCCTTTCAATTAAAGTATAACATTTATTTTGCCACTTGTCAAGGGTTCGGGAAAAATTTTATTTCCTTGTCCTGCAATAACTTACAACTTTTTTAAAAAATAAATTTTTTATTTATTCTATTATCTTCAAATCTTTTTCTGAATAATAAATCCCAATACCCCACCCAACATCTACCTGCCAATTAGTTCCATTTCCTTGTGTTATTATTTCTCCAATTATTCCAAACCAGTTAGATGTCGCTTTTATTATTTTTACTTTATCGCCGATTTTCATTTTAAATACTCCCTTATTTAATTATAATGTATGCAATTAGTATCTTCCCAAACTTCATTCGCTCCCAAATCTAAATCCGTTAAATTTATTTTGTATCTACCTTTATAATAATATCTACCTTTTTCAAAATATCTAATAATACCGCCAAATTTATCAAATTGATTTTTTGTTATATCAATTATTTTACCTCTATATAAAATCCAAGTATGCGGAAAAACTCTTGTATAATCATTACATTCTAAATCATTATCAATATCGTGCATTATGTCTGGATAATATAACTCTAAAAAATCTCTGTTCGGCTCTAAATCATTATAATCTACTTCAACCCAACCCTCAACAAGTTTAGGATGTTTACCTTGTATTTTTAATTTATTATATATTTTTATGCTCTCTGGAATACAATCCCCAAATACATATTTTTTCATTTTACTTTCCTTGAGTTTTTATATCTAAAACATCTCCAAAATCCCAATAAAAATATGCAAAATCTTCTGCTTGTGTTTCATTATAATATCCCATACCACCATTATACTGCTGTATGCTGTGAGCCAATTCGTGTAAAATAGTAGTTAAAATAATATCGTATAAAGATAATGCACCAAATTTTTTGCTCTCGGCTATCAAAACTGGTATGTTCAATCTTATAATCGGCTTACCATTATCAAATATAGAGTTATGTCTATACCAGCCCAGATAATCTGCTCTTGACTTATAAACTTTTTCTATATGATAATCTTTTATAAATTTATATTTTGAGAAAATATTTTTCTTTATATCTTTTTTAATATTTAATAAAATTTTATTCATTTTAAAATTATCTCCCTTAAATCAAAAAACATATAATACATCTTATCTATATTTTCTTTTGTTAAATTTAAATCAAAATGCAAATGTAAAGTTTCAAAATGCTTATGAGTGTCATTTATAAAAATCTTATTATTTTTAAAATATTTTATTACTCTATCACTATCACAAAATAAAACTGGTATATCTCCATTTATAGATTTCATATCAAAATTAAACCCTATACATCCACCCTCATAAATATTATTGTCGGGCATATCTATTAAAATACATTCTTCACAAGCACTATCAATCTCAAAATCATTAAATAAATTATTTATATATCTTTTTAATGCAATCATTATAAATACTCCTTAATACTCTCTTTTGCTTCTTTATAATCTTTATATACTTTTTTAAGTTCATTAAATTGCTCTTTGCTCTTATGGATAAAATAAATTTCTAACTTTATAAAACAAACTAAAAATACTATAACTAAAAATGTATAAGCGTATATATTCATTTTAATTTAACCTTTTTTTCATTATTGTGCCTATACCTGAATAATCATTATCAATATTAACATAATTATTTTTTTCATAAAATTTTACTATGTTAGCTTGACTTGTATTATCCCATTGACAAGCCCTTAACCATATAACGGTTATTCCGTTTGCTTTTATAAAATTCTCAAATCTATGTATCAATTCTCTACCTATGCCTTGATTTCTTATCTTATTATTAACTAAAAGATAATCAATAATTGCTCTATGTTTATCAAATCTAAAAGTTAAAAAAGTATCATTAAAATCTGCTCTAATCTGCCAAGAGTTTTTTATTTTTAAAATTTCATAATTAACCATTTATATATAACTCCCTATTTAGTGTTTCGTGTTTATCTTCAACAGAGTTTAGCCATATAGATATAATCTTTTTATCCTTCTCTAAGCATAATATAATATCAATATCCTTTAACCAAGATACACGATAACACGCCTTGATAATCTCCCTGCTCTTATTCTCTGCATAATATTCAAATAATTGATTATCATTTAATTTTATATCCTTAACAAATAAAAGTAAACTCTCTAAGTCTATGGCTCTATACTTTAATCCCCTTCTGGCAACGCCCTTTCAAGTTTACGCCTAAAGGAATAAAGGCTCTCGGCTTCTCTGGCTCTTAATTCAATATCAGAAAAAAGGCTCTTATGCTCTACTCTTGGAGCGTGCCTTCTATCTCTACACTCTACAATAACAACTCTACCATTCCGCAATAAACCAGTTTCCAAAACATCAGAATAATTAAATCCATTATCCCTTGCAAAATTATCGTGGAAATGGCAAGAGGGAAATATAAAATGCTTAATTCTGTTATACTGCTTTACGATTATAAATTTTTTTTCAGTGTAATACATCTTAAGCCTCTTTTTATTCTATAACTCAATCCCTGCCTTATTTAATAAAATTTTTAATCTTTTGTTTATTTCGTCAATTACAAAATATAAATCTTTAATAGTTAAATCTAAACTGTTTATCGTAACATAGCGTAAATTAAAACGATAAAGAAGATTATCAAAATTTAAGTATAATTTCTCTTTATCGTTTTTAAAATCTAAAATAAAACCTTTATTATCTACTTTAAAATTTTTATTTTCAAGATTATTCAAAACTGTCGAAAAATATTCAATTTGTTTAATTCGTTTAATAATTAATTTTTTAATAGTAATGTCGGCTTTCAAGGAAAGCATTTTTTGAATACATACCGAACCATAAACACCTACTTTACCATCTGGGGAAAATAAATGAAATTCATTTATAATTCCAGCTCCGCACTTATCACAAGTATTACCTTGACTTTTAACATACAATACTTTATAAATCATTTTAATCCCCTTCCTTAATAAACCCATACTTGTATAATGCTTCCGTATCCCTTGCAAGCTGTAATTTATCGGGTAATGGTCTTAATACATTATAAATTATACCCTTTTCAATAATTAATTCAGCCTTAACATCGCAATAATTAATATGATTATCCGCTATTATCTCAGCATGTAAATCTGAATAACTCTTAAACTCTTTACCATTTTTTAATCTTACTATTCTTAACATTTTAATCGCTCCTTAAATAATACCTTCTCTTAATCTCTAATTAAGTATAACATAATAAATAACCTTTGTCAAGTAACCTAAGAATAATAAATTATAAATAACCTTACCTATTAATAAAATACATTAATAAGAGATTGATTAAATAAATTAATCTATCGCGACGATTTAATCGTTAGAATGGACAAAAACGGTTTAAAATTAACTTATAATAGTTAATTACAATTAAAACCGCATACAATTATCATAACTCATTGCTATTACTTATTTTAAAGCCGGAGGGGTCAATTTTAGCAAAAAATCGAGGAAAATTATAACCTACCCTACTGTACTTTTCTTTCGATTTAATAAATTTTCGTAAGCTCTTCATATCATTTGTTTTATATTTTTAAGGCTAATCAATTATGGTCGATTGTTTATAATGGCTATCGGGAAATATTATTAATTATATCTTATCTTTTTTAATATCAATAAGTTATATCATTATTTACATATATTTATCGGTAGCTAATTATGCCTTTATCGGAGGATTATATAGGTTCTATCGGAGAGAAAATAAGGGTTATCGGAGATATTTTATATAATCTACTATTATCTACCTACTTATTATAGGAAAAGTGAGGGTATTGGGTTGATTTTAGCATTTTTAAGGATTTACCTATATTATAGGGTCCAGACAAATTAACTTCTCCAAAATAGGTTATTCTACCAATAGTTAATTGCAATAAAACTATCAATATACCTTTATCTACCCTCGTCGATAAATAGGTAAATTTCTCCTAACCTAAGTTATTTCAACAAGGTAGATTGGACCTTTTGTAACATATTGAATAACAAGAAGTTGTATCATCATTTTTAAACTTTAAATCAGCGAAATACAATTAACTATTGAATTATAACAATATTGAGTAGTTAATTACAATCTACTATTTTATACCTTTTGTAATCTAATAAAATCAACCTATTGCTATCATTATAGTTACATAAAAGGTATATTGAGGTAGATGCCATTTTAAGGCAGATACCGATATATTTAAGAGTAAATAAGGATATTGAAGTCGTGCCGACAGTGCCCCCTACCCCCAGGTTAACTTTAGCAAAGGTACTCCGACCATATTTGGTAAGAATATGTGTTTATTTAAGTTATATTAAAATTTGAGGACAATTAATGGTTGAAGATTTTAATGGTAGATAAAGTTAGATTTGTTCGAGTTAGTTCGGTTTTGGAACTAACGAAGAAGAGGCTCTTTTGGAGCCTTAAAAATTCACAAAACCATAATACGATAGTATTATAATATATAATAGATAAGATAGAGGATTGTAAGGGGAAAGAGAAGAAAGAAGAGAAATTAAGCTATTAGAAGAGGTTTATTTTGATAAATGACCAGTTCACTCTTAAATTTATGTTGTAACTCATTGCAAACACTCAATAAATATTTAAAATAAAAGTTATAAAAATCACTAAAACCTCTTATATGTATAGTAGAGAGGGTTAAGGATGAAAAGAATTCGTTATTGTTTAAAATGTGGTAAATATACTGGAAAAAAGGGTAATTTGTGTTCTGAACATGCTTTAGAATCAAACAAAGAACTTCCAGAACCTGATACTTCAGGTTTATTTGATACAACTCAAGAAATTTGTGAAGGTAACTTAAATATTAGACTGAGAGAAGGATTTGAGTTACTTTCAGAAGAATAAATTGGAAGCAGGTAAAGCTAAGAGTTAGCCCGAAAATATAATTAAATTATGCTCACAGAGCAGACAGAGGGGCAAATCCGAAATTATCAGCTTCTAAAATAGTTATAATCGTTCTTTTATAAAAATTTATAAATTTATAGTCTTACTTGGAAAAATCAAATCCGATTAGGATAATTACCGATTATGAGCTTGATTCTTCTTAATGAAGATAAGCAGCTCAAACGAAAAATACGAAAGTGTTCCAAGACTAACAGACTAAATTTTTTCAACCCGAAGTAAATCTTGATTGATTTATTTCCTCTCTTTTTGACTGCTTACTTAGCGGTAAGCCTTGAAAAGAGTTTTACGTAATACAAGTCCATACGCCGAAAGGTCTATGGCAAATTCGGCAGCACTGACTATTCGGGGCTGCTTGATGAATACACTCGAAAAGTAAATCGTGTCCTGGTGGTTGCAACCACGATGAGCTGAGTAGAAAATGATATGCCTGTCGACAGGACAAATCAAGGAGTCATGACCTTGAGGATAAGATAGGCTCATTAAATTTATATCCAATATTTTATTATTGGAATTTTATAGGGCAGTAACAAGAGTCACCTAGCGTCTCTCAAGAACTGCTCTCCAAAAGTTAAAGCTGAAGATACTGATTAGGAAATTTTTATAATTTCCTTTTTGTGTTTTCAGCTTTTTTATTGCTTATCTACCAAGTGTAGAAACAGTACGCAGCTCATGATAAGGGAGCCAGAGCATTACAACAAAACCTTATCAATCATAATCACGATGGCAAGATATGATAGAAATAAAGTCGACCTATGTTCTATTAATGCTTGCCCCAAAAGGAGAGATTATTAAATGGTTTTTTGGAATTTATGTAATGAAGCATGTGCAATAATATCCGCATGGACTGATGGAGATAATATAAACGGAGAATCTTCTCAAGCAACATTTGACGAAAAAAGCACATTTAAATTTGATAGTAAAATTCATGCTGCAAATAATAAAGCTCAAAGAAGTAGAGATGATTTATATTTACCAGGAAATTATAGTATAGAAGCAAATCTTTATTTTGATTCTATAGATGTAGATGAAGAAAATTCTTTTTTAATACAATTAATTAATAGTATAGTTGAGGTTGATATTAGTTTTAGGTCTGATGGATTATTTATTGCTAATCCAAGTTTTTCAGAGGTAGGTTCTGATTTAGTAGTCGAACAACAGTGGCAGAATTGGAGATTTGAAATTTTTGGTTCAATACGAAGTTCAGCAAAATGCAATGTATATTTAAATAAAATTTTAGTAGCAAGTAATATAGCTTGCAATGGTGGGGATGGAACTGGAATGAATGCATTATATTTACTTCAGTACGGAAAAGGAACTGTCGATAACAATATAACTTATTTAGATTATATAAAAATAAGTAGTTATAGATTAAGAGGAATATTACCAAGATTTTATAGTAATTAATTTTTGGAGATAATAATGGCTGATGTAGTTAATACAATTTTAAAAGTAAAAAGAGGAGATACAAAAACTTGGACTTTGTATTTCTATGATGAAAACGGTGGATATGTTGATATTACTGGTTATACTATTTTTTTTACTGCTAAAACTAATCCTTCTGATGTAGATGCTTCTGCAATAATTAGTAAAACTATTACTTCTCATTCAAATCCTACATTAGGAGAAACTACAATTTCTTTAACAACTACTGATACTGCAAATGTTGCTAGTTTAGTTTTTGATATTCAAGTAAAAACAGCAACAGGCGATATATATACAATTTTAGAAGGTACTTTAAATATTTCAAAAGATGTAACTATAAGGAATAGCTAAATGGACGAAATAATTAGATGTTCTAATGTAAATGAAAATATAAAAGTTTATATGTCTGGTAGTAAAGGAGACCGAGGTGCTACTGGTCCTCAAGGTTTAGCAGGTCCTACGGGTCCGACTGGTCCTCAAGGTTTAGCAGGTCCTACGGGTCCGACTGGTCCTCAAGGTTTAGCAGGTGCAACGGGTCCTGCTGGTGCTACTGGTCCTGCCGGAGCCACTGGAGCAACAGGTCCGACTGGTCCTCAAGGTTTAGCAGGTGCAACGGGTCCTGCTGGTGCTACTGGTCCTGCCGGAGCCACTGGAGCAACAGGTCCGACTGGTCCTCAAGGTTTAGCAGGTGCAACGGGTCCTGCTGGTGCTACTGGTCCTGCCGGAGCCACTGGAGCAACAGGTCC
>Ga0265297_10010483_pt1 | contig 11640 bp, 12 predicted proteins | sample Munlanlwell13791_FD_192502 | JGI IMG/M metagenome (GOLD analysis project Ga0265297, IMG submission 192502) | Leachate microbial communities from a municipal landfill in Southern Ontario, Canada - Leachate well 137-91 | ecosystem: Engineered > Solid waste > Landfill > Unclassified | place...
AAATCACTTATTATGTCAATCCCTCAACCGGCAGCGATGCCATTGGCGATGGCTCTGTGGGCAATCCTTTTGCCACAATTCAAAATGCTATCAATCAATTACCCAAAGAGTTAAATCATACCTGTACTATTCAATTGGCAATTGGCATATATAGAGAAGAAATTAATATTAAAAAAATAATTAATTCCGATAAAAAATTAATTATAAAAGGAGATGGAGCATCGCCAAATTCCTACAGAATCACCGGCGCTAACGTTGGTGCCGAAACAACAGCTATCAGAAATTGTGGCTTTTGGAATAAAAATACAAATGGCATTGTTAGATTAGAAGGAATTAGATTTGATTATTACAAAAACTATGGATCAGCCTTCTATCCTCATTCTCATACTGAATTAAGTAATGTCAATTTTTATCGTTGTTCAAATAACGCCGCTTATGGACAAATCTATTTCTTTTATTTTTCCAGGCTAGATATTTATGACACTGTGAATTTAACTGGTGACGCCGTTGATGATGCCGGTCTATACCAAGCTAGTGGCATTTCTTCTATTTATGTCCACGATGATGCTAACTTTAATATCTATAATATGTCTTTTGGCATTTATAGTTTTTCTGGAATGTATGTACATTCAAGCTCTACTGCTACCTGGAATATAGATAACAGCGGTATTGCTAAAACCGGAGTAGGAATTCAAGCTTGGCATGGAGAAAATATCCAAGGGATTAGAGGAACTATGAACAATTTGATAACCGGAGTTTCATCCTTTAACACTGCAATGGTTAATATCGGACCAATTAATATGATCAACGTAACTACCCCTGTTTCTACTGGCAATGGAGGAAGAGCCGTAGTAAACTAAATAAAACTATGGATAATTCTAAAAAAATACTTGGGAAATATTTACCTGTCATTTTGGTTTTTTTAATTAGCTTAAGCTACTCTTACTACTCCTATGCTCAACCAAAAAAGAATCTTTCTTCTTTAGATCAAATACTTATTGGTTTAAACGAAAAAGTTAAACACATTATCGAGATTAAAGAAACACCTGGCGAAAAAGGTGAACAAGGCATTAATGGTAAAAATGGCCAAGATGGATCTGCCGGGGCTGATGGCGCTGATGGTACTCAAGGTTTGCAAGGTATTCAAGGAGAAAAAGGTGATACTGGCGCTCAAGGTTTGCAAGGTATTCAAGGAGAAAAAGGTGATACTGGCGCTCAAGGTTTGCCAGGAGATACAGCTGCAGTCGGTAATGTTTCTACCCAATCAATTACTTATTATGTGAGCAATGCCGGCAGTGATGTCGCCGGTGATGGTTCGGTGGGCAATCCTTTTGCCACAATTCAATATGCTGTTGATTCTCTACCCGATTACTTGGCTCATGAATGCAATATACAACTTGCTGCCGGAACTTATAGAGAATCAATTGTTGTTAACAAAAATAATGTTGATGAAACTCCATATTTATACATAACCGGTAATATTGGGGCTCCTAATTCTTATCGCGTAACCGGAGCTGATGCCGGAGCTGATACTACCGCTGTTAGAGATTATGGATTCGAATTTTACGGCGATGCCTTTTTCTATATTCGGGGAATAAAATTAGATTATTACAAAAAAGCCGGTATTTATACACAAAATAGCTCAAAAGTTAGAATGGCCAATATGAATCTCAATTATTGCGCCCAAGACAACCTTTATGGCGCCATAAAATTAGGAGTTTTCTCTTATGTTGACGTAAGAGGGACGTTAAATATTACTGGCAATGGAGGAAATAATGAAGCGGGATTTTACGCTAGCGATGGCCAATCTCATATGTATAATTATGGAACATTTAATATTACTATCAGAAATGTTAAATACGGTATTTATTCCGACACCCAATCTCAATGGATTACTGACAATAATGTAAATTGGATCATAGATAATAGCGCTATTGTTAAAATCCCCGGGAGTGCGGCTTTTTATTTTACGGCGGCTGACCATAGCCATAATTTTGATGCCTCTATTAATAATTTTACTTATGGTATTTATTTAGACAATATGAGCCTATTTGATATCGATGTTGTCACCTACACTAATGTTGATACTAATACTTTCACTGATAACGGTAGCGTCGTAGTATAAAATTTACTTTTCCTTTGCTTTCTATTAAGGAGGGGGATAATAATGGAACAAGTACCAATAAATACTAATTCTAAACCTAAAAAAGGCTTATTAATTACTCTAGTTATTTTAAGTGTTATTTTTTTCTTAGGATGCACTGTTTTAGGTTATCTATATTATATCAAATATAATGCTTATAAAAATTTGACTAACGAAAATCAAAACCTAACCAGCGGACAAAAAACTGCTAATGAAAAATTGCAAAAACAATTAGCCACTGCCAATAAAGATAAAACTACTTTGCAAAAAGAAAATAAAAACCTAGAAGATGAATCAGCCGCAAAAACCGGCAAAATCAATCAAGCCAAAACTTACAATGATTTCTTTAAATACCTAAATCAAGTTGTTGCGGCTCACCCTGATTTTACCGGCTTTACCCAGGCTGAATACGAAGAAGGCAGGACGCTTGCTCAAGCTACCGGTAATAATGATTTTGTGGATACAGTTGATGCTGCTTGGAACAATACGGAAGTTGATCCTGCTACGCGGATGATCAGCGTTTGGCAAGCCATTGCCGCAGGCATTGAAAACAGCTTAAAATAAAATATAGATATTATTATAACTAGGTCGAAAACTTTAAATTTTTTGTTCTATTTTTTCTTTTTGCGCGGTTTGCGCTTAAAACCTTTAGTGGCAAAATAAGCCCGCAGTTGCCTGGGGGTATAAATTTTACCCGACTCCTTGCTACGATAATTGCCTTTGTTTTTGCCACGAATAATTTTTTTAAATGGCATAATTCTATTATAGCCCGATTTGACAAAAACACATAACTGAATTAAGATAACAAAATGGAAAAAGTAATTGAAGTTAAAAACTTGGTTAAAAAATATGGCTCTCTCTTAGCTGTTAACAAAATTTCTTTCTCTGTTTTTAAAGGAGAAACTTTCGGTCTTTTGGGGGAAAACGGCGCCGGTAAAACCACCACTCTTGAAATTATTGAAAGCTTAAGAAAACCGACCGAAGGCGAAGTTAAGGTATTAAAACATGATATTGTCCATCATCCCAAAACAATTAAAAATAAAGTTGGGGTGCAATTACAAGCTTCTGCCTATTACGAATATTTGACCCTAAAAGAAATCTTAGAGCTCTTTGGCAGTTTTTATCCCACCAGCTTAGATCCGATCGAACTTTTGGAAATGGTGGGATTAAAAGAAAAAGAAAACTCTTTCATCCGTCAACTTTCTGGCGGGCAAAAACAAAGATTTTCCATTGTTGCCAGCTTAATCAATGATCCGGAAATTGTATTTTTAGATGAACCCACCACCGGACTTGATCCTTTGGCTAGACGCAATTTATGGGAAATTATCGCTCAAATAAAAAACCAGGGTAAAACCGTGATTTTAACTACCCACTACATGGAAGAAGCCGAAATCTTATGCGATCGCATTGCCATTATGGATCGGGGAAGAATTATCGCTCAAGATACTACCGAAAAATTAATAGAAAAAGCGCAAAATCCTTTTCGCATTGATTTCACTGCCACAAATTTAGACAATAAACAACTATTAGAACTTGAGAAGATCGGCCAATTGGAAATCGGTATTGGCAAACAAAAAAATAGCTATAGCCTCAACATCAAGACACAACTTGGCGTTAATAAAACCTTAGCTATTATCCACGAATTAAATTTACAAAAGGTAATTGTGGAAAAAGCGAAATTAGAAGATATTTTTATTGAATTAACCGGCAAAAGAATTGAAGACGAAGAAGGAGAAAACAAAAAATGAAAACTTTAACAAAACTTTTTTTAGCTGATTTGAAAATGCTGACTCGCAACCGTCAAGCTCTTTTTTGGAGTTTGATGTTCCCTTTAATGTTTACTATTGTTTTTGGCTTTTTCTTTGGCAGAGAAAATGCTTCTGTCGGCACTGTGGCTTTAGTTAATCAATCAAGCAGTGATTTAGCCATTAATTTGGAAAAAGCAATGGAAGGAACAAATTTATTTAAAATAAAAAAGGAAAATAACACAAACAGTGTGGAAAATGAAATCAAAAAAAGCACAATTTTTGCCGCTGTGGTAATTCCTAAAAATTTTGGTTCCAATTTACCTGATGCACCAACCAAAATAAAAGTGATTGACGACCCCGGTAATGCCCAAAGCAACCAAGCTGTCTTTGCTTTTTTAAACCAATATTTAACCGGCGTTAATTTTCAAGTTCAGAACGCAAAACCAATCTTTGGTTTAGAAGAAGACAGCATCAATAAAAATTCTCTCAATTATTTTGATTTTGTTCTAGCCGGACTCATTGGTTTAGCCTTAATGAATTCTTCAGTTATTGGCATTGCCGTTAGTATGAACAAATACCGAGAAGATAAAATTTTAAAAAGAATTACCACCACTCCTTTACCCACTTGGCAGTTCATTTTGGCGGAAGTTTTTTCAAGATTAATAGTTAATGTTGTTCAGGTGAGTTTAATACTTTTAGTGGGAATTTATTTTTTCAAAGGCCATATTTACGGTGATTTATGGTTAATTTATCTAATCGTTATTTTAGGCGCTTTATTATTCCAGCTGATAGGCTTTTTAGTCGCCAGCGTAACTAAAACTACGCAGGCAGCTGAAAGTATGGCTACTGCCATTACAATTCCTATGATGTTTTTGGCCGGTGTGTTTTTCCCCATTGATTCTCTGCCTAAGTGGCTTTTTTCTATTGTTCAATATCTACCGCTAGCGCCACTTCTGCGCATTTTGCGGGGTGTGGCTTTAGAAAATATTTCGCCTTTGGATAATCCTTTAAATATTTCCATTGTTATTGGTTGGATTATCATCACTTTAACTATTTCCATTTGGCGCTTCAGATTAAGTGAAGAATAAGAAGAATTTAGAGCTCAAACTTTCAACAAAACTTGTTTTTCCCATTATTTTCTATTAGTCTATATTATTGTGTCAGCTCTTTGACAATGGAGGCAACCCAAATGAAAATTAGAGGAAATCAAATAAAGTTTACACAGCTGGACTTTTTGAGCTTGCTTTACCCTGATATTTGCCATGATAGATCTTTATCAACTGCCCATCAAACTAATGGTAGGTTTTTTGTACTTGATGGATGCGAAGGTTGTGGCAAAAGCACACAAATAAAAATGATCCTTGAATACCTGTGGCAAATTGGCTATCCCGCCTTAGGTATTAGAAGCCCTGGCGAGAGCAGATTAAAACAATGTATCCAAATAAGAAACATCTTACTTGATAGAAATTGTGGGCGTATCGTTCCCCGGGCAGAATTTTTTCTTTTCGAAGCTGATAGGGTTGAACTTTGCGATAAAATTATTAATCCCGAACTTCAAAAAGGACACATCGTAGTTTGTGACCGATTCAACGCTGCCACCTATGCTTATCAACTCCATAGAAATGATATTGATGTGGAAAGATATTTAATGACTGATGATGATACAACAGAGGGGTTAAAGCCCGATCTTTATATTTACATAGATATTGATCCGATAATAGGTCTTAACAGAAACGAAAGGATCGGAAAACGAGATCATTTTGAATTACAAGATTTAAATTTTCACCAAAGAGTAAGGCGAGGTTTTTTAGATTTTTTTAAACATCATTATAAAGGAAATTATATTATAATTTCTGGAGATAACAGCATAGAGAATATCCATCAAATAATTGTCGATAGCATTCAACCTTATTTATCTTAATTCCCGATTTTAGTCGGGAATTTTATTTATTCAATAATAAATATCTTTCAAAATTTAGTGCAAGTATTCTTTCAACTGATGATGCACTTCCATTTCTCGTAGTTTCTCCAAAGCCTTAGCTTCAATTTGGCGCACCCTCTCTCTGGTCACTCCAAATTCTTTACCCACTTCTTCCAGGGTGTGGGTTTCTCCATCTTCCAAACCAAAACGCATTCGCAAAATCTTTTGCTCCCTAGGAGTTAAATATTTAAGAATTTGTTTTACTTGTTCGCGCAAAAGTTGAGTGGCGGTAGAATCTTCAGGAGTAATTGCCTGTTTGTCTTCCAAAAAATCGCCCAAAGTAGAATCTGCTTCTTCTCCCACCGGCGCTTCTAAAGAAACTGTTTCTTGGGTCATTTTCAAAATTTGTTCCACTTTATTAGCCTCTAAACCAATTTCCGCCGCAATTTCTTCAGGCAATGGTTCACGACCCAATTCTTGAACCAAAAGACGTTGGGCTTTATGAATTTTGTTAATTGTTTCCACCATATGCACTGGAATTCTAATGGTACGTGCTTGATCAGCAATCGCTCTGGTTATAGCTTGCCTAATCCACCAAGTGGCATAAGTGGAAAATTTATAACCGCGTTTCCAATCAAACTTTTCCACTGCTCGCATTAAACCGATATTACCTTCTTGAATCAAATCCAAAAAAGACAAACCCCTACCAATGTATTTTTTGGCAATAGAAACCACCAAACGTAAATTGGCCCTGGACAGTTTTCTCTTAGCCACCTCATCACCCCAAGCGACTCGTTTGGCTAATGCTTTTTCTTCATTACCCACCAAAAGCGACACTTTACCGATTTCCCGCAAATACATTCGCACTGAATCATCAATATAATCAGAAATATCGTCTAAACGGATAGAAGAAAGTGCCCCATTATCAGCTTTTTCTTCTTTCAGAAAATGGTCCAATAACCTTTGGGTTTGTTTAAATTCCACATCTATCCCCCTTTCTTGCAAAAGAGAAAAGAAAAAATCAGTTTCTTTTAAATTTTTCTCTGGGTTCTTCAAAACATTCAAAACTTCACGCACCGTGAGAAAACCATCGCGGTCTCCTTTATCTATTACTTCTTGATAACGAGGAGGAACCGGATAAAGTTGATCTTTATGAAAACGAATTATATCTGGATCAATCATAAATAATTATTAAATATTAGTTGTCAGATAGTGGTAAGGCTTAAGAAAAAATTATTTTTTTAAAATCACATCCTGAATTTGTTTCAATAAATTCTTAACTTTTTCTTGATTATTATCTTTTTCTGCTTGGCGAATTTCGGCGTTAATTGCTTCCAATTGTGAATGCTTGGTTTTATTCTTCAAAAAGAATAATAAATCAACAAATTCTTTCTCTGCTAAAAGCAAATCCTCATTATCATAATCATTTTCTACTTCTAAAACCGCCAATGGAAAAACTGGATCTTTGAATTTGGCTAAAAATTTATCTTTATTAGGATTACTTGAATTAGTATAAAACTTTAAAATCTTTTTGTAAAGCGAAGATTTAGCAAATATCTCTTTTAAATCTTTACTAAATTTTTTTATAAATTTTGGAAAAACAAAAGCCAAAGCTAAAACTTTTATCAAAATCTGTTTGTTTTGATCCTCATCAGGAGACAATTTATTTTTCTCATTCCCAGAGATATCCCCAGTTTTTGTTTTATCAACTTTATCTAATGCTTCATATAAATAGCTTTCCGTGATCGCGAAATTGTCCGATATCTTTTTAAACCACCCTCCTTTTACGATCGGGTCTTGAATTTTATTAACCCAAGGTAAAATTTTTTCTATAATTTGTTTTACCTCCGAAGGATTGTTTTTTTTGCTCTTGTTTATTAGAAACAAATAATCTAAAAACTCTTTTTTATCATCAAGCGCTTTTTGCCATAATTTGGGGTCTTTTTGTAAACATTCGTCAACATCTTTGTAGGCTTTTGGAATTAAAACAATATAGACAAAAAAACCTTGACTTACTGCTAATTCCACGCCTCTTTCTGTAGCAATTTGCCCGGCCTGATCTTGATCAAAAGCAAAATAAATTTTATCAGTAAAACGTTTTAGTAAATCCAATTGGCTTTGGGTTAAGGAAGTGCCGCTGGAAGCAACTGTGTTCTTAAAATCGAACTGGTGAGAAGAAATTACATCCATTTGCCCTTCCACTAAGATTGCAAAATCTTTATCCATAATTTCCCTTTTAGCTAAATTCAAACCATACAAAATAAAACTTTTATTGAAAATCGGCGAATCACTGGAATTAAGATATTTCGCCATTTCACCCGTGTCAAATTGGGGCATAATTCTTCCCGTAAAACCAACGCAAGAACTTGATTGATTAAAAATCGGAAATATTACGCGACCGCGAAATCGGTCAAATATCGGCAGTTCATTGGCCTTGGCATAATCTTTTTTAATTACTAACCCTGATTTTACAGCCAAAGGGACAGGGATTTTTTTCTTAACCAAAAATCGCGATAAAATATCTTTTTGATTAGGAATATAACCTAATTGAAATTCTTCACTGCTGTCATCATTAATATTGCGTTTTTTTAAATAATCTTTAGCTTTTTCACCGGGTTTAGTATTTAAAAGAATATGCCTAAAAAAACGCATCGCTAATTCATTCAAATCATAAAGTTGTTTTTTCTCCGAATAGGCTTCGTTATCAATTTGTTTTAATTTCACTCCGGCACGATCTGCCAAAAGTTTTAAAGCATCATAAAATTCTAAGCCTTCCATCTGCATCACAAAAGAAATTACATCGCCACCCAAACCGCAACCAAAACAATGCCAGATCTGTTTTTCGCCCGAAACCATAAAAGACGGCGTTTTTTCCTGATGGAACGGGCACAATCCTTTATAATTACGACCGGATTTGCGTAAATTAAGATAAGAAGAAATAACTTCCACAATATTCAAACGTCTTTTTACTTCCTCTACTTGATCCATATTTAAAGATTAAAACCAAATGAAAATAAAATCAACTACCTGTGCTTGTGTATTATCATTACGAGGACCTCATCCATTCGCCAGCTGGCGGAGACGGAGCGACGAAGCAATCTCCCCGCCGCTCCCCCCCTGTCATTCCCGCGCAGGCGGGAATCTATATGTTTTACTATTTAAATTTAAAAAATAAAATTTGTTTAGAATTTCGTACTTTGTGCTTAGGATTTGAAAAAATATTATTTTTTCAAGTACATTGCAAACGGTGCTCGATCAGCTTGCCCTCTTTCTTTGCGATGTGAAGGTAAAATATCATTATCCAAATCTGTATGCAAAGAAGTAATCTCTATATTTTCTTTTTTAACTCCTGCTTTTAACAACTCCATCTCAATTGCTTTATATAAATCCAAATGATAATGAGTTTCATCTGTTTTTGTAAAAATCTCCGCTATTTCCTGTTCACTAAAAACACCTGACTCTCGAAATTTTTTTAAAACATCTTCTTGCACTTCATAATTATCACTATAGCCCGGGCCAACAGCCACATACAAATCTTCAGGGTTAGCCGAAAAAGATCGCTGCATTTTTTCAATTCCCAAACCGACAATATTTTGGGCAGTGCCCAACCAGCCGGAATGAAAAACGCCAATTGCTTTATTTTTTGGGTCATAAACACCAATAGGCAAACAATCAGCCACAAAAATCATTAAAATTGTATTTGCACGTTTAGTGATTATTCCATCGGCATTCAATATTCTTTTCTTGCTTTTTTTATAGTTTTCAACTATTTCATCATCAACCTCCACGATATTGTTTGTGTGCGCCAATTCCGGATAAATAATTTCCCGGGCATCAAAATTAGAATCAATCAATTTAGCAAAACGAATTAAAATTTTATCCAAAATAAAATTACTATTTTTTTCCGTGAAACGATCACTTTTGATAAAATTTCTCCATCCATTACCGAATTGCTTAGTAGCCATAAAACATTTAATATCAAAAAAATTATCAAAAATTCGTGGTCGCCAAATTCTATTTTTTATTTGTTTCTTTCTTTCTATCGCCCTTTTTTTACCACTCATATTATTATTTTATTTGCTCTCAGTTTAATTTACATTTAAAATAAATACAATTATAAACTAAAAATAATATGACAAATGATCCAATTTTAATTGAAGCTTATCAAAAACTTGGCGGTCAAGAAAACCCAACCGAATTAGAAGATCATCAATTAGCAAAATATTGCATCGATCATTTCGATGGTAGAAATAGTGAATATGGGGGCAAACTAGGCAAAGACATGGCAAGCCAAGTTCTTTTTCACGTAATTCTGGATACCAGATATCCGGATATAGATACAACTCATAGAATTGTTGGCCAGGCCGAAGCCATAGCTGAAGAATATTTTGATATTCCAGAAGGACATATGGATAGAATTGCTGTCGAAAGGACAAAATATGAGGAGAAAAAAGCACAACAGGTAGAAGGACAAAAAAAAGAAGGCAGGGAATAAAAATCAATTTTCTTGATTATAAGTAAAAAATAAACTATATTTAATCTGCTATTTTTTATAATTAAAAAGCAAAATGAAACAAGAAAATTTAACCACTGCTTTTGAATTACCCGGTAAAAAAATTGTGGCTAATTATGGTTTAGTAAAAGGTATTACTGTACGCTCTCGTTCCATTTTTGGCTCAATTGGCGCAGGCTTACAAACGATTATTGGCGGCAATATCAGTTTATATACCCAATTATGTGAAAAGAGCCGCCAAGAAGCTTATGAGTTAATGATACAACATGCCCAAGATCTGGGAGCTAATGCGGTTATTGGTATCCGTTATGATGCCAATGATGTTGCCAATGGCGTCACTGAAGTTCTATGCTACGGCACAGCAGTAAAGGTAGAATAAATAAAATATTTTGTATTTTGGAGAGGTGGCTGAGCGGCCGAAAGCAGCACACTGCTAATGTGTTGACCGCGCAAGCGGTCCGTGGGTTCGAATCCCACCCTCTCCGCCACGTACGAAATTAAAATTTCTACGTGGCGTGCCACGTTTAAATTTTAATTTATTACATTCCGCGTTCAATGAAATTGGACAACAATAAAAATAGCAAAATGGCAAAAGATATATTGACCGGTAATTGCGAGGGAGAAAAAAACAAACATCGTGGTTGGATCACGGGCCATTTTATAGATAAATCCTCTCCTTTGCACACTCAAGATTTGGAAATAAAATGGGGTGAACATAAAAAAGGCGAGGCTAAAGAAAATCCTGCCGCCAACAATCAATCCAAAACTTTGGCAATTTTAATTTATGGCCAATTTCAATTTGATTTTCCTAATGATAAAAAACAAATTGTTCTTAATAAAAAAGGCGATTATGTATTTTTTAACGCAAAAATAAACCATTCTTGGCAATGCTTAAAAAATAGTTTGGTCCTCACCATTCGCTGGCCATCTTTACCCAATGATCAAAAAATCAGTAAATAATATGCAAAATCCCGAAAGATCTTCTAAATTTATTTTTCAAGGAAAAACTACAGAAGAATATCTGGATCTTTTAAAGCAACGCAACCCCGATTATGACTATTACGGCGTTTCTGCTGATATGCTCCCAAAAGCAATTGAATTTGCATTAAGCAGAAAACTCGATCCTTCGGGATTATCACCTGCTCAGATAATTCTTTCTCAAGATTTTGATATTAATGAAAAAACTCTCGGCGAAATTGCCGAAGAGCAAAAAGAAAAAAGAACAAAAAATTTGCTAAATAATAAAAATGAATTGGCAAAAATTTTTATAAATAAAGAACCCATATTTTCTCATGCGACTCCAACTATTGAAAAC
>Ga0265297_10010484_pt1 | contig 11638 bp, 19 predicted proteins | sample Munlanlwell13791_FD_192502 | JGI IMG/M metagenome (GOLD analysis project Ga0265297, IMG submission 192502) | Leachate microbial communities from a municipal landfill in Southern Ontario, Canada - Leachate well 137-91 | ecosystem: Engineered > Solid waste > Landfill > Unclassified | place...
TTCAACAAGGACAATTACTTCTCATTCGGGAATGATTTTGAAACCTTGCCGATGGCACAAAAGTTCTTGGAAGAGATACATATCAAAATGTAATGCAGAGGACACCCTCTTCGGAGGGTGTAATGCACAGTCCTCGTTCCAAGTCGGGGAATAACTGAAAGGAGGAAAGAGAGTATGATGGAGGAAAAGAGGAAGAAGATCGATGGTGCGGTGTTAGACATCCCGGGATTCGGAAAGGTCAGATTGAAAACAGGGTATTATTATGGGACAGACCGTTTGGCCATACTGGTAGATTGTGTGGACGACGGGGAACCTTATGGGGTTCTGACTGTGAATATACCCAAAGCGGATCTTGCAACGGGTGAGATTCTGGTCAAAACCTGGTCAGAGAATGAAGCGTTATCCGAAGCAGCCAGAAATTGTGGCCTTTTCGCAGACACTGGCCGTAGGGAACCTACGGGTTTTGTCTATGCAGAATACTGGGAGGTGCTATGATGGACAGTCGAATGGCTCATGACCTGGACAACTACATCACCGGTCACTACGGGGAGGACCAATTCAAAGGGGTAAACTACAACTGTGATTGGAAGATAGGAGATCGTTGGGTTTCTAACTCCGATACCTATATCTTGGCCAGAACAAGAGGATTGCGAAAATCCACAAGGAGTAAGCGTCCGTACAAAGAGGATTCCCCAATCTGTGTCCAATTCATTAACATTCGGACGGGAAATGCTTGGACCGATCAAGTCATCGATGTATACAAGCTCCCGAATTGGGATGGGGAAACTGTTCCTATCGGGGAAATTTGCAAGCTGGTGTTTGGGCGGGATATAAGTATCAGCACCTCCGATGAGGACAACATTCGGTTGGGTGACTTTGAAAATTCCCACGAATATGGTCCAGCTTGGGAAGATTAACCGCAGAGGACACGGTCAGAAATGGCCGTGTAATGCACAATCTCCGTTCCAAGTCGGAGAAATAAAAACAAGGAGGAAAGAGAGTATGGAAGTAAAGTTAAAGTATTATGTTATTCTGTCCTTGGACATCGTAAAAGGAGAGGATGGGAGAGGAGTTGTTAGGCTTAAAAGGGTTAAACCAGATGAGGTCAAATACCCGAAATTCAAGGTAACGGAAACCGAAGTAGAAGATCCTGAATGGTGTGCAAAGCACCGCAAATATGTAGGCATTCTTTCTCCGAAAGAAACTAACAAGTTTCTGGAGGATAATTTCTGTGAGGCTTGCCAAACAATGGGATCTATCACAGAAATAGGTTGGTTACCGTCTGTTGCATTCTCCTACGAAGATGAAGGATTTTTTCTGAATGCCTACGTCAGCCCGATTTTGGATGAAGAAGATGAGAAAAAGCTGTTGGAGGAGATAAAAAATCATCCTCAGTCTCAAATCTTAACAAGAAGTGTGACCGATACAATCGACCTTCTGCTGAAAAACCTTGAGGGGTTCTATGAACGTGGAGAGGTAGAAAAATCTTTTCATGTGGACACAAAGCAAATCTTTCTTCCGTTCGGGGAAGAAGGGAGCTGTTGAGGTTCTATCAGACACAGGAATTTCCTGTGTCTGCTTAGTGCCTTAATAACGCTAGGAAAGGAGGGAGTATGAAGAAAAAGAAGAAAACAGTGGTGATCTTCAGAAAAGGCATAGGAGCTGAAGAGGAATGGATTCTTGCTTTGTTCCCCGAACTCCAGGCTACTCTGAGCCGAGATGAATGCCTAAGTTACATGACTGTTGGGCAACATGGGTCTGCCTCATACAGGTCTGTACTTTGGACAAAGCCGGCTAAGCCAGAAGAATATGCCAGTCTGAAGGAAGAGCTGGAGTCCATCGGCTACGATTTGATTGTGAGAAAGAAAATCTCCAAACGATGGTACGAGATATAGGAGGGAAAGCCATGAAACTGACCGTTTGGGAAAAGCACCAGAAGAAGATAGCTGAGGACGTTCTCAGGATGCCTGATGCCATGCAATTCATGGGAGGGCCTTCTAAGAAAGAAGCTCAGGAGTTTCTTGACAAGTTGGCTAAGAAATACAAAACCAAGTCTTGACAAAAAGGAGGAGAGAGAGTATGCGTCCCATCATAAAAAGAAAGGATATGATATTGACCATGAAAGACAAAGATTCTTTGGATTTACCTGTCGGACCTGACACCCGAAAAAAGGATCTCAGATTTCAAATTCTCTCCGGACCGGGAGGATTTTACATCTATGATTATCTGAATTTTTCGGTGCCAAAGAACGATGGGAAATACCTCAGTTTCCCGACAAAGATGGAAGCCGAACATGCTTTACAGACGCTTCCGCAACAAATCATGCCTTATTACGGACAGTAAGAAAGAGATATTCCAACAACAAATAACTTGACATACCTTTGCGTGTATGTTATCATAACCATAACACCAGAAGAGAAAGGAGGTGGTGAATTTGGATAGACAACTATCCTTATTCAATGAAGAAGAATCGGAAGGGAATCACACCAAAAAATCCATAATTCGGCCTAGACCTATGGTTAAAAAACGATTGGTACTTCCTATTCCGAAAGCCCAGAAAAAAGAGGAAATGCCCCCAAAAACCTTAGAAGAAGAAGAAATTCCCTTCAAAGAGGAGATTTATCAGCTTCTATCTGCTACTCGGAACAGGATGCTCATTGATTCTGCTATCGTTAAGGAGTATAAGGAGATGTCCAAGTATCTCGTAAGGGCATCAGAAAAAATTGGGGGTTCGTTGGGGCCTCTGATAAATTCCGCAGTTTCCTTGTTGAAGAACAAGCCCAACCTGTATGCCAACCAAGCAATCGAAATTGTGTTGGCTATGAAACGCAAACCCACAATCATAAGGAGGAGAAAATGAAAGTCAAGAAGCCAGCTCGGGTCGTTGTCGAAAAGAAGAAACACCATTTTATCCCAGTCAGACTGCCAAGTGCAATCTCCGAAAGGTTTTTGTACCAAACAAAGCGTTTGTCCACAAGCATGAACGCTTTGGCCAGAATGGCTATCATCAAACTGATCGAAGAAGAGGAGGCAAAGGAGCGTAGTAACTTCAATCTCTTGAAAGGAGAATAAAATGGAATGTAGATACTGCAACACCTTCCGGGAATCCACAATCAGAGTGGGTGATAAAAAATTCTGTTTACTCAAAAAGACGAAGGACAAAATGGCATCAAAGACTGACAAAGCCTGCAATGAGTTTACAATGTCAGAAATCTTTTGGTGCAAAATGGAGGGAATGCAACAATCCTTGGCAGCCTGCGCTCATAGGGAAGAAAAACCGGAACTATGGCCAGATTGTGTCAAATGCCGACAGAAGAGGGATATAAAAGAAGCGAAAAGATTTGCTGGTATGTTAGCCAGACGGAAAAACAATTATGTAGAAGACCCTAAACCTTCAAAGAAGATCATAAAAAGGAGGGCTGCATGAAGGAGAAAGATAGTATAGAACACGCGGCGGATGTGTACTTTGGCAAATGGGTTCCGGTCGAAGATGCTGGTCTGATCGAACACACTACACCAGAAACAATTCTTCTGGAGAAAGATAAGATAAGGGCATTGCCAAGAGAATGTGAAATCCTCAAGAACATTCTCATAGATTTGCCAGAAGAAATGTTCCTATTGAACGGCAGGGTAAAAAGGAGCTTGTTCAATAAAGTCGTGAAGAAGAAGACTGGGTGGGATTCTGATAGGATTAAAAAAGTGTCGGATAGGTTAAAACAATCCTTGGAGTCCTACTAAAAACCTTCAAAGTGTGTTATGATGAAATAAAAAAGCGAGAAATTCTTATGACCACACAACCAAGCGGGAAATTCTGGATAAAGTATGGAGGCCCCATTGAAAGTCTCATGTCCGCAGAACTTTCAAGAATTGTGGATCCTCATATCTCCTATACTGCCGTTTACTACAGACAGGGAGCTTGGAAAAAGACAAGACATGAGTACAGTAAATCCACAATCCTAAGCAAAACTAAAGAGGGTCATGCTTTCTATACAGGATTTATCCCCAAGATAGAGAAAATTTGTGCAGATAACGGGGTACCTCTGGTCATGTATAACATGGAGAGAGATCCACTTAAAGTGGAACTCTCTCTGCCAGAGGGTATGGACTTCCGAGATTTTCAGTCTGATCTAATAAAGGCTGCTTTGAGTAAAAGAAGGGGTGTATTGGTAGCCCCGACAGGTACGGGAAAGACTTTCTTAGGACTCTCCCTTATTTACTCCATAAAAAATATCGAAGGGGGAGTCCTATGGCTATGCCATACTAAGGATCTTATGAATCAAACATCCAAAGAAGCTGCCAAATTCTTTGGTGTTGAGAATGTAGGAATGATAGGAGATGGGATATGCGATACTTCTAAATTCCTAACTGTAGCCACAAGACAATCATTCCGAAAGATAGCAGATGAACTGGGAACTGCTTACGATGTGGTTATTGTTGATGAGGTACATCATCTATCCTCTTTCTCAGGAGAATACGCAGAAATTCTAGGCCAAGTCTGGGCACCTATTAGGATAGGATTGACTGCTACCACTCACACAGATCCCCAAGCTCTGCTGGCTATGGAAGCCTTCATAGGCCCTGTAGTAGGAAAATACACGATAGATAAGGGAAGAGAAGATGGTTACATGGCCAACCCCATTATCAAGGTCCTCAAAACTTCCAAAAATTATAACATTAGCACGATCAGAAAATACCAGGATGTTTACGAATGCGGCATTGTGAGAAATCTTGAACGAAACAGGATGATAGTAAATGCCGTCGATGAGCAGAACAAGAAAGGGAAATCCTGCTTAGTAGTCGTAAACAAGATTGCTCACGGAGAACTGCTGACCAATCTTCTGCATAACATCGGGAACGATGCTGTGTTTGTATGTGGCAGCACCGACAGTGAATCCCGTATGCTTGCCAAACAGTGCCTAAATGAAAAGAATCTCAAATGCGTTATCTGCACAACTGTTTGGAAAGAAGGCGTGAACATCCCCGAATTAGATGTTGTCATTAATGCAGCAGGAGGAAAATCTGAGATAGTCACTTTGCAATCAATCGGGAGAGGGCTTAGAAGGACTGCCTCAAAACAAAACCTTCTCATCATAGACTTCTTCGATCCGAGCCATTACTACCTAATCTCTCACTTCGGGGAAAGACTTTGCTTGTACATGGAAATGGGGTGGATGTAATGGGAAGAATTTCTACGGAATATTTTGACATTAGATCGTATTTGAATAGCAGAGGGATTCCCTTTTCTACGTCAGGGGATAATGTGTCTTCAAATTGGATAGGTATAAATTGCCTATACTGCATCGATCATGCAGACCATCTGGGAATCAACTTGCTATCGAAAGCATTCTCTTGTTTCAAGTGTGGTGAGAAAGGCTCCCTCATCAAACTGCTACAAACGATTGAGGGTGAGAAGAATCTTTCAAAGATTTATGACATCATATCGGGATATTCGGGTGGTGTCCCTGTCATAGAAAAAGAGAAACACTTCCAATCTAAAGTTTATCTTCCTACAGGATCAACAAAGAACTTTCCCCCAGCTCATCTTGAATTTCTCAAGAAAAGGCGTTTTGATGTAAGCGTGATAGAGAAGTATGACCTTTATGCCACAGGTCCTATCGGTGATTACAAGCATAGGTTAATCATACCAATCTACATGAACAATCGTATGTTAGGGTTTGTTGGTAGAGATGTTTCGGGAAAATCTCCTATCCCCTACAAGAACTCTTCGGATGTTTACTCCATCAAAGATGCAAAGCAATGTTTGTACAACGTGGATAATGTTCCGAGAAAAACTGTTGTGATAGTGGAAGGGGTTTTCGATGCTTGGAGAATAGGAGACGGTGCTGTTGCTACATTCGGCACACGATATACCCATGAACAACTGCTGTTGCTTAGAGGCATGAGAAGAGCCTTCGTCATGTACGATGCAGACGCAAACTTTTTAGCGCATAAACTGGCACACGACATATCCTCAATAGTCCCTAACGTGGAAGTTTTGGAACTTATAGGAGGGGATCCTGCTGATTTAACAACGGAAGACGTTAAGTCCTTGAGAAAAGAAATAAAATTATAAAAAAGTGCTTGACAAATCCGTTTTCGTGCTTTATCTTAAAGTCAACGATGATTCCGGGCATCGTTAAAAATTGTTGGTGACAAGATTTGCTGTTGTGGTTAGAGGGACTGAGAAACGAGAGCTACGGTAATATCGCATTGAAAATAAGACCGTTTTACTGTACGGGTAAGATTGCCGTTCCAACAATTTTACCCGGAAGGTGAAATTAGATCAAATTGCTGCGATCTGCCGTAGTTCCCCTGAGCAATCTGAACAATTTTACCCGTACAGTAAAACGGTCTTTTTGTTTCTTAGGAGGTCCTAATGTCAGAAAGTCCTTTCTATGAAAAAGTCGTTTTCAATCTCCATGAAATCAAAGAAGCATACTTCATGGTAAACAATCAGAAATATCCGTTAGACTTAAAAGGTTTTAACAGTAAAAACAATATTCCAATCGATGTCATTATCGAACTCAAAAAGGAGGAGGCCAATGTCTGAACAGACAAGAGAGGAATCTGCAAGATTCCTGAGAAACGTCCTTCTGTCAGAATACACAACTATCATGGTGAACAAGAAACTGATTAGAGAGGTTGGTCTTCTTCCAGCTGCATTGTTAGCTTGCTTGATGGATGCAGAAGAGGCTTTTGAGAGAAAGCAGAAATCCATATCCTTAGACGAAGAAATTAAATTCTTTCCAGCATCTACATCCTACATATCCAATAGGTATCTCATCTCTCCAGAAGATCAAAAAGCTATAATAAAGGTTTTGGTCAAATTTGGTTTGATAAAAACCACTCTGATAGGAACACCTTTGAAAAGATTTATTTGTATAGATTGGAGTAATTTGGAAAAATTGCTCATTGCTCCCTAAGGAGGAAAGTAAGATGACCCCCAGAGAAAGGCTGAAAAAAGCTAACCAATCTCGATCATACTTGATGCTTAATTGGGAATATCTCCGTTTAGGGCAAAACGCTGCCATTGTTTTAGTATTCCTAATAAATCAAGATTTATACTTTTCTGAAAACAATCTTCTCACCGAAGATGGGTATTTCTATATGACTATGGCCCATATGAGAGATCGCATTCTCATGGAAAAAGATACTCAATCAAGGACCGTACTTCAACTTAAAGAAGAAGGCTTTATTGATACCGATTCCAGAGGCTGTCCGTCCAAAAGATACTTCCGAATAAACCATGACAAAATATATAACTTTCTGCTACAAGTTAAGGAAAATCCGGACAATGATTTCAAATGTCGCAAAAAGCGACATTCAGATTTCGCAAATTGCGAAAACCGAGAAATTTCCAAGGAAAGCATAAGCGCAAAAAGCGCAATTCAGTTTTCGCAAAATGCGTCGCTAATTAAAACAAATATAAGTAAAACAAAAAAAGAATCTGTTTCCTACTATCATGCTTCGCATGATAGATTGGAGCGACCGACAAGTCGGGTCGCTCCAAACAACTTTGAACCTAATCTTAACAAGAAACTTACTCCGAAGAAAGAACAACCAACAAGACCAACACCAGTATTCAGATTAAAAGAGAAAATGCCTTGCCCTAAGGTTACTAAAGATATTCAAGAAATCTTGGATTATTGGGATAGCTTAGGATTAAAGAGAAGAATACCTAAGACTACTACCAATTCCTATGCAGAGCTTGTGGGATTCATAAGAGACTTGTTAAATGGAACTCTATTCTCTGCTTTTAAACAGAATAAAACAGCTATCAGAAAGTATTCCGTCGGCGAGGTCAAATCGTCCTTAGACAATTTTGCCTTAGCTGTCAATAACAAAGACTATTTTCCGATGAACAAGTATTTCTTGGAAACCATGTCCCCATCAAGATTCTTCTACGTCAAGACAGAGGTTTATGAAGATAAGAAAAGCTATTTTCTGAAATTTCTCATCCCACCTAAGAAGATTGCTGGATCTTACATGACTGCCAAGAAAGATGATTTCCCATACGTCACAAACAGACTTGAAACTTGGTTTAAAAGCACTTTTGCTGTTGTTGGGATAGATGGAAACTTCAAAAAGAACGATCTTGTTAATTGCAGTATCCGGTTAAACAACTTCTATGAAGCCAACAAAGACAAGTTATCCAACATACAAGAACATTATGGTGCTGTAGGTATTTATGAACCGATAAACTTTCTTGCCAAGCATCTCACGATGATGTTTGATAAGAAACTCCGGAATAATCCGGATAACTACTCTAAGATAACAACATCTTGGCTGAAAAATGACATAACCTTCGATGACGACTTTCCAAATTATCTAAAGTCAGAACGATTGATGAAGTAGAGATCGTTGAAGGCAACTAAATTACCGAAGGAGTAGAGTATGGCTGAAATCAAGCGTAGAAGTATCGATTCACATTTTGAGGAACAAATCACTACTGCCATGATCATGTCAACTAAATTCCTAACAGAGATTCGTCCTTTGTATAATCCGGAATACATGAAAAGCTCCTTTGCTAAGATCGTTTGTTATTGGTGTGTGGATTATTTTGACAAATACAAGAAAGCTCCCAAGAACTCTATAAAGGATATTTTTCTTGTTGAAGCAAACTCAGGAATGTCAGCGGAAGATGCTGAGATAATCAAAGATTTTTTATCCAAGTTAAGCACACAGTATTCCAAAGATCAATCAATAAACAAGGATTTGATCAAGGATTATGCTTTTGATTATTTCAGAAAACGGGATTTGGAGATACGAAGCGAAAAGACTACGAAGTTATTGGAGTTGGGTAGAATAGAAGAAGCAGAGGAACAATTCCTAAACTTCAAGAAAGTTGCATTTCAGACATCAGGTTGGATCAACCCCTTTGAGTTTAAAGAAATTATCCAGGTCTTTGATGAGCAAGAAGAAATGACTTTCACTTTGCCAGGGGCCTTGGGCACGTTAGTAGGTCCGATAGAGAGAAATTGGCTAGTAGGAATACTTGGTGTTTTTAAAAGAGGAAAATCTTTCTTCATGCAAGAAATGGCTGTCAGGGCCATATTTCAAAATCTGAAAGTGGCATTTATTTCCTTAGAAATGTCCCCGAAAGATGTCAAGAAAAGATTCTACAGACGGGTAACAGGATTCGGGTCTACGACTGGTGAAGATGTTTTCCAGTTTCCTATTTTTGACTGTGTAAGAAATCAAGACGGATCTTGCACAAGACCAGAAAGAACAAACCAGATAAGACTTCTTAACCCAGACGGTTCAAAGCCAGAATACGATATAAACATGGAATATAGGGCTTGTACATACTGTCGGGATAGAAGAATTAGGGATTATGTAATGACCACTTGGTATGAACCTTTGGAGGTACCTCAATTCTCGTATACAAATACGAAAAACCATGTAAAAGCTCTTGAAAACATGTATGGCGGGAACATTCGATTTGTATGTTACCCAAGATACACTGCAAGTGTATCTGACATTAAGAAAGATTTGTTTCTACTGGAACAGTATGAAGGATTCATCCCCGATGTGATCGTAGTCGATTATGCAGACATCTTGAAGCCAGAAACAAAAGGTGAAAAGAGAAATCAGATAGATGATGTTTGGAAAATCTTATCTTCGATGGCTGCTGAAAGACATTGCATAGTCATAACGGCTAGTCAGGGAACGAGAGGGGCTATCTACAAAGAAGACGTTTCACAGGATGATCTTGCAGAGTGGATAGGAAAGCTGGGGCATGTAGACATATTTCTCGGCCTCAGCCAGACTTTAGATGAAAAGAGTGAAAACATCGTAAGAGCAAACATATTGGCACACAGGCATAGAAGCGTAGATGAAGCTACTTTTGCGGCTATGCTTCAACAATTGGATGTTGGTCAATTCTTGCTTGACAGTCATTTGAAACGAAAAGCCAGATAGTTTTCCAAGGCTGAAAAAAATAAAAAGATTTTGTGCTATAATAAAAATGAAGGAATGAATAAAGTGCAGATAGCCGGTCTTATACTTGATGAATCTGGTAGGTTGTTGGAACTTACAGTGAAGTTTCTTAAGGAGAGAGGAGGGCGGTATTAAAACCATCGACGATATCCGGGAGACGATGAGAAGGTTTTTGAAGCAAGAGGAAGGTCATAGTTCGCGGTTGGCGGTGGAGACCGAGGGAACCGCCGGGGAAACACTATATCAGGGCGGGGTGACTCACTCGGTCCGCCCCGCCCAACATTATAGGAGGCAGCCATGACCAGAGAGGAAGCAATAAGTCTGAGCGAAAGTAAATTTTGGGAGGGCATGACGTTACGGGAACGGGCTGTGTTCCAAATAAACGTGCCCCTTCTCTGTATGCCGTTCGAGGTTTTTCATGAGGCAGTCGAGAAAACCATAGGTCGTCCGGTTTTCACTCATGAGTTCGGGTTGAATTACGAGGGGATCAAAAACGAAATCATGAATGGTGCGCCTCCCCCAACAATGGAGGAAATCATCAACATGATCCCCGAAGAGAAGAGGGCGATTGTTATCACCAGCGCATAGGAGCTGATTCTGATACGACAGAGGAGGTCGCCATGACTGAACTCGCATTGTGTCTAATCATCATTTCGGTGTTTGTTTTGGCCGTCTGCATCCTCCACGGCCTGGGGGTGATGCTTGTCCGCTGGCGGTCTTTCAGGACGGGACGGAAGGAATACAGGATAGTCCAGAGGGTGCTGTGAAGAAACATCCATACAAATGCGTTTATTGCGGACGGATCATCGGCGCACCAATCGGGCATAGGTGCAGGGGAACCATGCGATACCGCCGCCTGCGATTCATAAAAGAGGACGGCTCAATTTGGAGAAGAGGAGGGCACTATGGCACCACAGGCAAGGACAACGCAAGACCAGCTTGAATGGGATCAGTTTAAAAGTCAGATCGAAACCATGCTGAAAGCGTTCGGGACGCTCCTGTTCCTGCCGCTTATCCTTCTCGCGGCCCTTGCGGTTGGCATCCGTGAGGGCATCGTGGCGGGGGCGAAAGAGGGATTAAGGTGTTTGGAGAGGTGGTGCTGAGATGATCTGTAAAAACTGCGGCAAGGAACACCCGAAAGACATGGAGGCGAACCCCCATTACTGCATTGCACGAATGGATGAAAAAATCGAAGAGCTTACCGACCTTCTCAAGCAATTAGCGGAGAAGGATGCAGAGATTGAGCGGCTTACCGACCTTCTCAAAAGCTCCGAGGAGGAAATGCTGTTCTGGCGGCGAGAATCGCGGCGGTTGAGAGAGCAATACAATTCCCTCATTTTTGAGGTTTCCTATAAGTTTCCCGGAGAGTCAAGACATGATACCGCCAAACGATACATAAGGGAGCGAGAAGAATACGGCATAGGAATTGTCGCTAAGCAAGCCATGAAGGAGGCAAGCCATGAATCCACTTAACTACGCAAGCCTTGAGGCCAGCAAGCGACTGGTAGAGGCAGGGGAGGAAGAAGGCAAGCCATGAGTTCCGAGAATTTCAGGAGCGTGACCAATGACGAATAAAGAACTTATAGAAGAAAACAAGCGGCTTGAGGCATGGATAGATGATCTCCAGTCAGAAATGTACATCAACTGTGTCTATTGCGGTCATCGTTACGGACCAAACAAGGGGGACCATCTTGTCACA